>Ga0247841_10008611_pt1 | contig 14611 bp, 13 predicted proteins | sample LaCruzMarch2015__2_FD_192410 | JGI IMG/M metagenome (GOLD analysis project Ga0247841, IMG submission 192410) | Freshwater microbial communities from meromictic Lake La Cruz, Castile-La Mancha, Spain - LaCruzMarch2015_18m | ecosystem: Environmental > Aquatic > Freshwater > Lake | place: Spain...
GTAAAGCAAAGTGGAATTAATGAGGCTTTTGATTCGTATTATTTTTGGAGAACGCATGCGGGGCAAGAAATAGATATTATTAAGGAATCAAACGGAGCGCTCACGGCGATTGAATGCAAATGGTCGGCAGGAGGGTTAACTCCGCCGCCACTTTGGAGCGAGTCATATCCGGCATCGTCATTTTCCGTCATCAATCGAAAGAATTATCTTGACACTTTATTATGAAAATACTTTGGTTCACGTGGAAGGACAGAAGCCATCCGCAAGCGGGTGGAGCTGAAGTCGTTAATGAAGAATTGGCCAAGAGATTAGTTAAAGATGGCCATGAAGTAATATTATTAGTCGGCGGTTTTAAGGGAGCAAATCAGACGGAAATAAGAGACGGATTTAAGGTAATTAGGCTAGGCAACCGCTATTCGGTCTACTATCAGGCCAAAAAGTACTATAAAAAGAATTTAGTCGGATGGGCCGATTTAGTAATTGATGAAATTAATACCGTTCCTTTTTTTTGTAAGTTCTACGTCAAGGAAAAGAATATTTTATTCATTCATCAGCTTTGTCGCCAAATTTGGTTTTATGAAATGATTTTTCCGATAAGTCTATTCGGCTATTTAGTTGAGCCTTTATATTTAAGATTACTGCGGGACAGAAAAGTAATTACCGTTTCGAGAAGCTCAAAAAATGACTTATTAAAATTAGGCTTTAAAGAAAAAAACATTAGTATTATTAGCGAGGGGATTGAGATTGAGCCGCTTGATGATTTAAGGGTGATAAATAAATATGAAGTACCGACAATTCTTTCGCTCGGTTCAATCAGGGCGATGAAGCGGACGGACCAGATTATTAAAGCATTCGTAATCGCTAAAGAAAAATTACCGAATTTGCGCCTAATTATAGCCGGCGGAGCGGAAGGAAAATATGGAGCAAAGGTTTTAAAAATTATTAGAGATAGTAAATATAAAGATTCAATTGATTTTTTAGGCAAAGTCAGTCAAGAGAAGAAAATAGAGTTACTCCAGAAAAATCAGCTTTTAGCCGTGACTTCCGTTAAAGAAGGTTGGTGCCTCGCGGTATCTGAGGCAAATAGTCAGGGTACACCGGCCATAGTTTATAATGTCGACGGGCTAAGGGATAGTGTTAAACAGGAGGAGACGGGAATAATTTGCGAAAAAAACACCCCGGAGAATTTAGCGGAGAACATCTTGGATTTATTAGGAAGTGAAGAAAAATATCAGAGCTTACGATTAAAAGCCTGGGAGTCGAGCAAGCAGATTAATTTTAAGAGGAGTTATGAGGAGTTTAGGAAAAGTATAAGCTAATTTATATATTATGAGTGAGCCGTTAGTTAGTGTAATTATACCGACAAGAAATTCGGCCAGAACTTTGGCTAAGTGTTTAGAGTCTATTAAAAATCAAAGTTATAAGAATACTGAATTAATAGTGGTTGATAATAATAGCACTGATAATACTAAAGAAATAGCCAAGCAATTTACCGACAAGGTTTTTAATTTCGGGCCGGAGAGGAGTGCGCAAAGAAATTACGGAGCGAAACAAGCTAAAGGGAAATATTTATTAATTCATGATAGTGATATCTATTTTAATATTGATTCAGTTAAAGAATGCGTGGAGTTAAGTGAAAAGGAAAATTGCGACGCGATAATATTGCCAGAGAAATCAATCGGAATCGGATTTTGGGCTCGAGTTAAGGCATTTGAAAGAAGTTTTTATGTCGGCAATGATTATATGGAGGGGGCAAGATTTTTTAAGAAAGAAATTTATGAGAAATTAGGCGGGTATGATGAAAATTTGACTGGACCGGAGGACTGGGACTTAACAATTAGAATGAGAAAGGAGAATTATAAAATATGTCGGACTAGTTTATTTTTAGAACATGACGAGGGAAAGATAAACTTATTTGGTAGCAGCCAAAAGAAAAAGTATTACGCGCGGGATATGTTTGAGAAGTATGCTAAAAAACATCCGTTAGAATTGAAAAAACAAATGAGTTTTTTTGTCAGATTTCCGCTTAATAAAATTGTTAAAAAGGGGTTAAGACACCCGATTTTATATGGTAGTATGATTTTTATGAAGGGAGTGGAATATAAATATTCTAAAAAATAGATTAATAATATTTAAAGAAATGACTGAAATTATTCAGGAAAATAAAAATAAATTATCAATTTTAGTATTATCGTGCGATAAATATGCCGATTTATGGTCGCAATTTTTTGAATGTTTTTTTAAATTTTGGCCAGATTGCGAATATCCAGTTTATCTTGGAGCAAATTTAACGGCCTTAGAGGATAAGAAAGTAAAGATTATTTTGTCGGGAGAAGATAAAGATTGGTCTAGCAGTTTGAGGAAGATTATTAATCAGATTGATTCAGACTATATTTTTATTACCCTTGAGGATCTATTTTTGATTAAAAAGGTTGACAGCGAAATGTTTAGAAAGTATTTTAACATTCTAATTAAGAATAAATTTAATCATTGTCATGTTAATCCTAGTCAAAAAATAGATTCAATGATTGAAGAAGGGGTCGGAATTCTAGGTAAGGGTAGGCCGTATCGGGTGAATGTTCTTGGTTTATGGAGAAAAGATTATTTATTAAAGATGCTGATCGATGGAGAAAATCCTTGGAATTTTGAAATTATGGGGTCTTACCGGAGTTCTTATGACGATGGTTTTTATAGTTTGCAAAATAATATTTTTGAGACTATTAACATGGTAGAAAAAGGTAAATGGTGCCCAGATAAATTAAAAATTCTAAGAAAAAATGGAATAAAGATTGACTCTAGCAAAAGAAAGGTTATAAGTGGTACTTATTTATTGAGAAGTAAATTACAAATAATAATTGTAAAATTAATTAACTCTATCCCTTGGAAAAAAAGAGTAAAATTAATGAATGTATTAAGGAAAATATTATTTTCATATTAGCAATAGAGACTTTCAAACTTAATTTTTATTTTAAGTTAAAGAAAAAAATATCTATGATATTAATTAGAGTGTATAATAAATTATTTAATTATTTTTGTCATTATTTTTTTACAAATAAAATTAAAATGGGTACAAAAAATACATTTTTGTTTCCTTTCTGGGCAATCAATAAAAAAAATAAAATCTCAATAGGAGATAGTTGTAAGTTGAATTGTTTTTTAGTAGTTGAGGGGGGGGGTAGTATCGAAATAGGAAATAACGTAAATATAGGAAAAAAGACATCGATCCGATCTTCTGAATCCATTAAAATTGGTGACTATGTTCTGATATCGGCAAATGTTATAATTTTAGATAATAACAGTCATTCGCTTGATTTTAAAGAAAGAAGAATTGATATTGATGAATCTAGAAATGGTTATCAACAGTCTAAATCGTCGCCTATCATAATTGGCAATGATGTCTGGATAGGTGCGAGGGCGGTAATATTAAAAGGAGTAAAAATTGGAAATAGATCAATAATAGCAGCTGGCAGTGTTGTCACAAAAAATGTTCCGAATGATTCTATTTATGCAGGAAATCCCGCCAAATTAGTTAAGATGAATAATATACAATCTAGCTAGATGTATATTAATAATAAATAATTATCAAAATAACTCATGAAAGAAAACTATCTAGATTATATCTGTTGTCCGGTGTGTAAAAACGACCTCATTTTGGAAGAGTATTTTTTAATATGTAAAAATTGTAATAATAAATATGAAATTAAGGATGATGTGCCAATTTTAATCGATAAAAGTAAAATAAATAAGCATTTTAATGGGCAAATTAATTATTTTGAACGTGAAATGACGAATACTTTTTGTCGATATAAGTTAGAGGAATGGCAAAAACGCTATGTAAATAGATTTTTAAATAATTTTAGTGATGTAAATAGTAAATTAGTACTAGATTGCGGTACCGGAAGCGGATATATGGCGATAGAGTTGGCAAAAAAAGGGGCCGAGGTAATCGCCTGTGATTTGACTTTATTAAATTTAATAAAATTAAAGAAAGCAGCTTCTGATATAAATTTATTAAATCAGATTACTTTTATTTGTTGTTCTGCTGAAGAATTGCCATTTAAAAAAGGTATTTTTGATTATTTTATTTCTAATGCCGTGCTCGAACATTTGCCAAAAGAACAAGAAGCTATTGAGGAAATATTAAGAGTTTCTCGAAATAAATCAGGATTAATGATAGCGGTACCCCTATCTTATAAATATTTGAATCCCGTCTTTCTTCCTATAAACATTATTCATGACAGAAGAATCGGGCATCTCAGGAGGTATGATGAAAATATTTTAATAAAGAAATTGAGTAGCTCTAAATTAATTAAAACATATTATACCGGACATTCAAAAAAAGTTTTTAAAATTTTGTTAAATAAATTATTAGGTAATAAGATATTTAATGAGTTTAAGATTGAGCAAGACGAGGAAAAAAATGAGCACAATAAATTTTTTGCTAGTAATATTATTTGTTTTTTTGAAAGATAAAGGAATTGCGTGGATTTTAATATTTAAAAAATAATGATTCAAATATTATTAATGAGCTACTAGAGAGTTTCATCGTATCGACTAAAAATTTATCCAGTAGTCTGTATAATTTTATGGAATTCGGCAAAAATCGGATTTAATTTTTAAGGAAAGTATGTGTAAAGAATTATAAAGGTTCACTAAACAACCATTGCCCGGATTTATTTTCGCTATTTGCATTTTTTTTAAGCTTACATTTAGCTGAATCGGGTATTTAATAATTATATATAAAAACAATGTTTAAAAGTATAATACCGGGCTTAGTTTCTTTCGAAACTCAGACCAAAAAAATAAATGGGTCATATTTTATGAGAAATATAAATTTTTTCAAAGAAATATATAAAAAAGAGAAATTTCATTATACGTTAGTGGCTAATGATGATTTCATTGTTCCAAAACAATATGATTTTAGGAGTGAGTATTATTTAAAAAAAAATAACTTTTGGTTTTATGAAAGAAAAATATTTTTTTTGACATTTAAATTTAAATATAATGTGGAAGAGAAAATTTTATATTTTAATAGAATATTTAAAATAATTCCATTTAGAATCGGAGGATTAATCCCTATAGAAAGTCATTTATCAGATTTAATAAATATCGAACTATTTCTAAATGGGTTAGTTAATTTACGTGGATTTGCGTTTCAATTTAACAAAAAAAATTACTGCGTTATGGCACCTGGTAATAATGGAAAAACATCATTTCTAAATGAAATTGTTAAAAAAGGAGGTAAGTATATTTGTGAGGATGATTTACTGATTGATTTCGCGAATATGGAAGTTTACCCAACCGCAAATGCTAGAATGCCTAAAATTTTTAATAGAAAAACGAGTTCTCTGTTAGAAAAATCTTTAAATAATATAGATATCATAATTGAGAAACAAAAAATTGATAAATTATTCCTAGTACAAAACACAACGACCGAAGAATACGAAACCCACAAAAAGAATTTGATTGAATTTTTGATGCTGAATTCATTATATTTTTTGACCGATAATTTATTTATTAAATCATATCTATTCGAGGAAAATCTCACAAATCAATTCTTACATAGATTGTGCGCGTTAAATGCTTTTCATGATTATGAATTCATTCAGATTAGAAATTATAACTTCATTGATTTTATTAAAAATTTAAAATAATATTATGAAAAATAACGAGGAATATTGGGATATGATCGGCGGAAATTATGGTAATAATTGGAAAAATTTTGCTAAGGATACTTTATCTAAAAAAGAAACAAAATATATTTTAAATTATTTTTTAAATGCTAAACACAATAATGTATTAGATATTGGACCAGGAAATGGGCGAATCATAAATAAATATTTGGAAGTAGGCAATAAAAAAATTAGCATATTAGGGTTAGATATATCCGATAATATGGTTTCATTTTGTCGGAAAAAATTTGATAAAAATTTAAATGTAAAAATCGAAAAGTGTGACTTATCGAGCGAAGATATTCCGTATGAGAAAAAATTTGATTTTATTTCAGCTATTAGAGTTTTAAAATATAACGAAAATTGGAGAGATATTATAAAAAAAATATCTCAAAGACTAGAAGAGGATGGTATCTTTATATTTACGATGATAAATAATAATTCAACTGATAGATTTGCTCTTTATCCTATTAAAGTTTACAAAACTAATCAGGAAGAGATTAGGGCCGTGTTAAATGATAGTGGCTTAAAATTTATCGAAACGACAAGTTTTACTAAAATACCAGACATATTTTATAACATGATGGGTAAAATAAAAATATTGTCTAATTTAATTTTGGGTATTGAAAAGATTTTAGAAGTATTTTTTGGTAAATTATTTTTTGGTAGAATATTGTTTATTGTAGCAAAAAAATGAATAATTTAATTTCAATAATAATTGTAAATTATAACGGACAAAAATGGTTAAAAAAACTATTTGACTCTTTACTTGTTCAGACTTATAAAAATTTTGAAATTATTTTTGTAGATAATGGTTCAGTAGATGATTCTGTTAAATTTATTCAAGATAATTATAAAGATTATCGTATAAAAATTTTCAAAAATAATAAAAATTTAGGATTTGCGGGCGGGAATAACTTTGGGATTGAAAATACCAGTGGGGATTATATTTTGTTATTAAACAACGACACATGGCTTGAGAGTGATTTTTTACAAAGAATTTATTTTTTTTATGAAAAAAATAGTTTTGATGTAGTTGCTCCTTATGAAAAGGACTATGAAAATGTAAAAATATTCGAAAAGTATAGCTGTAAACTAGATTTACTCGGACACCCTATTTACTTAAGAGATAAAAATTATCGCAATAATTTTTACTTATCTGGGGTTTGTCTTTTTTTTAGTAAAAATTTTTATTATGAAACTCAAGGCCTAGATATAAATTTTTTTATGTATGTTGAAGAAACAGATTGGTTTTGGCGATTACTCTTATTAAAAAAAAGCTTTTTATCTATCGATAATTTGTTTGTTTATCATTTCGGCGCTGGTTCAACTGGCTCGGGCATAAAATATCAATCTTTTTTATGGCGCAATCAGAATGTTCTGCAAATGCTTTTGAAGAATTATAAATGGTCCAATTTGTTGTGGGTATTGCCAGTATATTTAATTCAAAATATTTTTGAAATATTATTTTTTATTTTTATATTAAAACCAACAATAGCATTATCGTATATTCAGGGCTGGTGGTTTAATATAGTGAATTTTAAAAAGATAATGAAAAAAAGAAAATGGGTACAAGAAAACCGAGTAGCCGGTGATTTTTTAATTATGAAGAAAATGTATATTGGATTGGCGAAAGCGGTACATTTTTATTCTTTTATAAAAAATAATATTAAATTATGATGACAAAAAATCAGAGAGAACTATTACTTAAATTATTGAATAATGCTAAAATACAAGGTATTCTTTATTCATATTTTTTAGATTATCATCAATGGTCTATATTAAGATTTGTTAAAGAAAACGCTAAAAAAATTAAACCAGAAGAATATATTATAGATATTGGCGCGGGTGAATTGAGATATAAAAAATATTTTGATCATTGCAAATATATTTCGCAGGATTTATGTGTTGGTGATGGCGAATGGTATTTTGAAAACATAGATATTAAATCTTCAGTTTATGATATACCTGTTGAAAATAATTCTTTTGACTTCGCTCTTTGTACTCAGGTCTTGGAGCATCTAGAGTTTCCAGAAAAAGCATTTGAGGAATTTGGTAGAATTTTAAAAAAAGGTGGTAAAATATTTTTAACAGTACCACTTGGTCAAGGTGAACACCAAATTCCCTATGATTTTTTTAGATACACTAGATATGCTCTGAGGGGATTGGGCGCCAGGCATGGATTGACATTAATGGAGATTAAACCTCAAGGGGGTGTATTTATTAATCTGGAGTATATTTTTTGGAAATCGTTTAGTAAATTAATTCCTTTTGAAAAGTTATTGTTGTGAGATATATTAGTTTTTTTCTATTACTGCCCTTTAAATTTTTTTTTGGAATAATATTTCGTATTTTGGATTTTTTTGACGCTGAAAAAGACTATACTAATAATTATAATTGTATTTATGAAAAGGAATAAATACATTTTTTTTTTAATTCTTATCGCTTTGATTAGCCATTTGCAATGGTTTAATCCCTTTTCCATTTTAAATTCTTCCGATTGGAACTATTGGCCCAATGAAGTTGTTGTCCAGCTCTATTATTCATATGGTACATGGATAAATTTTTTCAATTTTGGGATTGTAAATATTCAATTAACTTTCAATTTATTTACATCTATTTGGTCAATATTTGCTAATCTTGGTTTTTCTTATGATTTCGCAACTAAAATAACTTTTTTGATCCCAATTGCTATTTTAGGGTTTGTATCGCCCTATATTTTGTTTAGAAAATTAACTAATAGTGATTTAATTTCTTTTACGTCGGCTTTAATTTACGGAACTACCACACATTTTTTGATGCGCCAAATTGCCCATATGCCCGTAGCGTTTGTCTACGCGCTTACACCTCTCATTTTTTATTTTTTTATCAAGGCGCTTGAAAGAAATAAATTTATTGACTGGTTATTTTTTGTTTTGATATATTGGATTAGTGGTTGTTACGAGATAAGGATAACTTACATTGTTACCGTTATTCTTTTTTTATATTTTGTCTATTTTCAATTTTTCAATATTAAAAAATATTGGAAAAATATCACAAAAAGCATTTTATTATTTATAGGTTTAAATGTTTTTTGGCTGTTTCCTACGTTACTTGGTGGTTTTTCTGAAAATATTTCCGTAGTCGCAAATAGGGGTCTTTTTGGTAATTTCCTGTTTGATCTTAAACATGCTTTGACTCTTACTGAATCCGCATGGACGGGCAGTCTTATTGTACCTTTTGTGAATCAGCCGATTTCGTTATATTTTTGGTTGATACCTTTTATAGCTTTTTTTGTATTTTTATCTTCGAATTTAATATATAGAAAAAATATTATATTTTTTGGAGTTATTTCTTTAGTTGGAGTTTTTTTGACAAAACAAGGCGCCGAGCCTTTTGCTAATGCGTATTTTTGGCTTTATAGTAATTTTCCTGGATTCAATTTGTTTAGAGAGGCTTCAAAATTTTATTTAATTACTGCATTTGGGTATGCAGGTTTACTTGGTTATAGCTTACTTGCGGTTAAGGATCATAAAAACAAAATATTTAATAAATACTTATTTTATACGTATTTGATAATATTAATTATTATCTCTTTATGGAACCTAAAGCCGCTAGTTACTGGCGAAATAAGAACGATGTTTATTCCTAGGCATATACCCAATGATTACATTGTTTTCAAAGATTTTATCTTAAATCAACCCGAGTCTTTTCGAACTTTTTGGACTCCGTCAAATTCACGCTGGGGTATTTATACTAAACAAAAGCCAAAGATTAGCAACGTGACCGTAATAGAAAGTGAGTGGAAAAATTTGATTTCCCCTTATAATAAGAATGAGAAGTTAATGCAAAATCAAATTATTAATATTTTTAAATTTTCATTCGCTGATAATTTATTTAACTCTTCTTCTATTAAATACGTTATTATTCCTCTCCAAGACATTGCCAATGACGACGATTTCTTTATTCATTACGGCGGCAAAGATAACCCCAACATCCGAAACTGGTATATCTCTGAACTAGACAAAGTCACCTGGCTTAAAAAAATCGATATCGGTACGAGCGAGTTAGTCGTCTACGAAAACGCCAATTATAAACCCCATATCTATAGCGATATTGGTCTTAATTATTCTCAGACTAATGCGAGTGAATTCGGTGACTTTTCCCAAAATCAAAATCTATATTTAAATTCTAAGATTAATAAAAATAACTATCTCTTTAATGAACTAGACAATATTATTATTCCGATCGAGCCGAACCCAGACTATTTAAGCACCCAACAGTTAGTAGTCGACAAAACAATTGACCCCGCCGAGAAAAAGAAATTGCAAAGCGAACTTGATTTGTATGCAACTAAAACATTCATTAAAGACTATCGCCTATCTATTCCTAGCCCCGCGACCTATAAAATATACTTTAAAAAAGACAGTATTTTAGCTAATAATTTAAATACTAGTTTTAAGATAAACGATAGAATTATAAAAAAAGATGAGCTCGGAAAAGAGACAGAGGGCTGGAATTATTTTAGCCAAGTAGAGTTAGATAAAGGAGAATATGATTTGAAGTTATATATTGGCGAGACGCTAATTAATACTATTAATTCCGGAGATATTGTTTTAGCAGCGGAAAATTTAGTCGACCCGATTAAAACGCCACAACTAGAGTATCGGCAAATTAATCCGACGAAATATATTGTTAATGTAACTAAGGCGAGCGAGTCCTTTCCTTTAATATTTTCCGAGAGTTTTCACCCGGCCTGGAAAATATATGTCGCGCCGGACTTAGCCGGTCAAGGAACAGGGCAATTTATTAGCGAGAATAATCAGGGAACTGTGCAAAATGATAATCTTAACGGGATGCATTTTTACGATTTGATGTTTAGAAAGCCGGTTTTAGACGATAAGCATCTCCTAATTAATGGCTTTGCCAATGCCTGGTGGATTGATATTAATGAGTTAGCCAAACAGGGAAAAATTACCAAGAACGCGGACGGGACCTATAATTTTTCGGTCTATATTGAATTTGAGCCGCAGAAGTATTTCTATATCGGTTTGTGGATATCAGGCATAACGCTAATTGGCTGTCTGACTTATTTGGTTTATGACTTCATAAAGCGGCGGAAAAAAGAAAAAATGAGCTCATAAATTTATAAATATTTTATTTATATTTTATCTATATTTTATCTAAGATTAGCTTGATTATATTGAATATTTTTGATATAGTTGTTTAATGGACTATGTTATTTATGTTTTTATAGATGCCTCGAATATTTGGCAAGCGCAAAAGGCAAAGGGCCATTTTTTTGATTATGGAAAAACTGTTAAGTATATCCAAGAGAAGTTTAATGCTACAAAAGTCAAAGTTTTTTATTATACGGCCTATCCTGCCAATGGGACTCGTTTATATGATTTAGCTGGTCGGCATAAGTTTTTTACTTTTTTAAAAAAAGGCCTGGGATTTGAAGTAAGAAAGAAAGAACTAAAAAGAATCAGAACAACAAATGAAAATTGTGAGCTCATTCAAGAAAAAGGAAATATGGACGTCGAACTGACTATTGACGCTATATATCATTCAAAAAAATATCAGGCCGCCGTCTTGTTTACAGGGGATTCAGATTTTTTAGCTTTAGTTAAACATTTGCGTATTGGAGGAAAAAAGGTATATATATTTTCATCAAAAAATAATATTTCAGAAGAATTAAGAACGGGAGCAGATGGATATTTTGATATTTTAAAGACCGAGGTTAATATTTGGGGACGCGAATTAAAATATCGTGTAAAATAAAATCATCCTCCGCGTGGAGGATGATCCTTGGATGTAAAACCCTTCCAGTCCATATGGTCGGACTAAAAGACATTACTATTTTATAATAACTATTAGGCATTGTCAATATCAAGGCGAAATAGCGTAAAATATAATCATCCTCCGCGTGGAGGATGATCCTCGGTCGGCTCGGAAAATTGACAAAAACACTAGGAAAGACTAGTATTTAAGAAGATATATTAAGTCAATATTATTAAAATTAAATTAATATGAATGCGGAAAAAATCAAAGTAATTACAAAAAATCGCTTCTTTGCTCCGGTTTTAGTCGGTCTAGCAATCGTAGTCGTCGGTTTTTGGTTAAGCCCGGCAAAAAATAACGGGAAAACTAATTCGACGGGGACCGAAGCACCCGAAGTTGTTGATATTCAAAATAAGAAAGATTTGAAGGGTCTGCTTTTTGGACAGAAAGAATTTAGCCTAGCCTATTCTGGTTTGGACCCCTTATCCGTTGAAAATGTCGCCTTTTTTGAGTCAAGTGAGGGTTGGAAGGGGACGGGAGTTTTGGATTGGAATAATTTTTATGAAGGGAAGAGCAGTCTATCAATAACGAGTAATGATACGAGCGCAGGGATTATTTCTTTAGATAAAGCTTTGGACTTGACGAATTTTAAGACGATTGAGTTTTTTATGTCTTTAAACGAAGTTGAGCCGCTTCAGTCAGCGGTAATAAAATTAGGTGACGCTTCTTTAACTAATTACTATTCTTATACCATCTCTAATTTTAGTCAGGGCTGGAAGTTAATTCAAATTCCTCAGGATCAATTTGTTGAGCATAAGACAGCGCCAGAATTCGGCTGGAAAGATGTTAAGAAAATTCAAATTGAAATTGTTTCTCGGCCCAATAGTTTAGCGATTGCTAATTTTGACTATTTATCAGTACAAAGAAATAATGATTATTTAACGCAATGGAAGACACTCGATGAAAATTTTTTAAGTTTGGGTAAGGTAAACGATAAGATTGCCTTAGTTGCACGCAATGAAGGCGCAAGCCAAGCCGTTTTAAAAGATATTAGCGGCGATAACTTTACTTATCAAGCGAGTTTTATAGCGCAAAAACCAGGCGGGCTCGGTCTTTTCTTCCGCGGTAATTACGGCAATAATAAGGGTTATTATTTCCTGGCCGATGGTCTAAATCGGAGTTCGGTTTCTTTAGCAAAAGCCGGAGTTGATGGCTGGAAGGTACTAAAAACAGTAGAAATTTCTAACTTTGTTTTTGAAAAGAATACTAAATATTGGCTCAGAATTAAAACTCAGGGTCAAAATTTAACTGGTTCTATTTCGACTAATGGTAATGATTTTACAGAATTATTTAGCTATGATGATGACGAATTCACGAGTGGGGGCGTAGGCGTGTCCGCGTTTAGCCGCAGTGCTGGTTTCTTTGACGATTTTAAGTTTAATCAATAAAGGTAAAAGAGCAGACTAAATGTAAAATAAGGCCGATGTTAAAAAATGTAAAAAACTGGTTTAATATTTTTATAAATGCCATTAAAAATCGCCCCTATAAAACTTTAGTGGTGGTTTTTATTTTTTGGTTCCTGCAGTGGTATTGGGGCTTTGAAGCGAGTTTTTTTGTGACTTTGTTTTTCTTATTCTGGTTGCTGAGATTCGATTTTCGGATACTAATTTCTTTCGCCTTAATGTTTTTAGTTAGCTGCCCCTTCTATTTACTTAATAATAATACCTTTCGGGCGGAGCAGATGGCGATTTATGCCTACTATCTCTTATTTTTAGGCGTAGTTTTGTCGATGATTGAACTGGCGCGGGAGAAGAAAAGAGATTAAAAGTAAGGGTGGATATGTTATTAAATGAGTTACTAAATTTGTGGATAAATGAGTTATAAATTAGTTACTAACTATGTGGCTAAGGATTTAAAAGACAATTTGCTTTGGTCGGGGATACTTACTCTCGTTGTTTTATGGCAGATGCTTCTGCCGGGCTATATTTTAACCTTAGATATGGTATTTGCGCCTAAATTGAGCCTGGCTTTTGCTGAAGGCTCTTTTTTAAGTTCTTTACCTTTGCGCTATTTACTGGGGTTTTTTAATATATTTTTAGAAGGCTGGATTATTCAGAAAATTCTCCTCGTTGCCCTATTTCTTGGTTTAGGGTTTTTGGCGCTTCGTTTCTTGCCGCTTCCAAAGAAGCATTATATTAATTATTGGGGAGCTTTGTTTTATACCTTTAACCCCTTTGTTTATGAGCGGTTTCTGGCAGGGCATATTTTTCATCTTTTCGCCTATGCTTGTTTACCCGCTTTTTTTGCTCGTTTATTTGAGTTTTTTAAAGATTATTCCTGGCGCGGGCTGAGGCGTCTTTTGTTTTGGATTATATTAATTGGTATTTTTTCACTGCATTTTTTAGTCATGACGGTATTAATCGTGGGCGCCTGCTTTTTGGGTAAATTTATCGTTTTGGGGTATAGGTATTTTAAAAAACGGGCTGAAGGCGGGGAATTACTACGATTTGGGAAAACTGCGTTCGCTTTTTGGGGGATACTTTTAATTTTGAGCTCCTATTGGTTAGCCCCCTACTTTATTAACCGGCCAGCCTCTTTTTTGGGGGTAATCGATACTAATAACCAACTTGCCTTTAAAACAGCGGGGGCGAGCGGCTTAGAGACAGTTTTTAATGTTTTGACTTTGTATGGTTTTTGGGGGGAAAAAGAAGTCTGGGCTAATTATTTTCTCTCGCCTAAAGATAATTTAATTCTCTGGGCGGGGGCGTTAATTATACTTTGTGCGCTTATTTTTATTGGTATTCGCTATGCTTTGAAAAATAGGCAGAAAGAGGCGTGGTTTTTCTTATGTTTGGGTGGCCTAGCGTTTATTTTCGCTTGCGGGCTCGGGGAAGGGCCTTTTCAGGGGCTGAATGCCTGGTTATTTGATAATATTGTATTTTGGCGGGGATTTAGAGATACGCAGAAATTTAGCGGTCTTTTGGCTTTTTGTTATGTTTATTTTGGCGGATTTGGCTTATGGGTAGTTATCGAATATGTTTCAAAAAATTGGCCGAAATTTTATCAGCCGGCGCTCGTTGTGATGTTTTTAGTGCCAATAATTTATACCTATCCAATGCTCGGCGGATTTGCGCGTCAGTTGCAGCCAGTTTGGTACCCGACGTCTTGGTCCCAGG
>Ga0247841_10008612_pt1 | contig 14610 bp, 15 predicted proteins | sample LaCruzMarch2015__2_FD_192410 | JGI IMG/M metagenome (GOLD analysis project Ga0247841, IMG submission 192410) | Freshwater microbial communities from meromictic Lake La Cruz, Castile-La Mancha, Spain - LaCruzMarch2015_18m | ecosystem: Environmental > Aquatic > Freshwater > Lake | place: Spain...
TGCGTATTCCGGCGCAAGCCGCCACCCAATTCCGTTTGAAAGCGCCACCTGATTCCGTTTCATTCCGCCACCCAATTCCGGAGGAAGCCGCCACTCGATTCCGGCCCATTCCGCCACCCCCTGGGGAGGGTATAGTAGACGCTGGATAAATCCAATAAAAGCCGTTAGAGCTTCCCGAAAAAACCGGAGGTTACATTGGCGGCAGAAAGGTTATCCATGCGTACCATAAAAGAAGTTTTACGATTAAAATGGGAGAAAAAGTTCTCCAACAAACAGGTCGCCCAAAGTTGCAACATTGCCCGCAGTACGGTCAGGGAGTATGTGGGACGTGCTCAAAGTGCCGGACTGAGTTGGCCGCTGGCGCCAGATCTCGACGATAGTCAGTTGGAGGCGCTCCTGTTTCCGCTCCCACCGACGGATACATCCGAAAGGCGTGGTTTTCCCGACATGGAGTACATCCGTAAGGAATTGACCCGTAAGTCGGTAACTCTCAACCTGCTGTGGCTGGAATACAGGCAGGCCAATCCGGGTGGGTATCAGTACAGTCAGTTTTGTCACCATTATCACCAGTGGAGCGATAAGCTGGATGTCTGTCTTCGCCAGACCCACCGGGCCGGGGAAAAAGCCTTTGTCGATTATGCCGGCCAGACGATTCCTGTGACGGACCCGGAGACCGGGGAAACCAGGGAAGCGGTTCTCTTTTTGTCCAGTCTGGGCGCCAGCAGTTACACATATGCCTGGGCAAGTCTTTCTCAGGACCTTTCTTCCTGGATCGAGGCCAATGTCCGGGCGCTTACTTTCTTTGGGGGCGTCCCGGAGATCCTTGTTCCGGACAATCTTAAAACGGGAATTAAACGACCCTGCTACTACGAACCGGACATCAATCCGACATATCATAAGATGGCTCAACATTATGGCACGGTTGTCATTCCCGCCCGCATCCGCAAACCAAAGGACAAGGCCAAGGTGGAATCGGCGGTTCTCGTAGCGGAACGCTGGATCCTGGCGGCGCTTCGGAACCACACCTTCTTCAGCATCGAGGAGTTGAACAAGGCCATTGCCGAAAAGCTTCAGGAACTAAACAGCCGCAAGTTCAAGAAGATGGACGGCAGCCGGAGGAGTCTTTACGAAACCATTGACCGGCCTGCCTTAAAAGCCCTTCCTTCCAGTCCCTATGTATATGCCGAATGCAAGAAGGCCCGGGTCAGCATCGACTATCATATTGAGGCAGACTATCACTACTATAGTGTCCCCTATAAGCTTATAAAAGAACAGGTTGAAGTGTGGCTGTCGGCAACCACTGTGGAGGTATTGTTCAAGAACTGTCGCGTCGCCAGCCATGCGCGCAGTTATGAAAAATATAAACACACCACCCTGACGGAACATATGCCCAAGTCCCATCAGAAATATCTGGAATGGACCCCTTCCCGGATCTTGGACTGGGCAGGTAAAAACGGACCCAACACCAGGAATCTGGCTACCTGCATTATGGAAAACCGTAAACATCCGGAACAAGGTTTCCGCTCCTGCCTAGGCATCATGAGGCTGGTAAAGCAATACTCGGCCGAGCGGGTGGAGGCCGCCTGCGGACGCGCCCTGTTTCTGAAGGCCTATAGCTACAAGAGTGTCGAGTCAATCCTGAAAAACAATATCGACAAACAGGAGCTGCCGGAATCCTCCTCTCCCGAAAAACAGATCATCCATTACAACATCCGGGGCCGGGAATATTACCAGCAAAAGGAGGCCGCCCATGCTTAATCAACAGACCATAAACAAGCTTTATGAACTGAAACTGACGGGCATGGCGGAGGCCTTTGCCGATCAGCTCAATCAGCCGGATATGGACAGACTTTCCTTCGCAGAACGTTTCGGCCTCATCGTGGATCGCCAATGGACCTGGAAGGAAAACAACCGGATGGATCGCTATCTGAAAAATGCACGACTGAAACTAAACGCCTGCGTGGAGGATATCGATTACAAGACCCCGCGGGGAATCGACCAGTCTGTCATGATGAACCTTATCTCCTGCGACTGGGTCAGGCGCCACCACAATATTATCATTACCGGCCCCACCGGCGCGGGAAAGACCTTCCTCGCCTGCGCCCTGACCAACAAGGCCTGCCGGGAAGGATACCGCGCCTTCTACATCCGTTCTCCCAAGTTCTCCTACCAGATGGCCTTGTCCAAAGGAGACGGAAGTTACGGTAAAACCATCAACAAACTCGCCAAGGCCCATGTCCTGGTGATTGACGATCTCGGCCTCGCCCCCATGACTGACTCCGAACGAAGAGACCTCCTGGAGGTCGCCGAGGAGAGACATGGGCATGCTTCCACCATCGTCACCAGTCAACTGCCCGTCGAGCATTGGCATGAACAGATCGGCGATCCCACCATCGCTGACGCCATCCTCGACCGGCTGATCCATAACGCCCATAAGATAAACATGTCTATGAAAGGAGACTCGATGAGGAAAAAATATGCGGGCTTGACCTGAAAAAGCATCTATGAGAAAGAGCTAAAAACCAGCGTCGCTACGCTCCGACCAAGGGTGGCGGAATCATCCGGAATACCCTGGCGCTTTGCAACGGAACAGGGTGGCGGCTTCCTCCGGAATCGGGTGGCGGAATCAGCGGAATACGCATCCAGTCACACTTGATCATTACCAAAGGAAATGAGCAACATCCGACCTGCATGTAGCGAACTATGCAATTGGTGGGAAAGCTAATATAATATCAGGCGAGGTTGCTTCCACCGCCGGTCGTCGTGGGCGTCTTGACCTTTTGCCGAGGGCGTCGGTAAGCTGATACTTATTCATGACGTATTCCTTTAGGGGAGACAGAGAACTTTCCAGCCGATGGAAAGGTTTAAGTATATGATATTATTAAGCGAAAACGGAAGTGGTTGTAGCACTAAGCTCTGCGGCGTTTATGTGTAATATTAGATACATACGCAGGTATCGAGTGCTCGTGATCCGCCTCTTTTTTAGCCAATAATGTCCGGTTACATGCCAAATCGGCAAGAGAACTTTCATCATCTAAACATTAACTTTACAACTGCAATTGCAATTATAATTCCCACACCGTCGGCAATCAGGCACACAGGAACCAGATACTTTGTTTTGCGAATATTCACGGCCCCAAGATACACGGCAAGAACAAAAAAAGTCGTTTCCGCACTTCCGATGATCACCGCGGAAATCAAGCTTGCCAGCGAATCCGGGCCGGTGGTCCTGACAATATCCGTAAAGATGGCCGTTGATGCACTACCGGAAAGGGGCTTGATGAGTGCCACAGACAGGACCTCAGGGGGAATGCCAAGGGCCGAGAAAGATCCCGAAAGAGCCTGCCTGATGAGATCAAATGCCCCGGATGCCTGAAAGGCCTTGACGGCAACGAAAATAGCCAGCAGGTAGGGAAAGATTTTAACAATGACATCTAGTCCTTCTCTTGCACCTCCCACGAATGAATCATAGACGCGCACTTTTTTAAAGGCGCCGTAAAGCACGGCAAAAAGTATGAAAGCAGGAATTGCGAGCTGGGAGATAAAGGCAATGGTCTTCATTTCATAAGCCTCCTGAAAAGCACGAGTACGCCAAGGGCGATAACCGCAGAAATTACGGTAGATATTATCGTGGGAAAAACAATGGCCGAGGGGTTTGCAGACCCAAAATCTGAAAGGATGCCTACCACTGTAAAGGGAATCAACTGGACGCTTGCTGTATTTAGAACTATAAAGAGCATCATTTCAAAGGTGAGGGAGTCTTTATCTTCATTAAGGGTTTGGAGATCCTGCATTGCTTTGATTCCGAGGGGGGTGGCGGCATTGCCAAGGCCAAAAAAGTTGGCCAGCATGTTAAGCGTAATAGAGGTGATTGCGGGGTGGTTCGGGGGAACAGTTCTAAATAGCCGGGTAATTAGCGGTCTGAATGCATGGGAGATCCGGTAGATCAGTCCTGAATCTTCGATAATCTTTGTTATGCCAAGCCATAGCGAGACAATCCCCAGCAGAAAAAGCGATATTTCAACTGCGGCCTTGGCCCCGTCAAACATAGCCCTGGTAACAGCTTCGAGCCCGCCTGTCCAGAAGGCGGCAATGATGCTCACAGTAATCAAAACGATCCAGATAATATTCATTATGTTTCTGCACCAGCCATGATTTTTAATCCTTTAATTATGGCCAACTATCCAGGCCTCGATAGATTTCGCTACCTCTTCCCAGCCTGGTTCGGCGATAATGAAATGGGAGTGTCGCTCGAATTCCCGATAGGTGGATACATTCTTGTATTTGTCATTAATCTTTCTTGCTATCGAGGGTGGTGTGAGGCGATCCTGGGCGCCCACGATGGTGAGGATCGGGCAGGTCACTTTTGATTCATCCACATAAGTGGCTTTATGACTGTCGAAGTACCAGAAACTAATCTCCCAGGCGGCCTTGGGGGATTCGTAGGTAAACTTCTCAAACACTTTTTTCTGCTCGTCCGGGGGGAGCAGATAGAGGGAAGAATAGACAGCCCCCTCAAAAGTAGGACGGAGCGGTTCACGCCAATGACCGAACCGCTGCCGGTTCATCCAGAAACTCTTGATCCCTGTCCAGGATATGGGGTTGATACCCCGGGGAACTGCCGGTGCAATCAGGACGGTTGACTTGGCCAGACCTTTACTGGCCAGAATCTGGGCAATCAGTCCGCCCATGGAATGGCCAATGATTATAGGCTTCTGATCCAGAGCGCGTATGACATTTTCCACATCGGCGACATAATCGCGAACACCCGTTTCCATCATCATGGGGTCCGGAGGTGAACTCAGGGGCCGGTCATGGTATCTCAAGGTTGGGGTGATGACACGGTATCCCCGCTGCTCGAAATAGCTACGATATGAATCCCAACACCAGGGACCGACAAACATACCATGGATCATCACGATGACCGGCTGCTTTGGTTTCTGTTCAGCATTCTTTGCATTTTGTCCCAGCGTACGGCTGGGTGTGCAGACAACACATAATATGATCAAAAAGGAAATAAATCTACATGCCCCATAGAGCATTGCTTTGCGCATTTGCATCTCCCCTGAAAATATCTTTTCGGCCACTTCGCAAAAAGTGCATGGTGTTTGCAGGCTTTATGACCAAAGGAGATTGGCTTGTAATGCAATACGGGGTCGGATGGCAAGTAAAAACCCCTAAAAATATTTATCCTTGACAAGAAAGGCACTCATTATTCATAATCCGAGCCAATTAGCGGCGCATGGTCTGGAAGATGAGGCAGTCAAAATACATACTGAGGAGGTCATATCGATGAATGGAAAAAGATTTGTTCTGTTGCTGCTTGGAATAATTTCTTTTGTGGTTATCGGGGTGGCAAATCACGCTCAGGCCCTGGAATTAGGGGTCAGGGGGTATTACTGGTTCCCTGCCTTTTCTGCTAATCAGCGGGTCGATACGGCATCCATGAAAGGGACGGAATTTGACGTTAAAAATGCCCTCGGTGTCGGCACCCAGGCTTTCCCGTCCGGAGAAATCTACGGGGGTATCGGCAAGCATCACCTGAGTGCCATGTATACGCCTATTAAATATTCAAGTGATACAACCTTGACTGCGGCGATCAATTATGGCGGGACAAATTTTGCGGCCAATACAGCGGTCAATTATAATCTGGATTTTTACATGATGGATGTAAAATACATTTACGATATCATCAATATGGAAAACATCCTGGCAGGATTTTCCCTGGGGCCGATGTTGCAGGTTAAATATGTTTCCGGATCTGCGGAAATGAAATCCCCGGCAATTGCCGGACAGGATGTGAAGCAGAGCTTCAGCGCCCCGATTCCGATGGTGGGATTAGGGGCCCATATAGGTCTGATTGCCAATATACTGGAGGCGCGAGCGCAGGTTACGGGGATGGGATATTCGGGAAATTATGTCATCGAGGCCCTGGCGGACATCTCCGTGACCCCCTTCCCGTTTGTTGATATCCACGGTGGCTACAAATATATCAGCTTGCAATTGGATACGAGCGACTACTATATGAGCACCCAGTTCAGCGGGCCTTTCGTGGCGTTGACCGTGGGATTTTAAGCCCATCAGATAGTCATAATTAGTAGTAGTGGCGAAGCCATTTTTCCAAGGCCTCGATGAATAAGTAAAAAAAGAGGGGTTCCTTTTTAGGAACCCCTCTTTTTTTTGAGTGGATATTATTCTTAAGCTTAGTGGTGCTCTTCCATCGCTCCGGCAATATACATCATGGACAGGAGCATGAAGACGAGGGTCTGAATGAAGGAGATCAGGAGTTTGAGGACGAGGATGGGCAGCGGCACCAGAAGGGGAACGAGAATGAACAGAACGAAGAGGACGATATGGCCGCCCTCGATATTCCCAAAGAGACGCATGGACAGTGATACGGGGCGGGAGATATGGCTCACGATTTCAATGGGCAGCATCAGCGGTGTCAGCCACCAGATGGGTCCCAGAAACTGCTTGAAATACTTGAGGCCTTGAATCTGAACGCCTACGATGTGGGTCAGGACGAAGACGACGAGGGCCATCGCAACGGTTGTGTTCAGATTGGCGGTGGGAGAGTCCAGCCCCGGAATCAGCCCGATCAGGTTTGAGGTCAGAATGAAGAACCCCAGAGTGGCGATTAAGGGGAAGAAACGCATCCCATGGGTTCCCATGGTGTCGATCAGCAGTTTCTGGATGGCACTGACGAAAACTTCCATGGTGTTCTGGAACCCTCCCGGTGTCAGTTGCAGCCGGCGTGTTGCCAGGAACGAAAAGAGGGCGAGCAGGACCATTACAAACCAGGTAGCGCTTATGTAAGTGGGAATACCGGGGAATATTAATTGCAGGAAAGACAGAGTGTGCATCTTCTAATTGACCTCCTCAATACAATTTTTTTTTGTTAATGCCATAACGGCAGTCAAAACAATATTAATAATAACCGTGGAGAGGCCGATTAAAAGGCCGATCACATCCACGATCTGACTGGAAACGATAAAGAACAGGACAATGGCCGTGACGCCGAAGCGAATATAGTATTTGAACATGATCCGTGACTTTGCCCGATCATTTAGATGCTGAAAGACCATTTTGACATCCCGATAGAGCCAGTGATAATTGACGATGCTAATCAGGCCGCCAAGGAGGACGCCGAGGGTAAACTTGGAAGAAAACAGAAGCGCACTGACAAGGACAAAAAAGCCAAGCATGATCCAGTTGACGATTTCAAGCCTTTGCTGGAGCGGGTCTTTTCCGGTGTGGTTCACTTTTTACACTCTTGATAAGCGTTCTATCATCCTGAAATGATTTACTGATCAGGACATATAAATTTCTAAAGCCCCCAAAAACGCCCATGATGAAAAACAGGACGGTAAAGAAGAAGGAGGTGCCCATCTTCTTGTCCAGCCAACTGCCAACAAAAAGCCCCCCAAAGATCAAAAGGACAAAGGCGAAGCCAATACTGCTGGCATAGGCCATCTGAACGTATGCTTTTCTATCTTCCTCATCCATCGGCGCAGCGCCTCTTAACACGAAGGGGTAGTGAAGTCAATAAAAAATGGTATGGACTTTTCGTTGTCATTTCGTAATATCTGGACATTTATTCATAATGGGAGACCGCAGGAAAATGGCTTCGCTGCGGCTCAAAAATCTTTTTTATTTCTCTCTATGCCCTCCCTTTCGTACCAGGAGATGGTTTTCCGCAAACCTTCACGAAAGTCGGTTGCGGCCCGGAAACCGATTTCCGTGAAGGCCTTGGTGGTATCGAGCATTCTGCGGGGTTGGCCGTCCGGCTGGGTGGCATCCCAGGCAATTCTTCCAGTAAAGCCCGTCAGTTCTACAATCAGTTCCACAAGATCACGAATGGATATTTCGAAGCCGGCGCCGATGTTTACCGGTTCGGACTTGTTGTATCGTTCCGTGGCGAGAACAATGGCCTCCGCAGCATCTTCAACATAAAAAAATTCCCGCGTTGCCTGTCCGCTTCCCCAGACAACAATTTCCTTTTCACCACGGATTCTTGCATCGACGCACTTTTTGATCAAGGCAGGGATTACGTGGGAGGAGCGGGGATCGAAGTTGTCCCCCGGTCCGTAGAGGTTCACGGGCAGGAGAAAAATGGAATTGAAACCGTATTGCTGGCGGTAGGCCTGGGATTGAACTAACATCATTTTTTTTGCCAGGCCATAAGGGGCGTTGGTCTCTTCTGGATAACCGTTCCAGAGGTCATCTTCTCTGAATGGAACGGGGGTGAATTTTGGGTAGGCGCAGATTGTTCCCAGGGCCACAAATTTATCGATCTTGCGCAGATAGCCCTCATGAATGAGCTGGACCCCCATCATGATGTTGTCATAGAAAAGCGACCCTGGATTATCGCGATTGAAGCCGATTCCCCCAACTTTGGCGGCCAGATGGACGACGATATCCGGTTTTGTTTCCTCATAGAGGCGCCGGACGTCCCCCAAGTCGATCAGATTATATTCCGGCAGATCGGCGATGGTGATGTCTTCATGACCATGGTTCCGGAAGGCATTGATGAGGTGCTTGCCCAGAAAGCCCTTACCACCGGTAATGGTAATGCGCTTGTTTTTCATGGTTCCCTCATAGCATGTGATGGTTTCCCGTTATGTACCCGGCGTTGCAAAGGGTCTTTTCCTTTTCGGCGCTTTCCAGGTCGGCGGCGACCATCATGTCGATCAGCGCCTCAAAACCGACCCGGGGTTGCCAGCCAAGCTGTTTTCTCGCCTTTGCGGGATCCCCCAACAGGACGTCCACCTCGGTGGGGCGAAAATAACGTTTATCGATGATTACGTATTTTTCATAGTCCAGATCGAGTTTACGGAATACCTGCTCGGCAAATTCCCGCACCGAGTGGGTCTCTCCCGTCGCAATAACATAATCGTCGGGCTTATCCTGCTGGAGCATCATCCACATGGCCTCCACATAGTCCCCGGCAAAACCCCAGTCACGCTTGGCTTCCAGGTTTCCCAGGAAGAGCTTGTCCTGAAGACCGAGCTTGATCCGGGCCGCCGCCCGGGTGATCTTCCGGGTGACAAATGTTTCTCCCCGCCGGGGGGATTCGTGATTGAAGAGGATGCCGTTGGCGGCAAAGATCCCGTATGCCTCGCGGTAGTTCTTTACGATGTAATAGGCATAAACCTTGGCGGCAGCATAAGGGCTCTGGGGCTGGAAAAGGGTAGCCTCGCTTTGAGGCGGCAGGGCGGCTCCGAACATTTCACTCGACGATGCCTGATAAAAACGGGCCTTGACGCCGGACTTGCGGATGGCTTCGAGGAGACGCAACGTTCCGAGACCGGTAACATCTCCAGTATATTCGGGCATGTCAAAGCTAACCCGGACATGGCTCTGGGCGCCAAGGTGATAAATTTCGTCAGGCTTGATGTCGTTGATCAGGTCCGTCAATTGCCCCGAGATGGCCAAGTCACCGTAATGGAGATAGATCTTGGCTTCGGGATCGTGAAAGTCTTTGTAGAGATGATCGATACGGTCCGTGTTGAAAGTGCTGGCCCGGCGGATCAGACCGTGGATCTCGTAACCCTTGCTCAGAAGAAACTCGGCTAAATATGATCCGTCCTGTCCGGTAATGCCGGTAATAAATGCCTTTTTCATAAAAGTCCCTTTCCTTTTGTTTGTGTTGTTCTAGTTACAATATTTTTTTCAATAAGGTATATTTGACGAACTCGTCAAAAGTCAAATCTTGTCTCTTTTTGTCATTCCAATTTGTAGTAGTCCCTGTACCAATCAACAAACTGCTGTATCCCTGCTCCAATCGAGGTAGCGGGCTTGAATCCCACGTCAGCCATCAGATCATCAACATCGGCGTAAGTCGCCGGAACGTCACCGGGTTGCAGGGGAAGGAGATTTAGCGTGGCCTTTTTCCCCAGGCTATTCTCTAATATAGCGATGAAGTCGAGGAGGGCGACGGGATGGTTGTTACCGATATTGTAGATCTTATAAGGGGCGAAACTCGTCGCGGGATCGGGATGAGCGCCGTTCCAGGCGGGATCGGGAGCGGGTGTCCTGTCCATGACCCTGACGATGCCTTCGACAATGTCGTCGATATAGGTAAAATCCCGTTGCATCCGGCCTTCGTTATAGACGTCTATGGGTTTGCCGGCAAGGATGGCCCGGGTGAAAAGAAACAGCGCCATGTCCGGCCGCCCCCAGGGACCGTAAACGGTGAAAAAGCGCAGTCCCGTGCAAGGTATCTTATAAAGAGCCGCATAGGCATGGGCCATCAGTTCATTGGCCTTTTTCGTCGCCGCGTAGAGGCTGACAGGGTGATCGACGTTGTCATGAACCGAAAAGGGCATGCTCGTGTTTGCCCCGTACACAGAACTCGAGGAAGCAAAAACAAGATGGCCCACCTGTGCGTGCCGACAACCTTCCAGGATGTTGAGGAATCCCGTCAAGTTGCTGTCCAGATAGGCATGGGGATTGGTGAGGGAATAGCGGACACCGGCCTGGGCGGCCAGGTGCACCACTATTCTGGTCTTTTCCCGGGCGAACAAAGTGGAAAGCGCCTCTCTGTCGGCGATATCGAGGCGGATGAACCGGAAAGAGTTTTCTTTTTGGAGTATACGCAAACGGTCCTCTTTCAGGCGGATATCGTAATAGGGATTGAGGTTGTCAATACCAACAACGTCATTGCCCGCTGCCAGAAGTCTGCGGGAGAGATGGAAACCGATGAATCCGGCAGCGCCGGTGATGAGGATTTCGACCATGTCTTACAAGCTCCAGTATTGTATATTCTGCTTCCCCATGTCCCGACCTTTAAAGAGGCCCTTGATGTCGATCACCACCGGCGGCATCGTCTTGCACAGCGCCGCGATGTTTTCGATGCCCAGTTTGAGGTATTCGTCATGGGCCACGGCAACGATAACGGCGTCCAGGTCGGTAATATTTCTCAGGGGCGTCAGGTCAAGATTGTAATGGTCGTGAACCTCTTCCGGGATGGCAAGGGGGTCGTGAACGAGAACTTCAATGCCGTATCCGGCCAGTTCCGTAATGATATCAACTACCCGGGTATTGCGGATATCGGGAATATTTTCTTTGAAGGTCAGGCCAAGGACGGCGACGCGGGCCTTACGGACCGGCTTGTCGGCGGCGATGAGCATCTTGACCGTCCGTTCGGCGATATATTTCCCCATCCCGTCGTTGATCCGCCTGCCGGCCAGGATCATCTCCGGGTGGTAACCCAGACTTTCGGCCTTGTAGGTAAGATAGTAAGGGTCGACGCCGATGCAATGGCCTCCGACCAGTCCCGGGCGAAAGGGGAGGAAATTCCACTTTGTTCCTGCCGCTTCCAGGACTTCAAGGGAGTCTATTCCAAGGCGCTCAAAAATGATGGACAGCTCGTTCATGAGGGCAATGTTGATGTCCCGCTGGGTATTTTCGATGACCTTGGCCGCTTCCGCCACTTTAATGGAGGATGCTTCATAGATGCCCGCCTTGACGACCTTCCCATAGATTTCCTTGAGGAGTTCCGTTGTCTCCCGGTCGGAGCCGGATACGATTTTAACGATGCTCTCCAGGGTGTGGACCTTGTCGCCGGGGTTGATCCTTTCCGGTGAATAGCCAACGAAAAAATCCTGCCCAAAATTTAATCCCGATTCAGCCGCCAGGATGGGGACGCAAATATCTTCCGTGACGCCTGGATAAACGGTTGATTCATAGACCACACAGGAACCTGGGGTCATATGTCTTCCTGATAAAGTTGAGGCGCCGCGAATGGCGCTGAGGTCTGGTATACGGGAACTGTCGATCGGGGTGGGAACAGCCACGATAATCAGACGACACTCGGACAGCCTGCGGGGGTCGCTCGTGAATGTTACCGCCGCGGCTTTCATCTGTTCAAGGGTTATTTCAAGGGTCTGATCGAATCCTTGTCGCAGTTCCTTGATCCGGGACTCTTTGACATCGAAACCGATGACAGAAAAATGATGGGAGAGATGCACCGCGAGGGGCAGACCGACATAGCCTAAACCGATAACACCGATTTTCTCGGCCTGGGAAACAAAATCTTCAAGTTTTGGTCTTATGATCATGATAAATAAGTCCCTTATAGTTTTTTGAGGGTTGAGGCGCAGGCTGCCAGGGTCTTATCCATGTCCTCATGATTATGGGCCAGGGAAAGGAACCACGCCTCAAACTGGGAAGGGGGCAGGCTGATGCCGTTTTTCAGCATTCCCCGGAAGAAGCGGGCAAACATCTCTGTATCCGCAAGGCTTGCCGAGGCAAAGTCGCTGACAGGTTCAGACGTAAAAAATACGGTAAACATGGAACCCATACGATTGATAGTAACAGGAATCCCCTGGCCGGCAAATAAAGGTTTCATCTCTTCGCAAAGACTGAAGGCAAGGCGATCCATGGCTTCGTAGCAATCCGTGCTGTGCTGCAAGAGCGCCAGGGTGGTAAGCCCGGCGGCCATGGCCAGCGGGTTTCCGGATAGGGTTCCCGCTTGATAAACAGGACCGAGGGGGGCCAGCTGTTCCATGATGATCCGTTTGCCTCCCACTGCGCCAACGGGAAGACCGCCGCCGATTATCTTTCCCAGACAGGTCAGATCCGGGTCGATACCGGCGATTCCCTGGTAGCCTCCCCAAGTCAAACGGAACCCCGTAATGACCTCGTCGAAAATCAAAAGACAGTCATTGGCCTTTGTAAGCTCCCTCAAGTTCACGAGAAATCCTGGGTGGGGCGCTACGACGCCCATATTGCCGGCAACCGGTTCCACGATGATAGCGGCGATTTCCTGCCCCCGGTCCTCAAAGAGCTTGTTAATAGACTTCTGATCATTGAAGGGGACGGTGAGTGTCAGTTCGGCAAGGTTTTTGGGGACGCCCGGGCTTCCGGGAATCCCCAGGGTGGCGACGCCGGATCCTGCTTTGACAAGCAGGGAATCGGCATGTCCGTGATAACAGCCTTCAAATTTAATGATTTTCTCACGGCCCGTAAAGGCCCGGGCAAGGCGAATGGCTGTCATTACCGCTTCCGTCCCCGAGCTCATCATGCGCACCATCTCCATGGAAGGAAAGGCCTCGATTATCAGTTCGGCAAGACCTACTTCCAGGGGCGTCGGGGCTCCATAGCTCGTTCCTTTCCCGGCCCGGTCTTTAATGGCCTCGACAACCGCCGGATGGGCATGGCCCAGAATCAGGGGTCCCCAAGACATTACATAATCAACATATTCCCGGCCGTCAACATCGGTAATCCGCGCGCCGTTGGCTTCACTTATGAATACCGGCCGGCCTCCCACCGCCTTGAAGGCGCGGACTGGACTGTTTACACCACCGGGGATAATTTTTTTTGCCTGCTCGAAGAGCTGCGTCGACATTTCGTTCATGTAAAGTACTCCATAGAGCTCTTTTTCAGCTCTTCCTCGCTCTGCAGGATCTGATAGTCCTGGATGTCCATTTTTATTGCGATACCCTGTATGAATGACTCGGGATCAGTATCCTTCAGATGGATCATGCAGAATAGATTGTATTTTCCAAGAAAAAGGGGCGACCTTTCGTAGCAATGGGTTATTTCTCGGAGCGACGCCATAGCCTTCCCGGCCTCATCAATTCGTTCTTCCGGGACCGCCCATACTACCATGGCATTTCTGGTGAAACCGATCTTCTGGTGCCGGACAATGGCGCTAAATTTTCGAATCCATCCACGACTCATAAAATCACGGGTAATCTGCAGGATATCCTCTTCTGTTGTACCAGTTACATCGGCAATGTCCTGAAACGGACGGCTTACGATGAAAATATCCTTCTGCAGACACCGGGCAATCCGCGTTTCCTTGTCTGAAATCATGAGCCTCACATACGGCGATCAAATTATCGTGCTATTATTCAAGGGCGCCTATAACATATTTTACGGTGAATACAAAAGGAATTGACATTATATGGAGAATACTGCTGCCGCCAATGAGAGAAGGCGATATGCTCCTTGAAGTGTTTAAATATTTCTTGACAATTTGTTCCTACTTTTATATGCACGAATCCAGAAATGGGGCTGTTTTCTTTTTGTAAAGCTATAGTAAAGTAACCTGGAAAATAGGGAGATAAGGGGGTGATGATCGGGCAGAAATGTAGAAAGAAGCAAGCAGTTAGGGTCAATGTTAAACAATTTTAATCAAAAGGAGGAAAGCAATGAAGAAAAGTTTGGTAAGAGGGATTCTGGGCATGGTGTTGGTGCTGGTAGTTGCTCCGCTGGCGATGGCTGCCGAAGCGGCTGCTCCGGGTGGTGCGGTTGATTACACCAAAGCGATCATTCTGGGTTGCAGTGTCATCGCGGCCGGGTTGGCCATGGGAGTTGGAGCTGTGGGCGCTGGTCTCGGTCTTGGTCAGGCGACAAGCGGTGCGAACAATGCAGTGGGTAGAAATCCGGAAGCCCAGGGTAAAATTATGCTTACCATGATGGTCGGTATGGCCATGACAGAATCAGTCGCTATTTATGCGCTGGTTGTTTCGCTAGTCATCCTGTATGCAAACCCGCTTCTTAAGTATGCAGGCATCGGCTGATAATTAGAACATACATATTCCTGTAATTATTGAAAAGGGAAAAGGGGCACTAAAAACAGACTCCTTTTCCCTTTTCTTT
>Ga0247841_10008613_pt1 | contig 14609 bp, 12 predicted proteins | sample LaCruzMarch2015__2_FD_192410 | JGI IMG/M metagenome (GOLD analysis project Ga0247841, IMG submission 192410) | Freshwater microbial communities from meromictic Lake La Cruz, Castile-La Mancha, Spain - LaCruzMarch2015_18m | ecosystem: Environmental > Aquatic > Freshwater > Lake | place: Spain...
CTCTATGACAAATGCGTCAAGACCGACCCTACGAATACTGCGGCTTACCTGGGTCGGTCCCGAGCCAATCTCCAATTAGGAGACCTGCAGAAAGCGCTGGCGGACGCGAATGCGACGATCCAGAGACGATCGGACAGCGCTGCGGCTTTCGGACAGAGGGGAATCGTCAACAAGATACTTCAAAAGAACGAAGAGGCACTCAAGGACTTGTCTCAGGCGGTAAGGCTCGATCCGAAATACGCCTGGGCATACGCCCAAATGGCTGATATCCATTCGAGGAAGCAGGATCAGGAACAGGCTCTCCAGGAAATTACTAAAGCGCTGCAAGCCAAGCCGAGTTTTGTTGAAGGCTACCGTTTGCGTGCATGGATACTCAGCCGCATGGGCAAGTGCAGAGACGCTGGTGAGGATTTCAAGATGGTGGAGACCCTCAGCCCGAACGACGCATGGTCACTCCAGGACAAGGCCTGGTTCCTTTTGACCTGTCCCGATGAGACCCAGCAGGATTCCTCAAAAGCTATGGAACTGGCGAAGAAGGCCCTGGAACTCACCCAGGGCAAGGACGGCGTGGTTCAGGAAACCCTCGCGGAAGCGTACTTTCGTCAAGGTGATCCGGTCAAGGCCGTGGAACACCAGAAGAAGGCCATTGAACTGGGGTCTCGGAACTGCCTGGACGGTTCGTGTGTGCAGGAAATGGCCCAGCGGCTTCAGAAATACGAAATGGCGGCCAGACCCGAGGTGAGAAACGCGTACGAGATATTGCCTCTGGACAGCAGCAGGTAGTCAACTTACGCCGTGCGGCCCCGACGTGTAACGTCGGGGTCCCGCGGGGACAAGAGGTTTCGCCGGATTCCAAAGAGCCTTTTTTAGCTTCGCGACGTGGCCGGAGTAGCGCCCGGGCCACCCTCGACGTCATCCTCTAACGGGAAGACCCGAAGCGTACGGCTCGGCACTCCCCCTGCTCATTTTGGAAATAAACTATCACCGTCTTGCCGAGGTACGGCGCTGCATTTCGTCTGTTCCCCCCGTCCACGCGAACTACGATCATCTCGTTATCCGGCCCGCGCAGGGTGACGGTGTCGAGATCAACGCGCTCAAGCTTTCCAAAGAATTCCTCCGCCGTGCCGACCCCCGACGCTCCGACGAGAATCAGAGCAACAAGGATTCCCAACCCAAGGTTTCTCATCTTTTCCTCCAACCATACAAATCCACACACCTCGAAGTGAACGTTCACTTCAAGAAAACGGAATCGCGGCCCCACAGGACCAGCCCATTCCAATCCCCGGTCTCAAGTTATTATAATACCCGATAATTCCCCCCATGACAACCAGTCCGACAAGTCCAAGGCGTCATGAGTCGTTCTTTAACGGGCATGAGACCAATATCGTTTGACAAGCAAACAGGTCTTTGTGCAATATGGCTTCGCTTGGCCATTGACCATCTTCATTGTGGCTCTTGGGGCCAGGAGAGTTGGCATCAAGGAGGTTTTCAATGGAATTCCCCGGTGATCGTCTGTATTCCGAAAATCATTTGTGGGTCAAAGTGGAAAAAGACCAGACTCTAATCGGAATTACCGAGTACGCAAAAGAAGAAGTGGGCGAGGTCGATTATGTCGAAATGCCCGCGCTCGATGACAACATTATCAAGAACAGGCCCTTCGGCATCATCGAAACCAGCAAAGCCGTCACAGAGCTGATGGCGCCTTTGTCCGGTGTCGTGGTGGAGATCAACGTGGCTCTGGGAGAATCGCCCGAAACCGTGACCGACGACCCTTATGGCGACGGGTGGTTGATAGCGGTGGAACCATCGGACCCCGAAGACATGGATGAACTCTTGAATTCGAAAGCTTACGAAAAGCTGGTGAAGGGCCTCCAGAAAGACTAACGGACCGCTGCTTTCACATAACGCTTCTGAAAAAGCCTCCGGTAACATAAATGAAATTTGCTCTGATGCGCAGACGCTTGGCCCGCATGCGCTCCGGAAACGGATAATAGGGCGCTGCGGTCTTGACCGCCTTCATTGCCGCGTCGTCCAGTATGTTATTCCCGGAAGAATCGAGAAGGTTCACGTACAGGAGTTCGCCGCTCCGGGCAATGGAGAATTCCACGCTCAATACTCCACCTACCCCCTGTCGAGCCGCGCTCTGCGGGTAAACCCAGACCCCCTGAATCTTTCTCTTCAGATGGAGCAGATATGAGAAGAACTTTTCTTCCCTGGTGTTGATATCGACGACTGCTTCGTCCACATCTCCTTCGGGAAAGTAATCCGAGCCGGCTTCGGGACTTGACAGCGCCCTTGCGATTTCCTGCCGGGTCGCTCTGAGATCGGGCGGGTTTTTCGCCTTGTCCTTTGCTGATGGAGCTTCCGGACGTGGCTTTGGCTTGCTTCTTTCCTCCATGATGTTCTTGGAGGTTTCTTCTTTCTTCTTTTCTCTCGGCTTGACAAAATCTTCCGGTGCCATCGGTGGGATGCGAGACGCAAGTCTCTTGTCCAACGGCTCTATCTTGGGCAGTGGGGGCTTGGGCCCCGGCACCATCTTGGGCAGCCTCTGCTTCTCTGCGGTATGGTCCCGGTCGGAGACCGCGGGTGCCTGCTCGGGAGGCGGTTCCGGGGCCTGACGTTGGGGGGGCAGTTCCACGAGCCTCACAGATTGTATGTTGGGCCCGGCCGCGAGCGACGCTTTGGTGGGAGTAAGCTGGGCGATTTGAGTCAGATAGACCAAAAAAATCACGTGCAAGATAAAAGACGCCACCACGCAGTACTTGAGCATGGTGTTCTTTTCAGGCAGACTTCGGCTCTCGCTAGCCCCTATGCTAATCTCCGGGTCAATTCCGTCGATTTGCTCGTTGAACGCTCCAGGGGCCATGTTGTCAATATCACTTGAAATGTCCGGCTCTTGCAAGAAATTCACGTCTTGTACCGCCATCTTGTCCGTCAAAGACATGGATAAACTGAAACCTCACGACGCGCAAGCGAAACCCGTCGGCCTTCGATCAATAACCCGCTCTGCCGGGTCTTTCCGCGGTGATGTTGGGGTGGTGAGCCAGACAGTCACTGTCCGATGAGGTCATCCCCGCGTTTAGGCGAGCCGTTGCCGGCTCCTTGTTGGCGTAGCAGTACACGCATCCATGGCCGCACGTGTCGTAGGCGCCGATGTCTCTCGACTCTGCGCACCCGCACTCCTTCCTCGAGGCAACGAGTTTGAGTTTGCCGAGCGCCTGCCGCCTCTGCTCGGAGTCCACCACCTCGGCAAGCTTCACCGGATCGATGCACCTTGCCTTGCCTATTCGCTCCGAGACCAGCACATCGTGCGCGCACGACCGGAGAAAAATGCCGTGGTCCGTAGCGATAAGCGCCATTTCTTCCGCCAGGTCCTTGCAGTAGGCCTCGTCGGGCCGAAAATGATCCGGAACCATGCGTTCCATATTTCGTATGGTTTTCTTGTAATAGTCGCAAAAACTGAAAATGCACTCTGTGGTAAACGGCGCCATCAACTGGCACAATTTCGTGAAATTCCGTATGTGCCAACGTTGATCCAGCGTTTCCGTAAGCACGATGGTGTCATACCTCCATCGAACGGTAGCAAGTGGGAACCTCTTGCGTATGGTTTCCACGACTTTCAATGTATGACTCAAATGTGGCACGCGCGGTTCCAAGATATTTGGATAATTGTTTACGGTATAGAGAAAAGTGAAGCAGTGGCCTCGTTGAATGAGTTCGTCGAAACAGGCGAGCAACGGGCCCGCGTCCTTTGTCCAAAAGACGATGGCGATAACTTGCTCAGAGAGCAAGGAGACCTCAAAGACACGCCCGCCGAACGGTGAGGCCACCCTAACCAAGCCTGCACGTATCCTCTTCATGAACCATTCGGCGTGGAAGGCCGGAATGTCTGTTCGGCGGCTGGCTGAAACGACGTGCATGATCGACCCGGCAGTGTAAACGACTAACGCCGATGCGGGGAAATCGCTGGCTTTGCGTCATTAATGAGGAGTGAAACGACGAAGCAATTTATGATTTTGCGGTGTGGAAGATTGCTTCGTTCCGCTCGCAATGACATTCTGCGGCTGCCCGTGACTCATTGGTTAAGGAAGCTGCATCAAAAACCTTGATTTCTTTTGAGAATTAAAGCAAAATCGTTCCTCTGAACACATTCTTCAGACCAGGGGTTGGGCTCTTTTTAACCAACCGGTCTGAGAAAAGTTCAATCGGCAGCAGTGTTGGTGTAAAATCGGATAAGACGCACTCGAATCAGTAGCATCGTGCGGTCAGACCGCCAAAGCTGCGATAACGATCTTGGCCCGCCCCGGTCTGGTTGTCAAGGGACAGGGTGGAGGGTTTACGAATTGCGGACAGCGCCGGGACCCGCTGCTTGATCCCGTCTTGGAGGTGGCCCTGTCCTGGAGGAAGGAACTGCGATGGCAAAACCGAGAAGAGGCAAAGACCCTGTGGAAGGAGACCTGCCCGGTTCCGACAAGGCCCGAGCTGTAGACGTGGCCGTCAGCCAAATCGAAAGGCAATTCGGAAGGGGTTCGATCATGAGGCTTGGAAGCGGCGGCATCATCGCCGACATACGAACCATCCCTTCCGGCTCGCTTGGACTGGACATTGCCATAGGGGTCGGCGGTATTCCGCAAGGCAGGATCGTGGAAATCTACGGCCCCGAATCGTCCGGAAAGACGACGCTTTGCCTGCACATTATCGCGCAGGCCCAGAAAAGGGGCGGCTTCGCCGCTTTCGTGGATGCGGAGCACGCTCTGGACATTCACTATGCGAGAAAACTCGGGGTAAAGACAGATGAATTGCTGGTGTCTCAGCCTGATACCGGCGAACAGGCCCTTGAAATAACTGAGATTCTAGTTCGGTCCGGGGCTATGGAAGTTGTCGTGATCGACTCAGTGGCTGCGCTGGTACCCCGAGCAGAAATTGAAGGGGATATGGGCGACGCGCACATGGGACTCCAGGCCAGGCTCATGTCTCAGGCCCTCCGCAAGCTTACGGCGGCCATTGCCCGCTCCAACACATCGGTTATCTTCACCAACCAGATACGGCAGAAGATCGGAATCATGTTCGGCAATCCCGAGACCACGACGGGAGGCAACGCATTGAAATTCTATGCGTCCTTGAGGCTGGATATACGTCGCGTGGGCCAGATCAAAGACGGAGAACGCGCCGTTGGTTCCAGGACCAGGGTCAAAGTGGTCAAGAATAAGCTAGCGCCTCCTTTCCAGCAGGTAGAATTCGATATCATGTACGATGAGGGGATATCCGTCGCGGGAGAAATCCTTGACATGGGAGTGGAAAACGGCCTCATCGACAAATCCGGAGCCTGGTACTCCTACGGGGAAGAGCGCATCGGGCAGGGAAGAGAAAACGCAAAGACATTCCTCAAAGATAACCCGGAAATTTTGGACGTCCTACGGATGAGGCTCCTCGAACAAAAGGGGATTTCCCTGTCAAAGCCGTCAGAAGAGGTTTTTGACCACGAACCCTCGGCGGACGCTGGAGAGTACTATGGATCTTGATGACGTACTGAGAAAAGCGGTGGAGATGGGGGCGTCGGATATTCATCTGAAAGTGCCGTTGCCCCCGGTCACGCGAATTTCGGGCGTTTTGGCCCCGCTGAGAGGTGAAGACCGTTTGACCCCGGACGAGATACGGCGAGTGGCCTTCTCCATCATGAACGAGCGCCAGCGGGAAATCTTCGTAAAGACCAGAGAACTGGACATGGCTTACGGTGTATCCAAACTGGGACGATTCCGCGTGAATGTTTTCTCCCAAAGGGATTCCATCGCCATGGTCTTCAGGTCGATACCCACGGACCCGCCAGGGATTAAGGACCTCGGTCTGCCCCCGGTGGTGGAAAAGATCGCTATGGAACAGCGAGGACTGGTTCTCGTGACCGGCACTACAGGCTCCGGTAAAACCACCACGCTCGCTGCCATGATCAATCACATAAATTCGTTTCGCAACTGCCACTTGATAACCATTGAGGACCCCATAGAGTTCCTTCACCGTGATCGCAAGAGCATCATCAATCAGCGGGAAGTGGGTTCAGACACGCTCTCGTTCAACAACGCACTGAGAGCGGCACTCCGTGAAGACCCGGACGTGATCCTGGTCGGCGAGATGCGTGACCTGGAGACCATCGAAACAGCCATGCTGGCCGCGGAAACGGGCCACCTGGTATTCAGCACTCTGCACACGTTGGACGCGATGGAGACCATCAACCGGATCATTGCCGTATTTCCCATCGAACATCAGGGTTCCATTCGCTTGCAGCTGGCAGGGATCCTCAAGGGAGTCATCTCTCAAAGATTGCTGGGCAAGATGGACGGCAAAGGACGAGTTCCGGCAGTGGAAGTCCTAGTCTCCAACTCGCGGATCAGAGAATGTATCTCGGACGAGTCCAAGTCCCGCGAGATTCGAGATGCTATGGCGGAGGGACATATAAGCTACGGCATGCAGACGTTCGATCAATCTCTGATGAATCTGTTCAAGAATAAGCTGATCAACTACGAAACCGCGCTGGCGGCCGCCACGAACCCCGACGACTTCGCCCTGTTCGTCCGAGGAATCAGCGGAACGTCGGAAGGCAAGTGGGACATGAGCGCCTGACGGTTGCAGACTTCTTTGTGCCAAAGAAGTTGCCCCCGTGCCCCCCTCAAGAAACCCGGTGGAATAATAGAAGTTTTTGGAGGGGGGCTGGAGAGAGGCCTTTTTTCAAAAAGGTCCTCCTCGGATTCCTTTTTTTGAACTGGAGGGAAGGCTCGCGTGCCTGCACAGATACATTGCGGAGCGCTGATCGGGATCGACGCCCACCCGGTGGAAGTGGAAGTGGATGTTTATCCGGGGCTTCCCTACATCATGGTGGTGGGACTGCCTGACAGCGCGGTCAAGGAGAGCGCGGCCAGGGTCAAATCCGCGATTGTCAACAGCGGGTATCCCTTCCCTGCTCGCCGGATAACGGTCAATCTCGCTCCGGCCGCGCTGAAAAAGGAAGGGGCCGGCTTCGATCTGCCCATCTCGCTCGGTATACTTGCCGCCCTGGATCTTCTTCGATCGGACAAGCTGAAGGATTACATGGTAGTGGGCGAGCTTTCCCTGGACGGCCGGGTCAAGGCCGTACGTGGGGCGCTCTCTCTTGCCCTTGCAGCACGGGATCGCGGCTTCAAAGGATTGATCGTCCCCGAGGTGAACGCGAGAGAGGCCGCTGTAGTGGAAGGTATCGACGTCCTGGGCGTGTCGAATCTTCTTGTTACGACGGGATTTCTTATGGGCAGAGCGCCGCTGGAACCTGCCAAACCGCGCGTCGCCAAAGCTTCTGCCAGGTTCGGGACGTACCCTGTGAACTTCAGGGAGGTCAAGGGCCAGGAGTACGCAAAAAGGGCCGTGGAAGTAGCAGCGGCCGGCGGCCACAATGTGCTGATGATCGGCCCGCCCGGTTCGGGCAAGACCATGATTGCGCAGCGTGTCCCGACCATTCTGCCCGAGCCGGTCTTCGAGGAGTCGCTGGAGACCACGCGGATCTATTCCGCGGCGGGTCGGCTCGGCCGGAACGGCTCGATCATGACGGTTCGGCCGTTTCGTTCTCCGCATCACACGGTATCGGACGCGGGACTGATCGGTGGAGGCATGATCCCGAGACCCGGTGAGGTTTCGTTGGCCCACAACGGAGTACTCTTCCTGGACGAGCTGCCCGAGTTCCGTAAGAACGTCCTCGAGGTCCTGCGCCAGCCTCTCGAAGATGGCGAGGTTACCATTGCCCGTGCGCAGATGGCTATAACTTTCCCGGCCCGTTTTATGCTGGTGGCCGCTATGAACCCTTGCCCGTGCGGGTACCGGGGTGACCCGCGGCACGCGTGCACTTGTACGAAGCAGTCCATTCAGCGCTACTGGAGTAAGATATCAGGCCCGCTGCTGGACCGTATCGACATCCACGTGGAAGTCCCTTCCGTCCAGTGGCGTGATCTGACAGCGGTCCCGGACGGCGAGGCGTCGGAAGGCATAAGAGACCGAGTGGATCGTGCTCGGAAGACTCAATTGGAACGCCTGGCAGGCACAAGGCTGTTCTGCAACGCGCAGATGAGCGCCGCACTCATCAAGAAGCATTGCAGGCTGGGCGAGGATTCGCTGAAGGTCCTGGAAAAGGCTGTGGAGCGACTCGGCCTTTCCGCCCGGGCGTACCATCGAGTGCTGAAGATCGCCAGGACCATTGCGGATCTGGATGGCGCCACGGAGATCCGGGCGGCCCAGGTCGCGGAGGCCATACAGTACAGATCGCTCGACAGACGATCTGAATAGTCGGTCCCGCCGTACAGAACCTACGTAGGATGCGGTGAGCGAAAGGAACCGCATCACTCGCTCACAAGGCTCCGCTCAATCGTCATCGTCACGCGGAAGAACCGGCGCTCTATAGTGATGATCGCTCTGGAAGATTATGAAGCTCTCGAAGAGACGGCCTATCTCCTGAGAAGCCCCAAGAACGTACGAAGGCTTCTTGAGTCCGTGGAAGAGCTGGAATCCGGCGGAGGCAAAGAAGGGGAACTGGGCGAGTGAAGCTCGTCTTCTCCGAACATGCCGGGGACGACGACCTGTACTGGCAGCGCACCGACCGAAGGATTCTCGAACGTATCAACAGGCTGATCAAGGAGATCCAGCTTTCCCCCTTCGAGGGGACCGGAAAGCTTGAGCTCTTGAAGCACGCCCTTTCCGGCTACTGGTCCCGACGGGTCAATGTTGGGCATCGGATCGTGTACAAGGTTGGGCCGGATGCTCTTTTCATCGCTCAAGTCAGGTATCACTACTGAATCATGTCGACGGCTCGCGACATAGCTCACTTACCTGGTCGGCTTTCAGATTCCGAGGGCGTAAACTGAGATATGTCATAGATTCCGAGGCCTTTTTCCAGTTCGGCCACTTGAGCAACTATCTTTTCAAACCCTCCTTCGCCGAAGAGTTTCACTTCTTTGTCTTCAAATTCCTCGCCAAGATCATGGAATTCTTTTTCCGACACGATGGTTCGCAAAGCAGGAAACAGTACGGTGTCCTCACGTGCCGCATGAGGCCTATACATCCTGATGAAAAGATTCAGCCTCTCAGCCAATTCTTTTCGCTTCGCGCCCTCCGTCAGGGTGGCCGCCGCAGCCGACTGCTTGATATGTTCCGTCAAGCGACGGCCCGCCTTGTGCTGCTCTCTGAGGATCGCCACCAAGTCGACCAGTATGCCGGCCTTCTCAAATCGAGGAAACAGATGATCCTCCTCAAGTTTTTCGTGATATTGCTCGATGAACTTCTGAATTATATCCGCTGCGGCGGCAAGCGTTTCAGGAGGAAATTCTTTCCCGCTGTTCAGCCGACCCTGAATGTCTTCATAAATGAGCAACACACGACGGAGGACCCCGTGTTCACGCATCAGGTCTTCCGGTGGAGAAACCTCTTCGCCTTTCCTTTCCTCCCCTGTCTCCCGCGACTCGGCTCGCGCTGGACGGACATCGGAGCAGATCACAGCCGCACCCGTCAGAAGCAAGCCGGTTTTTCTAAGGAATTCTCTGCGACCGGCAATCGAATCGTCAACGATACGGTTCATGATAAGCCCCCCCCTTTGGGTTATTTATGGTTGATATATCAGGCCGCAAATTCCACGCCCGTTCCTGGATCAATTAGCAAAGGCCACCCAACTGAATGTCAGGATGGCTGCCTTGAATATATCGGCACGCCCCACTCTTGCACCATCTTAAAGGTTAGGAAATTCTACCGATGGCGTCAACAGCGATGACGCGACACTGACCACAGTGGCCCAAGCGTTCCGGAGAGTTCACCTGGGGTCGTGCGGCTCGATGCCTCCCTGCAATCCAGGTCAGATAGCGACGTCTAGAGGAGCGGAGTGGAAAACCCGAGAGACAAACTTGCCCCAATAGTCCACGACTTGATATTGACGCTCCATGAGACCGGCTCGGCATTTAACCCGGAAAGGCTTCGTTCGGCCGTCTTCACGTGGAGAGAATTCCATTTTACAAAGCCGCCCAGGCTCAAATCACCTCTGAACTTGAGGGAATAATCAGCGAAGATCTCCAGAAAATCGCCACTGCTCACGCCAAAGTCCCCGAATTCGTCATAACCTAACCGGTCCCAAAAGTTATATTTCAGCCGTCCGCCGACCCATGGCGTGCCCACGGCTCGAAGTAGCAGCGACCCGCTGGACGCCCGTTGGCAAATCTGCATGCCAAACAGCGGAATGTATGCGTTGAGTATGTAGTCGTCCGACGTATTGTCGCTGTAGTCCACTCGTATGCTCGTATGGTCCCACCGGAAGCCTGCAAGGACGGCGAAAGAGCCGGTCGCAGGGTATTTCGCCAGACCATCCACAGACCACCAATCGTACGACGGAATATCGAAGTCGAATGGATTATCGGCAGGTGTTTGGATCCACGTCCCGGCCCGACGCTGAGGAAGAAAGACGGACCCGGAAATGATCAGACCAAGGCCCCCATCAACAGAGAGGTCCGTTGATGCGCCAAACCAAAGGCCGCGCAAGGGCCAGGCTGCCGTACCCGTACTATCCGGCCTCTGGAGGGCCCATACGCTTCCGTTCGGGTGATCGAGCCAACCGGCGTATAAGCGAAGCGTACCCGGAAGTCCGCACTCCGCCGCGTTCTGCGCCCCACACGCGCCGTTTGACCAATTGAAGGGAAAAGATCCAATACCCGGGGTCCCGTTGCCCCCGAGGAACCCCTGCGCAAACGCGGCTGCGGGCAAAGCCCACAACACCGCCATACCCATGAGAATCGCGACAAACTTCTTCACGGACCTACCTCCTGATGACAGACGCTTGCTACGGACGCAAGAACCGCAGCACGGCGCCTAATGCCTCCCCGAGGCAAAAGTGACAGCCCATTGCATGTAACAAAAAAGAACCTGCCGGTGTTTCCGAACATACCTTGGCACAGACTGCCGGGCAAGAATAATTAATCGACGGTGATCCGGATTTGGCAGCCGTGCACCGGGAACCCCGAGTTGAAGAGACTGTCTCAGAAGTCCCGAACAGGCTGAAATCATGCCACGGACACCCTCACCCTGCGTCCCTCTCCCTGTGGGAGAGGGAATTGTCAGGTGGCTCAAGATGGCTCCCTCGCCCTCTGGGAGAGGGTCGGGGTGAGGGCGGCACAATAGGGACAAGCCCTGGCTCGTGCCGCGATTCCGATTGTCTCAAGAGTTTTGAGACAGTTTCTGAAACCCGGGGCCACTATCCGGCTTCTCTCCAGGACACACACTCCTGCAAGCCCCAAAGGGATTTAGACGGCCTCGGAAGGTCTGACCGATAAGGGCGACTCCATACATTGACGAGTGACACCTTGCCGGACGTCGGTGGTGTTTCATTTCCGGGAAAAAACCTCTAGTATGGCTGCCATGCTTTGCGCCTCGATCAAATCATCAGGCAGGACGGTCAACGAAGGCGGCTATGGCGAGGTCCTACGGGTATCAATTCCTTTAATCCTTTCGACAGCCTCCTTGACTCTAATGCTTTTCGTCAGCCGTATGCTCCTGTCGTGGCACAGCCCGGCCGCTGTGGCCGCATCCACTCCAGGCGGCATTACCTTCTTCACAATATGCTCCTTCTTCCTGGGGACTGCGGAGTACGTCAACACGCTCGTCGCTCAGCATCACGGTGCAGGCGACAAACCCGCGTGCGCCCGAGCCGTATGGCAAGGTGTTTTCTTTTCGCTGCTCTGCGCGCCACTGATTATCGCTTGTATACCGCTGGGAAACCTGCTTCTCACATGGGCCGGACACGAGCCGGAAATCCTGAATCAGGAAAAGGAATACTTCTTTCTTTTGATGCTGGGAGGGGCGGCGCTGCCCGTGAATGCAGCTCTGTCGTCGTTCTTCTCGGGCCGTGCCAAAACCATGATCGTCTTGTGGGGGAACCTCATAGGGAACGTAGCCAATGCGGTCCTGTGTTACATACTTATCTTCGGAAAGCTCGGGTTTCCGGCAATGGGGATACAAGGGGCAGGCATCGCGGCGGCAGTGACCGGAGTGTTGCCGGGACTTTACTGGGGTTGGCTGTTTCTTTCCGACCGCTACCAGCCTTCATACCGAACGCGCAGAGAATTCCGATGGGACTCGAGGCTGTTTCGGATGCTGCTGCGATACGGCGTTCCCTCGGGCACACAGTTTTTCCTTGATGTGGCGTCTTTCACCTTCTTTGTGCTCCTGGTCGGCCGTCTGGGTGAACTCGATCTGGCCGCGACCAACATAGTGTTCAGCATAGAGCTGCTGTCGTTTCTGCCGATGGTGGGAATGTCGGTCGCGACCGCGACGCTGGTCGGCGAATACATAGGCCGTGGGAAGCAAGATCTGGCCCAAAAATGCGTGCACTCGGCCTTGATGCTCGTTGCTATATATTCCCTTTTTTTCTCGGTCCTATATGTCTTTTTCCCCGGGGTCTTTTTGGAACTTTTCTCCTCTGACGCAAACCCGGGTGAGTTTCAGGACATATTGGCCAAAGGAGTCATTCTGCTGCGTATTGTGGCAATTTACACCTTGTTCAACAACATGTTCATCATATTTTGCGGGGCTCTCAACGGAGCCGGGGACACCCACTTTGCAATGTGGACCCAGACCGCTTTATCCTGGTTTGGTTTCGTACCCGCAGTCTATATTGTTATCGATCACTTTCATCTCGGATTGCTGCCGGCCTGGACCTGCCTCTTGGTGTACGTCATCGTCCTCGGGATTGCATTCTGTTGGCGTTTTCAATCCGGCCACTGGAAAACCATACGGATGGTCGCTGTATCGCATCCCGGCGGCGTGCTCGACAAGGGATGACGGATGAATTAACGAACTCGCCTATTCATTTTCCCTTCTTCAGTCCGAACTCCGCTCCACCGCTTCGTCGCCGACGGCGATGGCTGAAGGAAAGAACACACTGCGTCGGGATAGGACGAGTTGCCATCGATTCACAATCAACCAAGCCCGGTTGCTCATGAGCGTCCTGGCATACAAACCTCCTCCACGTGATCAGGGAATTCTGCCTCGTGGGCCAAGAGGTCAAACGGTCAATGGCATGGCTTGTCAAGCGTCTGGTCAAGCTAGGGGCGAGAATCTCCTGCCATGCAAGGAAGCGGTATGTTCATGTGGCATCGGCATTCCCCTTGGCTGAACATTACTGTGCTGTGTTGGGGTGACGAGCATGAATGTGATAAATGGTTGACGGAGTCGCCTGCTGCGAGGCACGCTTACAAACAGGGTAGGAGAAGCCTTTTCAGTAACGTGACGGCGATTTTGCCGTCCTCCTGCTTCGTGAGGGACCATCCGAGGGCTCTTTCGGTGTCAGGGGTACAGTGCCGCGACGCGATTCATGGGCAAAAACTCGGGATTTCGCAGGACCGCAGCATAATCCCGGCTTATACAACCGTGCGCACCGTCGCGGCTTCAAAATCCACGGCGGCGCAGCGCTGACCGCGACAAAGCACCCCCCGGGGTAAGCTGAAAAAACAATCTCGCACTCCAGCGCGGGATCTCAATCCGGATTTCCCCCCGCTACGCTTTAGACTCCGTACTTCCTATGGCACTCCTCCTCACTCATGACGCCCCAAGGGTTGTTGACACATCGATCATAGAGTTGAGATTTGAATTCCTCACCCTTCCCGGTTTCCTTTCCGTATTTTAGATCGCACTCACCCTCACCCCTGATGCCCCAAGGGTTGTTGACACATCGATCATAGAGTTGAGATTTGAACTCCTCACCCTCCCTGGTTTCCTTTCCGTATTTTAGATCGCACTCACCCTCACTCATGACGCCCCAAGGGTTCTTCTTGCACCAATCATAGCCTTCACCGGTCATTTGCCTATCCTTTCTCTATCCGTGAAAGTCAGTAATTCAAACTTCTGTTAATACAGATGCGCTAGTGCCTGGAAAGATTCACGCAGTTTCGGATTCAAAGAGATAAGGAAGAAGGCTGGAAGCGTTCACCAGGAACACGGTGACGTCCTGTAATCATAGGCATCAGAGCGACGCGAAGCCCGGACGTGAGGGAGAAGTTCCGGAGATGCTCAGGCGTTTGGAGACGACTGGTTAGAGGCGGCTGCAAAACCTGTATACGTTCGTGAGCGCGCGATTTCGCGATTGGTTTAAGAGTTTGTTTTTATGAACTATTTGGTCTACTTAGCTCGCCGGAGTTAAGGCCGGCGAGTCAAACATACACATTATTCCAAAAAAACAAGCGGTTAATTCGTTCGCGATTTCGCTCGCTTGCTACCCTTTGCAAGTTTTGCAAGCGCTCGTAGAAGCTCAGGGGAGGACCGCTGAGAGGAAGAAAGGCCGGAAGGACTCCACACAAGCCAAGCGCGTGCACAATCGGGCCGAAATCCCGCGTTTTGCGCAACTGCGCCGTACACATGGGAAGTGTAGACAAACAAGCCCCTTCGCTCCCTGCGATCTCCGCGGTGGGCGTTTTCCCCCAGACCGTTACCCATCAGTTCAGTGTCCAAAGCTTTGCGCAGGTCTAAGCCGATTTCGCCAGCCAGGACCGTACAGCTTCCTCTCCCTCTTTTTCCGAGGAAAGGACCGCTACAGCCACACCAGTCTTGACCGGCCCGCCCACCTC
>Ga0247841_10008614_pt1 | contig 14606 bp, 15 predicted proteins | sample LaCruzMarch2015__2_FD_192410 | JGI IMG/M metagenome (GOLD analysis project Ga0247841, IMG submission 192410) | Freshwater microbial communities from meromictic Lake La Cruz, Castile-La Mancha, Spain - LaCruzMarch2015_18m | ecosystem: Environmental > Aquatic > Freshwater > Lake | place: Spain...
TTTGATTTTGAGAATATTTGCTTTGATAACAAAACCTTTGAACTCGTCGGGATAATCATTGGGATCAATTTGATTAAATTCATTTTCAATTTCGGATAATTTTTTTTCAATTGTGCCTAGATGTGGGATAATCCCTTCGATTGATTCGGTCAAAAAAGAGATTCTATCCTGAGTGGTTTTGGCCGAATCGGTAGCGGCACCTTTGATGCCAAGGAAATCTTTGTAAGGATCAACCGCCTGAATGATAATTTCCCCGGCTTCTATACCATTTTTGAAAATGTTGAGAGCGTGTTTACCGTCATTATAATATTTGTTGACAAAAGGTAAGGAACCAATAATTCTGAGACCGGAATATTTTTTTTGGATTAATTGTTGTTGGGTTTTGAGTTCTGAGAGTTGGACTTTGAGGGCATCCATATCTTTGGCAGAGATAGATTCTTTGATATCGGTAGCTTTTTCTTTGGTTATATTAATTTGATCATATAAATTTTTGCCGGGAACAAAGGCAAAAAAGAAAAGAAAAACGATGATAAAAGTAATAGTAATGGCACATATCGGAAGGAAAGTGGCAAAGAATTTTTTAATTTTTGATTTATTAAATTTAAAACGCATCTTTTAAGTTTAAAGGATTTGGTTGAATTTTACCAGCGAGAAATCATTGCCAGGGGGGTTTTGAGGAGGATTAAGATTTCTTGACGAAGAGATCGTTTGCGGACGTAGGCGGAATCAAGTTTGGCACGTTTTTCAAAAGTGATATCGTTTCGGCCGGATGTTTGCCAGACGCCGGTAATACCGGGACGAACGGAACGGATGTCGTCGATATATTTTTTGGTATGAGGATATTTTGCTTCGTATTCTTTCAGTTCTTCTTCACGATAGGCTCGAGGACCAACAAGGCTCATGTCACCTTTTAACACATTAAAGATTTGGGGTAATTCATCGATAGAAACGAGTCGCAAAATTTTGCCGATAGAAGTGATTCTAGGATCTTCTGACATAGGTAGCTTCCAACCATTTTCTTTGTATTTTTTCCATAATTCAGGATAATTCTCTTTTAGTCTTTTGTCATTGTCGCCGATATACATAGTGCGGAATTTGTACATCAAAAATTCATTGTGATCTTTGCCGGCACGTTTTTGATGGAAGAAGATAGGTCCAGGAGAGGTGATTTTTATAAAAAACATGATTAATAGGAGAAAAGGAGAAGCGATTAGGAGTAGAAGTAGAGAACCGAAGATATCGATAGATCTTTTGGAAGTTTCAAAAATAAAGTTATTGGTCATATTTTATTTAAAATATTTTTTTGTTTTTGGAGACTCCATCATTGTAGCAACTAAAGAGCGAACTTCATAGCTATCGGGTGTTTTGCAAATCAAAAGAGCATCGGGAGTATCAATGATAGTAATGTCTTCAAGCCCCACAATACCAATTAATTTATTTTTTGAAGTGCCCAAAAGGCAATTTTTGGAATTTTGACTGATATATTGAGTATTATTAAGAATGACATGGCCATTTTGATCTTTTGGTAGGTGTTGATAGATTGTTTTCCATTCACCAACATCGCTCCAAGCAAAATTTGCCTTAATTAAGGTAAGATTTTTTGATTTTTCCAGAATACTATTGGCGACATTGAGATTTGGTGATTTTTTGTAAAGTTGATTTAGGGATTTTTTTATATATTCAGGGCAATGAAGTCGGAGTTCATTAATAAAAGTTTCCGGCTTGAAAGTATTGATATCAGTATTCCAATAATAATCTTTTTCGATTAATTCTTTGGCTTTTGCCAGGGGTGGTTTTTCGACGAAATGACTTTTGTCGGAGGCAATGTAGCCATAAGAAACATTGGTAAAGCTGGGCTTGATACCAATTAGGGCAATTTTATTTTTTAAAGCGATATCATAGGATAATTTAAGGCAATGTTCAAGCTTATTAATATCATCGATATAGTGGTCGGAAGGCATAAAAGTAGTGATGGCATCTTTGTCTAGGGAATGAATTTTGCTGATAGCCAAAAGGACGGCCATGGTAGTGTTTTGTCTTTTTGGTTCAACCAAAACGTTAGGGAATTTTAATTTGTGTCGAAGGTTTTTGGTGGTAGTAATATATATCTTTTTTGAGTCTGTTAATTGACGACAACGACTGACAGTATTTTCGATTAAAGATTGATTATTAAAAATTTTGAGTAACTGTTTTGGGTGAGAAATGCGAGAGAGAGGCCAAAGTCTAGGACCGGAGCCACCACATAATATAATTAAATAATGATTTTTTTCGAGCATGCGTTTTTAAAGTTTAACATAAATTTTGTTTTGGAAAATCGCAGAGCGTGTTGACGACAGATTTTTGGATCGAAATCGTTTGGGTTAAAAGAATGGATTGCTTGAGTTAAATTTTTTTGATAAAGCAGACCGGTTTTGGGATTGACAGTTTCCAGATTGCCGCCTTTAGCTAGAGCAATTACTGGACGGCCGCATGATTGAGACTCAAGTGCAGCGAGTCCAAAATCCTCTATTTGTGGGCAAATTAAAGCTTTACAATTCTGATAATAAGATAGGATTTTGTCAGGGGAAACTTTTCCGGTAAAAGTAATATATTTTGATGAGACAAGAGATTTGAGATATTTTTCCTGACGGCCAGTGCCAACAACCAATAGTTTTTGTTTTAGTTTTTGACAGGACAGAAGAGCTTTATCAATATTTTTGTAGGGAACAAGACGAGAGACACAGAGAAAATAATCGAGAGTAGGATTTTGAATGGGGATAAATTTATTAGTATCGATGCCGGGGTACACGACAGTGGCAGCGAGATTTAAATGTTGTTTAATTCTCTTTTGAACATTTTTGGAATTACATAAATATATTTTATTTTTTTTAATTAAAAGTCGATCGAGATATTTAATGGGAGTATTAAAAAGATAACGGTTGATATTGTGGAAATAATAAACATCGGCGTTAATTAAATAGCCAAAGTAAGAGGTAGTGGAAATGACGAGATCATATTTTTTGAGACTAAACGGTGGGGTGATGATTTTAATATTTTTTGGTAACCACGTCTGTTTTTTATAAAAAAGTGTTAGTATTTCGGCCTGAGGGAAGATTTTTAATATATCAAGTAAAACTTGTTCTGCTCCTCCCCATTGATTTATCCAATCATAATATATCGCAACTTTAGGACAAGATTTTTTCATAATAATCTAAGGTTAATTTGGCAGTAGTGTTCCAGGAATATTTTTTAATTTGTTCTTGGCCTTTTCTGATTAATTCGGCCCTGACTTTTTGGTTTAAAGATTTAATTTTTTCTGATAAATCATAGGGATTATGAGGATTGAAGTATAAAACAGAATCACCATAAATTTCAGGGAGGCAACTCGTATCACTTGACAAGACAGGGCAATTTAAGGCCATAGCTTCGAGACCGGTTAGAGAAAATCCTTCCATCAATGAGGGGTGGACAAGACATAAGGCATTTTGATAAATCTCTTTGAAATCTTTATCACTGACAAATCCTAAAAATTCTATTTGAGGATTATTTTTATATTTATTTTTAAATTTATTCAAAAAATAATCACGAGCGCCAATAATTTTTAACTTAATATCGGGTAAATATTTTAGGGCGTCGATGATGACATTTATATTTTTGTGAGGATAGAGATTGCCGGTATATAAAATATAATTTTTATCAATATTTTTGTCAGACGGGCGGACACGTCGGTCCGCCCCTACGAGAAATGCGGGATCAACTGCTTCGTGGGTGGTGATGATTTTGAAGGGATTAATTTTATATTTTTCGATTATGTAATCACGCCAAAAATTACTGGGGGTAATTAAATAATTATTTTTGATATTGATAAACATCATTAACAAATATAGCCAGTGTTTAGGCCAATATAATAATTGATTATTGGTCGTTGTATCTTTGCCGCGAAAAAAATGTTTGATTAAATCATGAATGGTAACGACAGATAAGCCATGATAAAAAATGGGTTTATTAAAATGAGTAAAATGCACTAAATTAGGGTTTAGACCTGCCTGCCGGCAGGCAGGTCGTAGAAAGAATTGTTCTGCAAGAGAATAGTGCTTTATTTTGGTGATTATTTGTTGGTAATCTTTTAATTCTGGATGATTTTCAGAGACTAAGACAGAAAAGTTGTACTTGTTAAAATTTTTTTGTTTGGCTAAGGCCAATAAAAGATTTTTGGTATATCTGCCAATACCGGTGTGTTTAGGACCATAAAGTCTAGCGTCAATTAAGATATTTTGCTTTTGAGACACGGTAGATTTCTAAAATTTTAATGCCCATCATTACCAATTGCCTGGTGAACCATGGATAATTTTTGAGTAAATTTTCTTTATAAAAAATTCTCATGGCGTTGGTTGAGGCCTTGGCAACTATAATTTTGGTAGCACGAGAGGCAGTGGTAATGTTTTTTGTCTGAGCTTTGAGGCCGCTACTAACGCCCTGATAATGGTCGATAGAAGTGAATGGATAGTAAAATAGACGATAGTTATTAGATCGTAGATCGTAGCAGAATTGTAAATCTTCACCATAAAATAAATATTTTTCGTTCCACCATTTAATTTTTTCTCCTATTTTTCGTCGAATTAAGAAGAAAGCGCCAACACAAGCTTCGATTGTATGAATTTTATTTAAATTTAAATTGCCCTGAAAATAACCATTAAGAAAAGCCGAGCGAGGAGCTAATTTATACAAGCCGGTGAAATAACAAAAAGAGCGCCAAGGATAGGGAAAGCCACGATGACATTCTGGTTGGAGCTTGCCGGTTTTGACAAGATTAATCTTGCAGGTCATAGCCGAGCTTTCTGGATATTTATCTAAAAAGTTTAAGCATTTATAGAATGTATCTTTTCTAACAATAGTGTCGGGATTTAAAAACAAGACATTTTTTGACGATTTGTCAATTTTCTCTACTCCCCTATTGTTGCCATAGGCAAAGCCCTTATTAGTATTAAGTAGTAAGTAGTATGTATTAAGTATACTTTTATGCTTTTGAGCAAGAGCGATACTGTTGTCTGGGGAATTGTTGTCGACGACGATGATTTCTATTTTGTATTTACCTAATTTAGAAGCGTAAATACTCTTAAGACATTTGGCGAGGTATTCGCCAGATTTATAATTTAAAATAATGACTGAAAGATCAATTATTTTTGGTGATTTCATGATAGATCTGATTTAAGCCTTGAGCGCTTTTTTCATATGAATAATTATTTTTGATCAAGATATTGGCGGCTTTGCCGATATCGGTTCTTCTTTTTTTGTCTTTTAATAAATCAAGAGTATTTTTTAATAATTCGTTTGGTTTACAAACAATTGATTCAACAAAATTGGTAATTTTTATTCCGCCCATACCTTCTGGGGTGGTAATAATTGGTAACTGACAAGCCATGGCTTCAAAAAATTTATTGCGACTGCCACCACCACTGCCGATAGGAGCAACCAATACCCAACAATAATTATAATAATATTGTGGATCGTGTGCTTCTCCATCAGTGTCGGCTTCCTCGACAAAGACATCTTTTGATTTTAAATGGCCATATTTGTCGGGAGCGTTTCGTCCAATTATATAAAGTTCACAACTGGGAACTTCTTTTTTGATTTTTGGCCAAAGGTCAGCATACAAAATGTCGACGGCTTCTCGATTTTGCATCCATTTCATATTGGAGATACCAAAAAGAATTGAGGGATTTTTACTTTTTGGTGTTTTTGGTACAGAATCAAAATATCGATTATCGACACCGTTTTGAAATAATCTAATATCTTTTCTACCGGTAATATTGCTAATTATTGCCTGATCTTCAGTTGAAAAGGCAGTAACTGTGTGGGTGTGTTTCCAATAAAATATTTCCCAATATTTAAGTTTTAAAACATCTAACCACAAAAGAGGAGCAATTATCTTTTTCCAACCTACCAGAGTTTCAACATAGTGTTGATAAACGGCATATTCAATAGTTTGGTCAACCATAACAATTGGAGTGTTAATTTTGGGAATGTTGGGCATTAGATAAAAGCATTCGCAATGGATTAAGTCATATTTTTGTGTTTTTAGTTCTTTTGAAATGGCATTTTTTAGATCTTTTGATAAATAATTGGTGACCAAAAATGGATAAGCGCTAAAACCGGTATAGAGAATTTTTTTGAGATCCCAAGTTTTACCTCTTTTGACAACAATGACCTTTTTGCAATATTGTTTAATTTCTTCGAGACCTTCTTGGTCGCGACTAAAACTGATAAGCGTTATGTCATTTTCTTTTGACAAATATTTGATGGAATAATAAGAACTGGTTTGACCACCAGATCGAGAACGACGGGGTAAATAAGGGGTAATCATTAAAATTTTTCTTTTTTGTGTCATATTTTATTTAAATCTAAAATTGTAAGTTTGTCAGTGTTAATAATTGCAGGATAGATGGATTTAAGTTTACTAGCATAGTCGTTATTGTCAACGGTGACAAAATAGATTTTGTGATTGGGATAGCGATTCAAAAGAGCTGGTACGTCGTAGATTTCGATAGGCCAGCCTGGTCGATTGATTTGATAGATAAAAGTGGTGTCACCGTTTCTGGGGGCAAGGACCCAAGCGTCTTTTGGTAAAATTTGATCGGCGATTTGGCCGGTAGTGACGATGTCCTTATTGATAATGTAATAATCTTTTATTTGGTACCAGGAAAAAGCGATGGCAAAGAGAAAAATGATAATAGTTGAATAAGACGAAAGATATTTGTACATATAGTACAAACCAAAGCCGGAAATTATAGAAATAAAAGGAATGGTTAATACTTGATAGTAATCGTGTTGGATGTTGCCTCGGGCGATGACGGAAAAATAAAGTAAAATACCAAGGGAAAGAAGTACAGAGTTTGTCTGAGTTTTATTTTTTTTATAGAAAAAGCCAAGATAAAAAGGAATGACACCAAAAACACCAAGAATCATTTTGCCGAGGCGTTCAAAAAATAACCAGCGCCACCAGGCGGGATGAAAACGCATGTTACCTTCATTGAATAGCCAGGCGCTAGCAGGAACGCCGGTGGGAAAATGGTTAATCCATAAACGCCAAAGAATAAATGGGAGAAAGGCAATTAGGCCAAAAATAAAATTTGTTTTTTTGTTAAATTTTTTGGCATAGTAAAAATAAAATGGGAAAAGAAGAAGAGCGGTATAGGGTTTGACCAAAATAGATAAGGCTAGGGCAAGAGCGGAGAAATAGAAATATTTTGGAAATAAATAGAGAGAAAGAAGCATAAAGAATACTGCCGTAGGTTCGGGTAAAATTGTTCGTGAATAGTAAATGTTGAAAGGGAGAAAAAGAAAAGTAGCCATTGAAAAAATGGAAGCCCAATAATTTTTGGTCCAGGAAAAAACGAGGAGATAAATCAGAAAACTGGAAGCAAGGGAAAATAAAATGGCGACCAGTCTGGAAGAAATTTCCAGTGGGAAAAAATTGGCGAAAAAAGCAGAAATTTGGTTATAAATTGGGATTTCGACAAGACGATAGCCATGAGGATTTTCTTTGCCGGTTTGAAGATCGGAAAGATCATGGTAAGTTGGAACGAAAAATGAACCAGTACCGTTTTTTATATTTCTAGTGACAGAGGCGGTATCGACTTGGCGGAAAGAATGCCAATCGGTAATAGGATTATTGATTTTATAGAGACGGAGAAGAAAGCCAATTATAAGTAAAAGAATGATTAAAAATTTTTTCATAAGATGACGTAATAAGCTCCCATTATGAGCCAAAAGGTATAGGCAAATTTTGAGGCTTCGAGAACGTCAATAAAAAGAGCGTTAGCCAAAGTGGCTACAAGGCAGCCTAAAAAGATGAGTGCCAGAGGTGATGGTTTTTTGATGGTTTTGACAATAAAGAAAAGAGGAATTATCATAAAAGTGATAAAGCCCAAAAGACCACTTTCCCCCAAAAGTCTCAGAAAGTCGTTATCTGTTGCTAGGGTAATTGAGCCAAGACCACTACCGAGGAGAGGGTTTCTCTTGAAGGCGTTGATAGCCCGTGGCCATTCGGCATTGAATCTTATTTCTCCAGAACGGGCGACACCGACGTCGACATCAGCAGTAGGAAATTCTTCAATAACAGAATGGCGGATTATGGTTGGCGTTGGATTGAGAGGAACACCGCTTATTTTGGCGATAACAACAGGAGATGGTGTTGGAATTAGGGTTGGGATGGCAGTTGGTTTTGGGGCGGTAATAGTTTTGTATTGAAGTTTAAATGAAGGGATAGTGGCCAGGAGGCGTTGATTTAAATCTTTAGAATTAAAAATACTAAAGACCATTAAAGCTGAAAAAGGAATGATCCACAAATATTTTTTTAATAAAATAATGACCAGAGTCATAGCACCCCAAAAAGCAAAAGTGGAGATTCTTGAGGCGGTTAAATTTAAAATTTGGAAACAAAGTAACCAGACGATTAAGCTGGAATATTTTAAGGCTTTGTTTTTGCAGATCAAAAAGACACCACCAATTATGATTAGGGTAATAGTCATGTAGGCGGCTAGATCATAGTGGCCGGCAAAAGTGGAACTGATGCGGGTCCAGATATTCATTTCTAAAAGTTGGCCTTTACTAAATTCCGAGTTCATAGTAGAGACGACGGGAAGATGAAAATATTTTTGGCCAAAACCGTAGAGAGAAACAAGAAATGAAGTAATAAGCAGAAAAATATAATAGATATTTAAGTCGACTTTCTTTTTGATAGTGGAAATGACGATAAAAAGAAGCGACATATATTCGATACGACGGAAAAAATGGAGGAAAAGAATATTCCTTGGTATGGTCTGAAAAATCAAGAAAGCATTAAGTGTGCTTAGAAATATTGCCAAGAAATAGGCAATAAATAGCCAGGTAATTTTTTCTTTTAAAATAGGAAATTTGTTTTTTATTTGGTAAATAAACCAAATAAGAAGGGAGCTGGCGATGATAATGTCGTCAAGACGGATGGCGACATAAGTGTTTTGGACGCTAAATAATGGGAATTTGGGATAGAGGGGAATGAACATGATGAGGATGGCGAGAATAGAATTTAGGATATTCATATTTTTTTGTAAGCCTCTTTGTAAATTGGAAAAATAAAACTGCGAAGAAGAGCATTGATTTTCATAAAAATTTTGACCAATTGGTATTGCCAGGTCGGTTTGTGTTTTTTGAAAAAGGAAATAATGCCAAGATATTCGTTGAGAATCGGATTTAAACGACTGGTAGCAGAGGCGCCGCCAAGATGAATTATTTGGGGACCGACAAGATACCAGACCTGATTATTTTTGGTAATGTTTTTGATTCGATAAGAAAGTTCGACTTCTTCGCCGTACATAAAATAATTTTCATCAAAACCACCAAGCTTATCGAGGAGTTCTTTGCGGGTTAACATAAAGGCACCGGTAACCCAATCTTGGTGGTGATCATATAAATAAAATTTATCGTGAGTATAAAAGTTGGGAGTGTGAGGATGAAGTGGTTTGATAAATTTATTGATTAGAGGTAAATCGTCAAGACCGGTAGACCAGGCAAAAACATTTAGGAGATTAGGGAAATAGCCGCCGGAAGCCTGAATGGTATTGTCTTTATTTAATAATTGGGCGGTGCAGGTAGAGGCTTCGGGATGAGAGCAGAGCCAATCGAGGGATTGGGAAATTGAGGAATGCAATATAATAGTGTCGGAATTTAAATATAAAATATAATTGCCTTTGGCGATTTTGACGCCTTGATTGTTAGCTTTTCCAAATCCAGAGTTTGTTTTATTTTCAATAAGAGTAAATGTAGGGGCGCGCTGCGCGCGCCCTATGTGGTTTATGAATTTTTTGATTGAAGAAATAGAATCGTCTTTGGAATCATTATCAACGACGATGATTTCGTAGGGGATGTTTACAAGGCCTTTGTCTTGGAGGATTGATTTGAGGCAATTAATGGTAATATCGGCGGTATTGTATGAGACTATAATAATGGAAAGTATAGGTTTCATGGTTTGAGTTTTTTGGAATAGAGATAACAGCGATAAATTAAATAGAGAGTGATTTCGGTCATGAAAAATATGGCGAGGCGTTTGGGAATTGAAGTTGGAAAAGTGCGAATGGTAATTTTTGATTTAAATTCTTTTCCCTCAAAAATTAATTTATTGACGATTCTTTTTTCTGGTTTGGTGAAAACATCATTTTCCCAGTCGAAGCCGTTGACATAAAGAGATTCTTTGAAGGGAATAATAAATTCTTCAAGATAATAGCTTTGCATGGTGTCGACGAATATTTCTTGAGATTTTTCGGGTGGATGATTGAGGATGACACGGGCCAAACCGCCATAATTGGCTTTATAGAAATTTATAACTTCGGTACGCGATAAATTAGTGAAATATGCTCTAACGTTGGTTATTTGTGTCGTATCGCCGGGTAAAGTACTTCGTAGTGAATTGGGTAAATCAGGGGGAGATTTAATTGGTTGAATTAAGTAAAAAATAGCGAAGATATTAAATAAGACAATTAATATTATCGAAGTATATTTCATTGAAAGAGCATGGCGCGGCCAAGTTTATAATTTGGGTTAGTTATCTTTCTGTCAGAAATTTTCTTGGCGGGAATGCCACCCCAAACTTCAAAATCAGGAATATCTTTGGTGACAATGGCGCCGGCAGCGACGATGGCACCTTTGCCAATTTTTATACCAGGTAAAATAATAGCGCGAGGACCGATAAAAACATAATCCCCTATTTCAACTTTACCAAAAGAATTGCCGAAAGTAGGGCTATTGATATCGTGTTCGTCATTATAAATCAAAACTTGTGAAGCGATGTCGACATGGTCACCGATTATAAGCGGTGCGCGTCCATCAAGGAAACAATGATCCCCTATTATGGTGTCTTTACCGATAGTGATATTGCTTGGTTTGAAGAAATTGGCACCGATGTGAATAGTGGTGGCAAAATAATCCATTTTTATGCCTGATAAAATATAAAAAAATTTGCGAATCATATGAGAAGGAATAAGGCCGACAATTCGCAAAATCAGCAGCCAAAATTCAAGACAGATAGTATTTAGACGATTAATTATTTTTTGTGTCATAGAAACATTTTAATATAGATTTGGCTGTATTAGTCCAGGTGAATTTGGCGGCGTTTTTTTGACCGGCCTTGATTAGCTTGCTGCGAAGGGGTTCTTGCTGCACATTTTTCAGGGCAGCAACCAATTCTTCTTTGTTTTTTGGATTGATTAGAATCGCCGATTCTCCTAATATTTCTTTATAGACAGGGATAGAACTGGCGATAACGGGTAAGTTGCAAATTTGGGCTTCGATAGCAGGAATACCAAAACCTTCATAAAGTGAAGGAATAGTTAGGGCAGTTGCATGTTGATATAGGGCCCATTTTTCGCTTTCGTTGATAAAATCTGTAAAGATAACTCTGTTTTCTAATTTCAGATCAGCAACTAATTTGAAAATATCATCATAAAGCCAGCCTTTTTTGCCGGCAATGACTAATTTGAAATTAGGAAATTTTGGCATGGCCTTGATAATAAAAGGAATGTTTTTGTTTGGTTTGAGAGTGCCAAGGTAGAGGAAATATGGTTTTTCTATTTTAAATTTTTCAAGAATCTTTAGGGCAATACGGGAGGGAATATTAAGTGAAGTGCCAACACCGTTATAGGCAACAAAAATTTTATTTTTGGGATAATTATACGTTTTGAGAATTTCATTTTTGGTGAATTGGGAAACGGAAACAATACGAGTGGCTTTTTTTATGGATTTTTTTGTCCACTGTGTAAGTTGGTAAAGGTCTTTCTTGTTAAATTGCTTGGAATAGGCCAAGTAGCCAAGGTCATGAATTGTAGGGATAGTGGGAACTGGCGAAAACATGGGTGAATAATGAGCCAGAGAAAAGAAAAGATCGAGCTTAATTTTTTGAGTGAATAATTTAAAAGGAAGAGCGATCTTGGTCCAAAGAATTTTTGGTCCGATGACAATGTATTGCCAATTTTTATTAGCTTGAGGCATGTCCCTATGAGGGTTTTTTTTGAGATAAATATAAAATTGGTCTTTTGTATTTAATTTGTGAAGTTCCAAAAGAGTATTGTAGGCATATTGACCGACGCCGACACGTTTTTTGACATTAGCTTCATTACCATCAATTCCAATGATCATAATGAATTATAAACTTCTAATGTTGATTTGGCGGTTTTGGTCCAGGAAAAATTTTGAGATATTTTTTTGGCGGCAGTAATTAGACGGTAGCGAAGGGCTAAATTATTGGTTATCGAAGACATGGCGGTGGCAATTTCATCAGTTGATTGTGGATTTACCAAAATGGCGGCTGAGGCGGCAATTTCGGCCATTGGAGAATTAACAGATGTAATGACGGGGACGCCGACCTTAAGAGATTTAATTATGGGTAAGCCGAAGCCTTCGTACAAGGATGGATACACTAGGCAAGATGCGGAAGCGTGGAGGGCGACCATGTTTTTTTCTGGTATATAACCAAGAATTTTGATATCTGGGCGTTTAAATTTGGCGATATCTTCTCCCCAACCATATTTACCGGAAATGGCTAATTCATATTTTGATTTGGGTTGTTTTTCTTTGTATTTTACAAAAGCTTCAATAATTCTTTTTAAATTTTTTCGAGGTTCTCTGGTACCTTGAACCAAAAAGTATTTATCCAGGCCGTATTGTTTATTGATAACAGATTTTTTGTTTTCGATAAATTTGGAGTATTTATCTTCGGCGGCTTCGTAAATGACAGATATTTTTTGTTGATTAATTTTGGGAAATAATTTTATTAAATCGTTTTTTGTATTATTGGAAACACAAATAAAATGCTTACAAAAATGGACGGCTAAGCGTAATTTTCTTTTGTGAACTTTAATAATTTTGGGATCCGACCATTGAGGAAATAAAAGAGGGACAAAGTCATGGATGGTAGTGATAGTTTTAGCTTTGAGGGTGGGTGGCTGAGTCCAGTCAGAAGTGTGAAAAATATCACATTTACCGATAAAGGATTCTATGGGGAAAAGACGAAAAATATTCCAGAGAGATTCGATTAGATTTAGAGGATAACGATAGGCAAAAATTTGAACGTTTTTGTACTTTTCTAATTCTTTTATGGATAAGGGAAGATTAATGCCATAAGAAGTATAAAAAAGCTTATATGAATTAGCCTTGTCGATTTTGAGTAGATTGCGGACTAGATTTAAAGTGTAGTCAGAGACACCGGTGCCGTAGGCGACGGAAGAGACATCAATTCCGATAATCATGGCTATATTTTAACATTTTTGGAATATTTTTCTTTAGTTCTCGGAAAACCCATGATATTGAAGATAATTTTTGTCCTTTGGGAGTATTTTTGATTAGACCAGAAAAATTACGCAGACGCTGTTCAATAATGGGGAATAAATTTAATAAAATTTCTTTTGTAGAATAATTTTTTATAATTAGAAATATCCAATTTTTAAAATCCATTTTGTGCCTAAAGTTTCCCATTTTTCCACTTGTACCACCACCGAGATGGTAACAGATGGCATTTGGAATTAGTAGTGTTTTGAAGCCTTGCTTATGTAGACGGAAAGCGAGGTCGACATCTTCTTCGTAAGCGAAGAAATTTTCGTCAAATAGACCAATTTTTTCTAAGATTGATTTTTTGTAAACGACAAGGGCAGCGGAGGATCCCCAGATAAAATACGGTTTTTGGTCATGACGTGTATATGGCTCACCATTTTTGATGTTTTTACAACTGCCGTTGTAATTAAATTTCAGGCCGATGCCTTCGTATTTACTGCCGTCACGGGTCAAAACGGTACCACAAAAACAGGCGACATCGGGATGTTTTTCGACTTCCCTATCGATTAATTTAAACCAATTTTTTTCCAAAACCAGGTCGTTATTGACCAAAACGACGTAATCGTTGGTGGCGGCTTTGATGCCTTGATTGACGGCGCCGGCAAATCCCATGTTAACTTGATTAATTTTCAATTTACAATTTTCAATTTTCAATGAATTTTTTAATTCATTAATTTTTGAAATAGAATTATCTTTCGAATTATTATCAACGATGATAATTTCCTGTGATAAGTCAAGGGAATTGAGACAGTCGGTGAGAAAGTGGGCGCCGTTATAGTTGGGGATAATTATGGAGTATTTCATCGCCGAGTTTAAGTTTTAATTTGTCAAAATCACCGGAGTTTAATTCAAGGACATATTTGGCTGGAGTGGAATTTTTGAGGATTTTTAGGGATTTTAGTTCTGTGGCATTGACATAATGGACGATTTTGCCGTTTTTGTCCAACCAAATAATATCGAGAGGAATGAGAGTATTTTGCATCCAAAAAGGCCAAATGTCTTCATAAGCAAAAACAAAAAGCATGCCACAATTAGAACAAAGTGAAGTGCGACCAGAGAGTCCGGTGGCTTGTTGAGAAATAGTTTTGGCTAGTTCGAGCTGATAAGTTGTATTTTTGATTTTGAAATTTCCTGATTTGGTTTTTCTGGGAATCAGAAGGTACAGGAGAAAGATAATCAAAACGGAGATGACAATAAACCGCATAGTGTTAGTATAATATAGAAATGAAAGCGGCGTACAAGACATTAATTAAATTAGTTTTGACTGG
>Ga0247841_10008615_pt1 | contig 14606 bp, 14 predicted proteins | sample LaCruzMarch2015__2_FD_192410 | JGI IMG/M metagenome (GOLD analysis project Ga0247841, IMG submission 192410) | Freshwater microbial communities from meromictic Lake La Cruz, Castile-La Mancha, Spain - LaCruzMarch2015_18m | ecosystem: Environmental > Aquatic > Freshwater > Lake | place: Spain...
AAGTGGTGCAGTGGTGCGGTCGGTATAATCGGTTATAGCCGACATTTTATCTGCTCCAATAACTAATACTTTCTTATACTTACCCGATTCGATAAAGCTTGTAGCTGTGCTCAATGCTACAATAAAACCAGAACATGCGGCTTGTAAATCAAAAGCTAATGCATTTTTAATCCCTGCTTTTTCGGCAGCCATAGAGGCAACCGAAGGATAAATATGGTCAGGCGTTGTGGTTCCGCAAATTACCAAATCAATTTCCTCTGGTTTAGTTCCGGTTTTCGAAAACAAATCTTCGATAGCTTTGGCGGCTAAAAATGAAGTGCCAACATTTGGTTCTTTTAAAATACGACGCTCTTTTATACCCACACGAGTGGTTATCCATTCATCATTGGTATCCATCATGGCGCTTAGCTCATGATTGTCAAGTATATATTCGGGAACATAACCACCTACACCGGTTATTACTGCGTGAATTTGAGACATAAAAATCCTTTATTTAGTTACATAAAAACGAAGCCCAAAGTTATATACTCAGGGCTTTTTTATTATTAAATGTCAGTGCTGAGACAGACACTTTAAAATGTTATACGGTAGCCAGCTTTTCAACTGCGAGTTTACCTCTGTAGTAACCGCATTCGCCGCATACAGTATGATAAATATGCGCTGCGCCACAATTGGAGCAAACTGCCAATGTAGGAGCTTCAGCTTTATAATGAGTTCTTCTTTTTGCTGTACGGGTTTTCGAGTGTTTTCTCTTAGGATGTGCCATTTTCTTTGTTAATTAATTGTTATCTAATATATTCTGTAAACCGTCCCATCTCGGGTCTGTTGTTGTGTCTTCTTCTTCTTCATCATCGAAATCAACATCTGGATCTTCATCATCCTTCGAACGGGAAATGTGCTTTTTAAGCTTTGTTACCATCGTCTTGTTGCATTCGCCAGGAGCATGTACATGTTTTATTGGTATGTTGAGAACTATAAATTCGTACAAAAACCAAGCAATATTTATTGCTCCCTCCGACTCTGGTACTATTACAATTTCATCCTCTTCCGAAAACTTGTCGCCAAATTTCACCTGTAACTTTTCTTTGTAATTAATGGGCTGCTCCATTGCATCGAGACAACGGTTGCAAGGAATCAAAACAATACCTTCGAGTGAAAAGTTCAGTTCAAACGAAGATGTTTTTTTCTGAACGGTTACTTTGGCTTTCACATTGCCTTTTTGAACCTCCTCGCTATCAATTTTTTTGAAATATGCCTCATCAAGCACGTATTCGTAAACACGAGTATCGGTGCTTAAGTCCTTTAAAACAACATTGTACAGTTCAAATTTCGACATATCTTACCCAATAATTAAAACCGTGCAAAGGTACAAAAAACTGATAAAATACGAAATAATATCTGTTTTTATTTTACTTAAAAATTCAAAAGGATATCTATACTCCTCATTTTATGATTGTTATATAGATTATTATTTCACATTATAGTGTTATTTTACTTTCAGTTCAATCCTGAAAGTAGTACCTTTTCCTATTTCCGATTGTTTTACATAAATTTTCCCATTGTGATAACTCTCTATTATTCGTTTTGCGAGCGAAAGGCCCAACCCCCATCCGCGTTTTTTGGTTGTAAAGCCTGGCGAAAAAACTGTTTTGAATTTATTCCGCTCAATGCCTTTTCCACTATCCTGAACATCAATTACAATATCATTTTCTTTATGATTTACAAATAAATCAATCCGCCCAATTCCATCCATTGCATCAATAGCATTTTTACATAAATTTTCGACAACCCACTCAAATAGAGGAACATTCATCATTGCAAAAACAGGATGCTCGGCATTAAAATGACACTCAATTGCCACTTTTTGCGACGAACGGTTGTTCATATACTGCACCGCATTTAATAGTGTTTCGTTCAAACTCACCAAATTCAAATCGGGTGCTGAGCCAATTTTCGAAAAACGTTCGGCAATTATTCGCAACCTATTTACATCTTTCGACATTTCGGTAATCAACTTATCATCGGCATAGCGAGCTTTGAGCAAATCGACCCAAGCCAGCAACGACGAAATGGGTGTCCCCAATTGATGAGCAGTTTCCTTGGATAAGCCCACCCAAACACGGTTTTGCTCTGCATTTTTTGTGCTCGAAAAGGCAAAAAACGAAATAAGCAAAAATATCACAATTACGCCCAACTGTATGTACGGGAAATAATATAACTGTTTCAACAACAAGGAATCATCGTAATAAATATACTGACGGGCATCGCCTAAATTTACAACTATTGCCGCGCGTTGTTCTTTCAAAACGGCAATTTTTCGCTTGTAAAATTTTGCCACATCACTTTTGGGCTCTTTTACATTTCGCGAATGTAAAAGCTGATATTTTTCGTCCACAATAATTACAGGAATAGTTGTATTCCCCTCAATTATTGATAAAATAAAATCGATATTTGTGTTTTCGTCTGCCAAAATAAACTGACGTGTTGCTTCAGCCCAAATCTCTATTTTCTTTTGCTCCTCAAGAGCAAGCGAATTAGCCAACTTGTTTGTAAACAAAGTAGAAGCTAAAATTATTGCAGCTCCAAACACAATAAATACCAATTTTAAATGACGCGAAAGTTCAAAAAGTTTGTTAAAATTCATACTGTATTTATCTTATTAAAATAATGAACGCCAAAAGTAATAAAAAAGTATGAGAAAAGTTTTGTATTTTTGAACTCGAAAAAGCAAATCATTAAATCATCGCTCCCGATAGCCATCGGGACATATCAAAACATCACTCAAAGAAAATGAAAGTTTATAAATTTGGAGGTGCATCGGTAAAATCGGCAGAGGGCATCCGTAATATTGTTCGAATTGTATCGGAAGTTGAAGGCAATTTGTTTATTGTTGTTTCGGCTATGGGTAAAACCACCAATGCTATGGAAGTAGTGTTGGAACATTTTATGAAAACCGACAAAGCGACTTCGTTGGTAAAATTGCAGGAAGTAGAAAGCTATCACGAAGAAATAATAAACGAATTGTTTGCCATGCCCGAAAATGGATTGAAAGCTGTAAAACCACTTTTCGACGAATTAAAAATTTATATAAATAATGGAATAGCTGACGATTACGACCGATGCTATGATCATTTGGTATCATACGGCGAGCTAATTTCTACAAGTATTGTGTCGGCATTTTTACAAGAATCGGGTATTAGCAATACATGGCTCGATATGCGTAAACTGTTGATAACCGATAGCAATTTTCGCGAAGCCAATGTACGAATGGACGAATCGCTTGTGCGCCTCAAAGCCGCTGCAAATTTTGAAGACAAACGCATTTACCTTGGTCAGGGATTTATTGGCTCTAACCTAAAAGGCGACCCTACAACGCTTGGTCGCGAGGGTTCGGATTATTCGGCGGCTGTTGTTGGCAACCTGCTCGATGCCCAGAGTGTATCGATATGGAAAGACGTGCCAGGCATACTGAATGCCGACCCACGCATTTTCGAAAACACAGTTCTGATTCCCGAACTTACCTACATGGATGCTGTAGAATTGGCTTTTAGCGGCGCTCAAATTATTCACCCAAAAACCATTAAACCGCTCGAAAACAAAGGAATTCCACTTTATGTTCGTCCATTTGGCAGCCCAACCGAAGCTGGTTCGGTTATTAAAGCCACTACGACAAAACCCATCGATGTGCCGGTACTTATTTTGCGTAAAAATTTGGCATTAGTTACGGTTCGTCCTCGCAATTTTTCGTTTATCCTCGAAGAGAGTTTGTCAAAAGCGTTTGCTGTTTTCAACAAACACCGCTTAAAAATTGCACTGATACAAAGTTCGGCAATCAGTATTTCGGTGTGTGTCGACAATACTCGCTACCTTCAGGCGGCTCTGGATGAGCTTTCGAACGAATTTCGTGTTTCTTACAATATCAACCTCGAGTTGCTTACTATTCGCGGTACAAACGACCAAATTATTGCCAAAACAACTACAGGTAGAACCATTATGCTTTCGCAACGAACACGGCGAATAGCGCGTTTTTTAATGAAAATGGACGATTAGATTTTTTTTTACAACTTATTTATAAATAAAAATTTGTAACTTTGCAAAGCTAACATTTAGAACACTAAAACAAATATAAATTGTCATGGAAGAACAAGAAAATCAGCTAAATATAGAATTATCTGCCGAAATTGCAGAAGGTATTTATTCGAACCTCGCTATTATTTCGCATTCCACATCCGAATTTGTTGTCGATTTTATTCGCATTATGCCCGGCACACCCAAAGCCAATGTAAAATCACGTATCATTCTTACACCCGAACATGCTAAACGGTTGATGTTTGCATTACAAGATAATATTACAAAATTTGAAACGCAAAATGGCAAAATAAAAATTGCTGATAATCCGTTTATTCCTCATACACCAATGGGATTTGGTGGTGGTGAAGCCTAAAAGAATTTACTATTCATTTATTTATCATTTACAATTTTATGTTGAAAAAGAAATTTTTTACACTACTTTTTTTAGTCGTGATATTCACTTTACAAGCTCAGATTAAATCGGGCGAAAGTCTGGTTTTTGCCGGCTCGTACGAAATGAGGGGTTTAATGACAAATATAGCCCAGGTAACTATGAAAACAGCGACCATGCAAACTTCAAAAAGTAGTTATTTGCATTTGAGTTTGGAAATGGCCACTTTTAGTAAATGGGACAACTATTTTAAAATACGAGATATTTACGAATCTTTTGTAAATCCGGCTACACTAAAACCGGCACTTTATAAACGTAATATTTTTGAGGGTGGCTATACAAAATCAGAAAAATACACCTTCGGGGCCAATGGAACTGTTAAGAGTGTATCGAAACGTAAAAATCGCGCCGAGGTGCAAAACTCGTTTAAAATTGGGCCATCAACAATTGATGTGGTAACACTAATTTACAAACTACGCGCAACAAATTTCGCAGCTATGAAGCCGGGGCAAACAGTTGCACTTACTTTGGTTTTTGACGAAAAACAATTACCAGTTTCATTTAAATACATTGGCAAAGAAACAGTTGCAGCTGGAAATTTAGGCAAAAAAGAATGCTACAAATTATCAGTTACAGCTAATACCAATAAACTGAAAGGAAAAGACAAAAACCTGATTTATTTAACTGCTGATGCAAAAAAAATACCGACTCTTATCAAATTTAGCATTCCTGTAGGTGTAGGTCAATTGACTTTAACATCGGCAACAGGGATTTAAGGCTTCGCGTTATTTGCACTTAGTGCGTTTTTATTGTTATTTAGTTGTGTATTTTCATAATTTCTAATTTCTTTCATCTAACTTCTGACTTCTAATTTTATGACACGTTTATTTATAATACTTTCGATTGTGTTTGCCGTTTTCGGACTTGTATTCACTATTTTACCTATGGGTACAATAGCATTAGTTCCAATCGCTTTGGCATTAACTTTTGCCTTTATTGCCATTTTGCGCCAGCGCGAAAAACTTTTTCCCAAAATACTTTTACTCATAATTTTCCTTAACTTGCTTACTGTTATTGGCAAAGAAGTTTTTGTAAAAGATGTAGTTGAAGACGATAAGCAATTTGAATCGGTGAAGGACCAATCGGAACAAGAGGCGCAAAAAGAACTCGAAGAGTTAGAAAACCTATAGTAATTTACAAAAAACACCTTTAATATTATGCTTACATCTACCGATTTGATTCAAATCAACGAAAAGGGAATTTCCGAGACACAAATAACGGAACAACTACAAAGTTTCGCAACCGGATTCCCCTACCTCAAAATCATTAGCCCTGCCTCGCCCGAAAACGGAATTGTAATTGTAGAGCACGACAAAATGATTTACCTGCTCGACAAATGGGATAATTATTTAAAGGGAAATGCTTCAATTCTGAAATTCGTTCCGGCATCGGGTGCTGCCAGTCGTATGTTTAAAGATTTGTTCGAATACATAGATGCCGACTATAACGTACCTACTAAAGCAGCTGAACAAAAGTTTTTTGACGATATAAATAAGTTCGCTTTTTATGAGGCTTTAAATAAGGCCTGCATCGCCAATAGTAATAAAGATATTAACGCTCTTATTGCCGACGGCAAAACCAAAGCGATTGTTGAAAACTTGCTGAATACTACCGGATTAAACTATGGTGCTCTGCCAAAAGGCTTGCTTCTTTTTCATTCGTATCCCGAAACAAAACGCACTTCGCTTCAGGAGCATTTGGTGGAAGGAGCAATGTATGCTTCGAATGCTTCGAATCAGGTAAATATACATTTTACAGTATCTACCGAACATCGAAGTTTATTCGAAAATCATGTGGAAGAATCGGTTGCCGCTTTCGAAAAATCCTTAGGTAAAAAATTCAACATTAGCTTTTCGGAACAAAAAACGTCGACCGATACAATTGCTGCCGACGAAATCAACCAACCTTTCCGCGAAAACGGCAAATTGCTTTTCCGTCCGGGTGGTCATGGTGCGCTTATCGAAAACCTAAACGATTTGAATGCGGATATTATTTTTGTAAAAAATATCGACAATGTTGTGCCCGATTCGCTTAAAAACCAGACTGTAATTTTCAAAAAAGTAATAGCCGGCATGTTGGTTCACCTCCAACAAAAAGCCTTCGAATATGTGCGTAAACTGAAAAATGAAAAAATTAGCGACGCTATGTTGCTCGAAATTATTCATTTCTGCGAAAAAGAACTGAACAATATTAACCCTGATTTGAATGTATTATCAACAGATGATGTGAAATCATATTTATTATCGAAACTCAACCGACCAATACGCGTTTGTGGTATGGTAAAAAACACGGGCGAACCCGGAGGCGGACCTTTTATTACTGTAAATCAAGATGGTACTACGTCGACTCAAATACTCGAAAGTTCACAAATTGATGTTTCGAATCCCGAAGAAAAAGCTAAAATGTTGCAATCTACTCACTTTAATCCGGTAGATTTGGTGTGTGGTGTAAAAAACTACAAAGGCGAAAAATTCAATTTATTGAATTTTGTGGACAAAAAAACCGGCTTTATTTCGTTAAAATCGAAAAACGGCAAAGAGCTGAAAGCTTTGGAACTACCCGGACTTTGGAACGGTGCCATGAGCGATTGGAACACCGTATTTGTAGAAGTTCCTATCGAAACATTCAATCCGGTTAAAACCGTAAACGACTTACTTCGTCCGGAGCATCAATAATACAGTAGCCCCAAACATCAAACGAGGCTGTCATAAATGTATGACAGCCTCGTTTTTTATCAAATTGTAGTAAAAACTTAAAATATTTTACCAATTATTTAGTCTTTGAATTTAGCACTTAAGTACTCGCGGTTTAGTCGGGCAATGTGCGATATCGAAATGGCTTTCGGACATTCGGCTTCGCAAGCACCTGTGTTGGTACAGTTACCAAATCCAAGTTCGTCCATTTTCATTACCATTGCTTTGGCACGGGCAGCACGTTCGATGCGACCTTGTGGTAACAATGCCAACTGACTTACTTTAGCAGCTACGAAAAGCATAGCCGATCCGTTTTTACAAGCAGCAGCGCAAGCTCCACAACCAATACACGAGGCAGCATCCATAGCTTCGTCGGCATCAATCTTCGAAATTGGAATAGCATTACCATCGGGTACACCACCAGTATTAACCGATACATAACCACCAGCCTGAATAATTTTATCGTAGGAGCTGCGATCAACAACTAAATCTTTAATTACCGGAAAAGCAGCCGAACGCCAAGGTTCAACCGTAATTGTTTCACTGGTATTGAAACGGCGCATGTGCAATTGACAAGTAGTTGTTTCACCATCTTTTCCGTGTGGATGTCCGTTGATATACAAGCTACACATTCCGCAAATACCTTCGCGACAATCGTGATCAAATGCTATTGGTTCTTTGCGTTCTTTTACCAAACGCTCATTCAAAACGTCCAACATTTCGAGAAACGAACTATCGGTCGATACATTGTCCATTTTGTAGGAAACAAATTCTCCTTTCACTTTCGGACCGGCCTGACGCCAAACTTTTAGAGTTATATTTATACTTTTTTCCATGGGATTACGCTTTATAATTACGTTGTTGACGTTTCACAAATTCATATACAAGTGGTTCTTTAAGTAGCGTTGGGTCTTCGCCGTCGCCATTGAATTTCCAGCACGAAGCAAACGAAAATTCTTCGTCGTTACGAAGTGCTTCGCCATCCGGAGTTTGATATTCCTCGCGGAAATGTCCTCCACACGATTCCTCACGCATCAACGAATCACGTGCCATCAAATCGCCAATTTCAATAAAGTCGGCAACGCGCAATGCTTTTTCAAGTTCCACATTCATATCGGCACTCTGTCCGGGTACATATACTTTAGTCCAGAATATTTTACGAATTTCTTTGATACGTTCCAAGGCATGTTCTAAACCTTCTTTGGTGCGTCCCATACCTACAAAATCCCACATTACCAATCCAAGTTCGCGGTGAATAGAATCCACAGTGCGATCGCCCTGAATTTTCATAATTTTCTCAACCTTTGTTTTGATAGCTTTTTCAGCTTCTGTAAATTCGGGCGAATCAGTACTTAAACGTGGCACCTGAATTTGATCGGCTAAATAATTTTGAATAGTATATGGCAATACAAAATAACCATCGGCTAATCCCTGCATCAATGCCGAGGCACCCAAGCGGTTTGCACCGTGATCGGAAAAGTTAGCTTCGCCAATACAGAAAAGTCCTTTTATCGACGTTTGTAGTTCGTAATCCACCCAAACACCACCCATTGTATAATGGATAGCCGGATAAATCATCATTGGTGTTTTGTATGGATTATCGTCTACAATTTTTTCGTACATCTGGAATAAATTTCCGTAACGGGCACGAATGGTATCTTCGCCTAAGCGTTCGATAGAAGAAGAAAAATCAAGATAAACAGCCAAACCAGTATTACCAACACCAAAACCGGCATCGCAACGCTCTTTGGCAGCGCGCGAAGCAACATCGCGTGGTACAAGGTTACCGAAAGCAGGATAACGACGCTCCAAATAATAGTCGCGTTCGTCTTCTTTCAAATCGGTTGGTTTAAGTTTGCCTGCACGAATTGCCTCAGCATCTTCTTTTTTCTTTGGTACCCAAATACGACCATCGTTACGAAGCGATTCGGACATCAAGGTTAATTTTGATTGATAATCGCCATGAACAGGTACACAAGTAGGGTGAATTTGCGCATAAGCAGGGTTTGCAAAATAAGCACCTTTTTTATACATCTGAATGGCTGCCGAAGCATTCGAAGTCATTGCATTTGTCGAAAGGAAAAAAGCATTTCCATAACCACCCGAGCCAACAACTACGGCATGTGCCGAAAAACGTTCCACTTTACCTGTAACCAAGTTACGGGCAATAATTCCACGTGCACGACCATCAACAACAACTACATCTAACATTTCGTGACGGGCAAATAATTTTACAGCCCCAGCACCTACCTGACGGCTTAAAGCCGAATAAGCACCTAATAATAATTGCTGACCTGTTTGACCTTTTGCATAAAAAGTACGCGAAACCTGAGCTCCACCAAACGAGCGGTTATCCAATAAACCACCATATTCGCGGGCAAAAGGAACACCCTGTGCCACACATTGGTCGATAATGCTATTCGAAACTTCAGCCAAACGGTGTACATTAGCTTCACGGGCACGATAATCGCCACCTTTAATGGTGTCGTAAAACAAACGGTAAACTGAGTCACCATCGTTTTGATAATTTTTTGCTGCATTAATACCTCCTTGTGCTGCAATAGAGTGCGCACGACGTGGAGAATCCTGAATGCAGAAGTTCAATACATTAAATCCAAGCTCAGCAAGCGAAGCTGCTGCCGAAGCTCCGGCAAGTCCGGTTCCAACAACAATAATATCGAGACGACGCTTGTTGGCTGGGTTTACTAATTTTTGATGTGCTTTATAATTGCTCCATTTTTCTGCCAATGGTCCCGCAGGAATTTTAGCATCTATCAAAGGTGCTTCTACCGTAGTAGTATCTTGTTTTTTTGCCATAATCTTATTTACTATTTTACTATTTACAATTTACTATTTTAGATACTAAAACCTAACAAGAAATAAACAGGGATGGACATAAACATCAATATAATCAATGTAGAAAGTATGTTTGAAATAACTTTGATGCGTGGTAACCAAACGTTATTACTTGCTCCAACTGTTTGTAATGCACTCCAAATACCATGAGTAAGATGCGACCACAAAGCTACCAACCATACAATATATATAATGGAATAAAGAGGTTGTTTGAAATAATAACTAATCCAGTATGCTCCATCGGCTGCCGTTGCAAGCAAACCTTCTTCTACATGAAAGCCTAATTTGTGGTTAATTTCTACTAATTGCATTTTTGCCCAAAACTGATACAAGTGCAAAGCCATAAATCCCAACACAATTAATCCCAGCACCAACATGTTTTGTGAGGTACACTCAACACCTTTTTGTGTTTTTGTTACAGCATAGCTTTGAGCGCCGCGTGCTTTTTGGTTCTGAAATGATAAGTAAATGGCATAAACAATATGCACTACAAAACCAATTGCCAGCACTTTAGTACCTACTAAAGCATACCAATTGGCGCCCAAAAACTCACAAATTAAATTGTAAGCGTCGGCTGAAAATAACACAACGAAATTCATTGTGCCGTGAAAAATCAGAAATAATACAAGGAAAACCCCTGTAATACTCATAATGAGCTTTCGCCCGATTGATGAATCAATTAACCACATAGATTTTTGTTTTAATTTATAATTCTATTTTCTGTATATATTTGTTTGTGAGGAGATTACAAAAAATATAGCTTCTTTTTGTAAAGTTCCACAAAGGTACAAAATTCTTTCGAAATAAAACAAGCAATACGGAAAAATTTCCTTAATTAAATGCTTGTTTTAATGCTATTTCAAGTTCACTAATTTACATTCTATTGATTGACAATAGAATAAACAAAAAACCCTTTGCAACTTTTTTGTTACAAAGGGTTTTTTTGAGTTTATAGTTTACAGTTAGTAGTTGAGAATCAATAACTATAAACTTTTGACTATAAACTAATATTACATCATTCCACCCATTCCGCCGCCCATAGGCATTTGCGGAGCTGCATTTTCTTCTTTCTTTTCGGTAATCACACATTCGGTTGTGAGGAACATACCTGCGATTGAAGCAGCATTTTCCAGCGCTACGCGACAAACTTTAGCGGGATCAACCACACCGGCAGCAAAGAAGTTTTCGTACACATCTGTGCGGGCATTGTAACCAAAATCATCTTTGCCTTCGCGCACTTTCTGAACTACTACAGCACCTTCTTTACCAGCGTTGAAAACAATCTGACGCAATGGTTCTTCGATGGCACGTTTTATAATATCCATACCAATTGCTTCGTCGTCGTTGGCAGCTTTTAAACCTGTAAGTGTATCGATAGCACGTATATAAGCCACGCCACCGCCCGGAACAATACCTTCTTCGATGGCAGCACGAGTTGCACTCAAGGCATCGTCTACACGGTCTTTTTTCTCTTTCATTTCTACTTCCGAAGCAGCACCAACGTATAGCACAGCCACACCACCCGACAATTTTGCCAAACGTTCCTGTAATTTTTCGCGGTCGTAATCCGAAGTAGTTGTCGCAATTTGCGATTTGATTTGAGCTACACGGTTGGCAATATTTTCTTTTGCACCGGCACCGTTTACAATCACCGTATTGTCTTTGTTTACGGTAATTTTTTCGGCAGTTCCTAGCATTTCCAATGTTGCTTGATCAAGTGCAATTCCTTTTTCTTCCGAAATTACCACACCACCAGTCAATACAGCAATATCTTCGAGCATTTCCTTGCGACGATCGCCAAAACCGGGCGCTTTTACTGCACAAATTTTCAACTGCGCACGCAAACGATTTACTACGAGCGTAGTTAATGCTTCACTATCCACATCTTCGGCAATAATCAACAATGGACGACCCGATTGAACTGCTGGCTCCAATACAGGAAGTAATTCTTTGAGGTTCGATATTTTTTTGTCGTAGATAAGGATATATGGTTTATCCATTTCCACTTCCATTTTTTCGGTATTGGTAACGAAATAAGCCGAAATATAACCACGGTCGAACTGCATACCTTCCACTACATCAATGGTGGTATCGGTTCCTTTTGCTTCTTCAATGGTGATAACGCCGTCTTTAGACACTTTGCGCATGGCATCAGCAATCAGTTTACCAATTTCTTCGTCGTTGTTAGCCGAAATAGTGGCAACTTGCTGAATTTTATCGTAATCGTCACCTACTAATTGAGCTTGAGCAGCGATACTTTTAACAACCTGAACAACAGCTTTGTCGATACCGCGTTTCAAATCCATAGGATTAGCTCCGGCTGTTACGTTTTTGAGACCTACGCTTACGATGGATTGAGCCAATACAGTGGCAGTTGTTGTACCATCACCGGCATCATCGCCTGTTTTTGAGGCAACTTCTTTCACTAATTGCGCACCCAAATTTTGAAAAGGATCTTCCAATTCAATTTCTTTTGCTACTGTTACACCATCTTTGGTAATGTGTGGTGCACCAAATTTCTTTTCGATAATTACGTTACGACCTTTTGGTCCGAGAGTAACTTTTACGGCATTTGCCAAACTATCAACACCTTTTTTGAGTTGATCGCGTGCATCAATATTGAATAAAATTTCTTTGCTCATATGTTTATTTACTATTTAATCATTTACAATTTACAATTTTTGTTTCGCGTTTCAAGTTTCGCGTTTCGTGTTCCCCTTTAGGGGTTAGGGGTCTTAAATAACCGCCAAAATATCCGACTGGCGCATAATGAGGTATTTTTCGCCTTCCCATTCGAGTTCAGTACCTGCATATTTGCCATACAACACATTATTACCAACGGCAACAATCATTTCTTCCTCTTTTGTTCCGTTGCCAACTGCCAATACTTCGCCTTTTAGAGGTTTTTCTTTTGCTGAATCGGGAATGATAATTCCACTCACTGTTTTTTGTTCTACCGCTGCCGGTTTTACCAACACACGGTCGGCTAATGGTTTAATGTTCATAATTTCGTTTGTATTTTAATTTGTTTATTGAATTTTTAAAGCCTGAAAAAATCTAAACTCCAAGCCGAATTTTGTTTATCAGAATTTATGCCAAAGGAAAATTGTGTCTAATTTGACAGAAATAATGGATTGAGAGCTGAAAAGCTTTTGATTACGCTGACATCTTGTCATTTTGATTGAGATACTTTGCTCAAAAAAAGCAGTTTGTATAAATCGAAAAGTATGAGTGATGGAGATTTCCGACAAAGCATCCAAAGAAGAATGTTGTTAGTAAAATTATATAGCCCTGAAAATAAACCAACAAGATGAAGATTTTGTAATTTCAGCAAAGATGTCAAAAGTTTCGATTCATCTGCTAAAAATGGATAATTACCTGTTTTGTACAGTAAAAACAGATTGCGAGTAGCCTCTTCCGTCTTTTTAATAAACGTCATATTATCATCTAATCCCTTATGAATTAAATGATTGTCGATTTGAATAAAATCATACCCGAGTTGATGGATTTGATGTCCAAAAAGCATATCTTCGTGCCCATAACCACGAATATTTTCATCAAAACGAACACGATTGAAAATAGATTTTGAAATTAAAAAATTGAAAGTGGCAAAATTGTTTTTATTTCTGTCAATAAAATTGCGAGCCTCACGCTCTCTTCCGTACTTCAATCGCAAACTAAAATCTCGATTTCGCTCTTTTAAATCATAAGCCGTTCCACCAATCACAATACATTCTTCATTACAGAAAGCCAAGTATTTTTCAACAAAATAGGGTGAGCACACTTCTGCATCGCAATCCATAAACAACAAGTGTTCAAATTTTGAGTAGTCGGCTAATTTATTGCGAATTGCAGATCGACCAATATTTTTATCCAAAACAATGTATTTGCAATTTCTTAATTTCTCAATTTCAATATTTTCTTTTATAAAAAGAGAAGAACCATCTTCCATTACAATAATTTCGAAATCGATGTATTGCTCCAAAGCCTGCTGATGCAAATCTTTTACAAGCTTTACAATATAATAATTGTATGTAGGAATAAGAATTGAAAGCATTTTTATTGAAATTTTGAACGGCAAATATACAACATTAAAACCAAAACAGCCAATCGCATCTCTGCAACTGGCTGTTTAAATTGTAAATTGTAAATGAATAAATTGTAAATCTAATTAATATTCATCCCAACTCTTAATCTTAATATCTTCCACAGTCATGCTGCAAAATGCGGTAATAAAGGCAGAAGCCAATCGGGCATTGGTAAGCAATGGAATGTTGAAGTCGATTGCACCACGACGAATGGTATAGTCGTTTTTCAACTCGCGTTCGGTCGTGTTTTTAGGAATATTCACCACCAAATCGAATTGTTTGTTGGCTAACATATCTTTTACATTGAATTCTCCTTCTTCATCAGGCCATTGAACCGCTGTTGCGGTTACTCCGTTTTCGGCAAGGAAACGTTGTGTACCACGTGTAGCGTACAATTCGTAGCCTTTTTTCTGCAACAAAGCACATGCGTCCGACAATTCCACTTTC
>Ga0247841_10008618_pt1 | contig 14604 bp, 14 predicted proteins | sample LaCruzMarch2015__2_FD_192410 | JGI IMG/M metagenome (GOLD analysis project Ga0247841, IMG submission 192410) | Freshwater microbial communities from meromictic Lake La Cruz, Castile-La Mancha, Spain - LaCruzMarch2015_18m | ecosystem: Environmental > Aquatic > Freshwater > Lake | place: Spain...
CCGGTAGAAAAAATTAGCGAGACGAATTATTTCTTCAAATTAAAAAAGTACCAGGAATGGCTGGCCGGCTATATAGAGCATAACTCGGGATTTATCCTTCCGGAAATCAGGCGCAATGAAGTTTTACGCTTCCTGAGATTGAATGAGCTGGCTGATTTGTGCGTTTCCCGGCCCAGAGAGCGCTTTGGCTGGGGGATACCGTTGCCTTTCAGCCCGGAGCATGTGACTTATGTCTGGTTTGATGCCCTGATAAATTATATCAGCGCGGTCGGTTCTTTTGACGCTAAAGGAAAATACTCTTCTTGCTGGTGGGGGCAGGATGTGAATATCGTGCATCTTATCGGCAAGGATATTTTAAGGCAACATGCGATTTATTGGCCGATCCTGCTGCATGCCCTGGATATTGAATTGCCTAAAGAGATGGTTATATTTGCCCACGGCTGGTGGCTGATTGCCGACGCTAAGATGTCCAAGTCAAAAGGAAATGTGGTTTCGCCTCTGGATATGGTGGATAAATTCGGCATAGATACATACCGCTATTTTCTTCTGCGCGATGTGCCTTTCGGCCAGGATGGGAATTTCTCGGAAGAAGCCATCATCAAAAGGTTTAACGGCGACCTGGCTAATGATTTGGGCAATCTGGTTTACCGGACGCTGACCATGGTGGAAAAATATTACCAGGGGAATATTCCTGATATCAATATCAATAATATTCAGGACCAACGGGCAAAAGATATAATCAAAAAGATGCAGACTTTGCCTATTGAGAATAACCTTCGTTTAACCGGAAGTTTTGATTTTAATTTTGGTTCTGTATTGGAAAATATCTGGGGGTTGATAAATTCGGCTAATAAATATGTGGAAGAAACAAAACCGTGGAATTTAGCCAAAGAGAATAAGACGGAAGAGCTTAAGCAGTTCATCCGTTTGCTGGTGGAAGTGATAAGGGAAGTTGCCGTAGCGATAGCGCCATTTATGCCCCGCACCGCCGAATCCATAAAGGAACAGATTGGTTCGGACAAAATCAAAAAAGGCGTTCCTTTGTTTCCCCGCATAGATGTCAAGAAAAGCAATGCCTAAAAAGGCATGGTTATGTTTATAGATACTCATTGTCATTTAGACTTCCCCGAATTTGACCAGGACAGGGATGAGGTAATCAAGAATGCCAGGGCCCAGGGCGTAGAATATGTCATCAATATAGGCTCTAGCCTTGAAGGTTCATCAAGATCCCTGGATTTATCCCGCCAGTACGCCCAGGTTCATGCCACGGTAGGTATCCATCCGCATGAAGCAGACAGTTTTGATGATAAGGCGAAGAATAAGATAAGCGAATTGGCAAAGGAAAATAAAGTTGTGGCAATAGGCGAGATAGGCCTGGATTATTACAGGAATTTTTCCAAGGCAGAAAACCAGCGGGCTTTATTTTTATCCATGATAGGATTGGCTAAAGATTGCGGCCTGCCCATGGTAATACATTGCCGCCAGGCCCAGGACGAGGTTTTAAAAATTTTAAAAGAAGCATCCCCTGTCAGGGCGGTAGTACATTGTTTTTCCGGAGACAAAAACTTTATGGATGAATGTTTGTCGCTGGGCTTTTATATTTCTTTCACCTGTAACATTACTTACAAAAAAGCCCAGGATTTGAGAGATTTGATTAAGCTGATCCCTTTAGACAGGCTTATGCTGGAAACCGACGCGCCTTATTTATCTCCTGAAGGGGCCCGCGGGAAAAGGAACGCTCCGGTCAATGTTAAAATTGTGGCTGAAGAGGTATCCCGGATCAGAGGGCTTGGCCTTGAGGAAGTAGGCCGGGTTACTTCGGAGAATGCCATGAAATTTTTCAACATAAAATGAATCCTAAAGTCTCCATTATAAAGTGTAAAACTTATGCGCCCTCTTTGGTTGAAGAGGCGGTCCGCAAAGCAATAAGTTCGCTGGGAGGAGTCTCTGTTTTTATTAAGCCGGGGAGCGTAGTATTGGTAAAACCAAACCTCTTGATCGCCAAAGAGCCGGAAGCTGGAGTCACTACTCATCCTGAGGTGGTCCGGGCGGTAATCAGGATCTTAAAGGATATCGGCTGCAGGATATTCGTCGGCGACAGCCCCAGCGCCTGGGGGAACCGGGAACAGGGTGTGGATGAGGTCCACCGGCGCACAGGCATGAAAAGAGTCTGCCAGGAAGAAAATGTTATTCTGGTAAAATTCAACAAAAGGCGCTGGCACGGTAAATTTCCCTTAACTACCTGGCTGGATAACTGTGATTATATAGTCAATGTCCCTAAATTCAAGACGCACAATATTACCGTGCTTACCGGAGCAATCAAAAACCTTTTTGGTTTGGTCCCCGGGACATTTAAGGCAGAGCTGCATAAAAATCATTTTCAGGCAGATGATTTCTCCAGGATTTTAGTAGATATATATCAGAAAGCAAAGCCGGCCTTGACCGTTGTGGATGGGATAGTAGCGATGGAGGGGGATGGCCCGGGAACAGCAGGCAAGTTGCGCCAGCAGGGTTTGATAATCGCCGGGACTGATTGCCTGGCCATTGATACGGTATTAGCCATAATTATGGGGATTCTTCCTTTTGATGTACCTACTACCAAGGAAGCAGCCAAGAGGAATTTGGGTGTTGCGAATATTGATTCAATTTCCATTATCGGCGAGCAGCTCAAGGATTTAAATCCAAAACCGTTTTTACCGCCTTCTGCCGCGACCTTGACCAAGAGGTTACCGCGGCCGGTAGTGGAATTGCTCAAGAAACTTATCAAGATCCGCCCTTATATTGAAGGCGAAAACTGCATAAAATGTTGTTTCTGTGCCCGCAGTTGCCCGACTAAAGCTATAAAGACTGAAAAAGAGCGGATGATTTTTACTTACGCGAAATGCATTGCCTGTTTTTGCTGCCAGGAAGTTTGCCCTAATTCAGCAATAAAGACCAGGAAGAGCCTTTTGGCAAAAATACTTGGACTGTAATGGATCTTAAAAACGCTTTAAATAAAGTCAGGAAGAAATTAGACGATGCCATTACTTACGGCAGCCGGCCCGAGGCAAAAAGAATCGCTAAAGATGCCTTAAGGGAAGCCCAGAAGAGAGGGCTCTCAGGCGAGGTTGAATATTTTAAAGGGCAGGTCGAGTTGCTCAAGGAAAATTATGTTTCCGCGATTGAGCATTTTGACGCGGCGATAAAATATAATCCCAATGATGGAGCGTCCTATAATGACCGGGCTTTATGCATGGTGGAATTGGGTATAATTGACCAGGCATTGCATTATTTTGATAAAGGGATCAAGGTAGAGCCGGATTACGCTACTATTTACCATAATAAGGGATGGCTTTTGAATAATATCGGCAGGCACACCGAGGCAGTGGAATGTTTTAACCAGGCTTTGCGCCTTGAGTCGGATAGGGCGGTTACTTATGATAACCTGGCCGATGCTCTTTATAACCTTTCTGATTACAAGAGCTCCTTGAGTGCCTACAAAAAAGTGCTGGCCCTGCTTAAACCGGGCCGCTGCCGGTACATAAGAAAGCAGGTAGCCAGGCAGATAAAAATGATGGAGGACGAAATAAATTATGGACATCAGGACCGTAGAGTGGAAAAATAACCGGATTAAAATAATAGATCAGACCAAATTGCCGCAGGAATTAAAATACCTTTATATCGGCAAGTTGAAAGATTTATGGCAGGCGATTAAACTTTTGAAAGTGCGTGGCGCTCCGGCATTAGGCGCTGTGGCAGCGTTGGGAGTTTATCTGGGAGTCAGGGATTCAAAAGCCGGGGATTGGCTTAAATTTAGCAGGGAGCTGGATAAGGTAGCAAAATACATTGCCTCCAGCCGCCCTACCGCCAGGAATCTTTTCTGGGGCATAGAAAGAATGTGCAGCGCAGCGGTGAGAAATAAAGATAAGGGGCTGCCGCAGCTTAAGAGAATACTTTTAAAGGAAGCACTGGAGATTATTGAGGAAGACAGGATAACCTGCCGCAAAATAGGCGATTACGGAGCAAGATTAATCAAAAAAAATGATACGATATTGACAGTCTGTAACGCCGGGATCCTGGCTACTATTGATTACGGTACAGCTTTAGGGGTGATCTATCGCGCCAGCAAAGACGGGAAAAGAATAAAAGTATACGCCTGCGAAACCAGGCCGATATTGCAGGGCGCGCGCCTGACTACCTGGGAATTAAGCAGAAAAGGCGTTGATGTGACCTTGATCTGCGATAATATGGCGGCGACTTTGATGCAGCAAGGCAGGATAGACAGGGTGATTGCCGGCGCAGACAGGATTGCGGCAAATGGCGACACCGCCAATAAAATCGGTACTTATAATTTAGCGGTATTGAGCCGCTACCACAACATCCCGTTTTATATTGCCGCGCCAGCTTCTACGTTTGACTTAGAGACTAAATCAGGCAGCCAAATTCCCATTGAACAGCGGGATGGAAATGAAGTCACCGGTTTATTCTTTAAAAAACCGATTGCCGCCAAGGGAGTCAAAGTATTTAACCCGGCTTTTGATGTTACTCCTCATAACCTGATTTCGGCTATCATTACCGACAAAGGCATTATTACGACGCCTTATAACAGCAATATCGCAAAAACATTGAGTAAATAAATATGCATATAACCGGATTGGGAGAATTTGGTTTGATTGAAAGGTTCAGGAAGTCGATAAAGACCGATCCTAATCTTGTAATCAAAGGGAGCGGTGATGATTGTGCGGTTTTATCCTTCGAGAAAGATAAATACCAGCTCTTTACCTGCGATATGCTGGTTGAAGGGGTAGACTTTCGTAAAAACGAGGATCCTTATCTGGTTGGCAGGAAATCTTTGGCAGTTTCAATCAGCGATATTGCCGCCTGCGGAGGCATTCCGCGCCACTGTTTGATTTCTCTAGGCATGCCAAAAGATACCCTGGTTAAATATTTAGACAGGTTCTTTAAGGGCATGGTTGATATAACCGGCAAGTTCAAGATAAACATAGTCGGGGGAGATTTAAGCCGGGCAAAACAGTTGACCATTGATGTGAGCATGCTGGGGATTGTAGAAAAAAAATTCCTGGTTTTAAGGAGCGGGGCAAAAAATGGGGATATCATATTTGTTACCGGAAAACTCGGCGGCTCTATAAAAGGGAAGCATCTTAAATTTATCCCGCGCCTGAAAGAAGCCCGGCTTTTAGTAAAAAATTTTAAAGTAAACGCCATGATTGATATCTCCGACGGTTTAGCCCAGGACCTGGGGCATATATTAGAGGAAAGCCATTGCGGAGCGGTGCTTTATGAAGGCTTGATTCCTTTGAGCAGAGAGGCAAAGGGGTTGAATGACGCGCTTCATTCGGGGGAAGATTTTGAGCTGCTTTTTACCGTAGCGCATGAACAGGCGAAGAAGCTGTTTAAGAAAAGCCGCCTGTATTGCTGCAGGCCGATAGGGGAGATAACCGAAAAAAAATACGGATTAACATTAATAGATAAAGAAGGCAGGGAGAAAACTATTAAGGCGGAAGGTTTCAGGCACTTTTAACAATAGATGGAAAAGATTTCTAATTCAATAAGTACCACATTAAGCATAGGCAAAAAGGTATCCGATAATTTATCGGCCGGTGATATCGTCTGCTTATTTGGGGAACTTGGCTCAGGTAAGACCGTTTTGGCCAAGGGGATTGCCTCAGGGCTGGGGATTGATAAGAGGAAAATTGTCAGCCCTTCATTCGTGCTGATTCGCCAGTATAATAAGGCAAGGCTGCCTTTGTATCATTTTGATCTTTACAGGCTCAAGGCCCTGAAAGATATTGCTTTTTTAGGGTATGAAGAGTATCTTTATGGCGAGGGCGTCGCGGTTATTGAATGGGCTGACAGGTTGGGGCGTATCATGCCTAAAGAATACCTGGGTATAGAATTACTGGTCAGAGGGGATTCGCGGAGATTGATCAGGTTCTCAAGCCGCGGCAGGCATTACAAAGAATTATTGGATAAAATTTATGAAGATATTAGGCATTGATACTACTTCCAAATTTTTTAGCCTTGGGTTATATGACGGCCAGCGCATATATGAATATAACCTGGATTTAGGGACCAGGCACTCCACTCTGCTTGCCCCGACGCTAAAAAGAGTATTGGATGCCCTGGGTTGGGATATAAAGGAGATAGATTATTTTGCCTGCGGTTTGGGGCCGGGATCATTTACCGGCATACGGGTGGGGCTAGCCGCGATAAAAGGGTTAAGTTGGGCTTTGAATAAACCGGTGGCCGGGATATCTATCCTGGATATATTGGCCAACAAGGTGAAGGCGCCCGGGGTACTAGCCGCTCCGGTGATTGACGCTAAAAGAGGGCTTATTTACTGCAGTATTTATAAAAGAGAGAAGGGCTGTTTAAAAAGGATAGCGCCTTATATGCTTTTAAGCGAAGACGAATTATACCGGAAGATAAAACGAAATACCGTCATGTTGGGAGACGCCTTAAGTTTATATAAGGAGAAGATTCTAAAAAATATCAGCGGTGCAGTTATTTTAGATAAGGATTGCTGGTATCCTGACGGCCATAATATTATTCAACTGGCTTTGGAAAAAATCAAGGCTAAGGCATTTAATAGTGCGTTTAACTTAAAGCCGATTTATCTTTACCCAAAAGAATGCCAGATAAGGAAGCATTAATATGTCTTTTCACAGGCCGACCTGGGCTGAGGTAAAACTCGGCAACATAACTCATAATTTTAACCAGATTAAAAAATTACTGGCGCCGCATGTCAGAATTATGGTTACGGTCAAGGCAGATGCCTACGGCCATGGGATAATTCCGGTAAGCAAGAAATTGGCCGCCTGCGGGGCTGATTACCTGGGAGTAGCCTCTATCGATGAAGGAATAAGGCTAAGACAAAATAATATTAACCTACCGACCTTAGTATTAGGCATAGCGCTTAAGAAAGACGCCCCGGCTTTATTAAAACACAATCTTACTCCTACTTTATGCGATGAAGAACTCGCCCTTGCCTTAAACGATATGGCAGCCAGGAGGGGAAAGCCCGCAGCTGTCCACATCAAAATCGATACCGGGATGTCCAGGATCGGCGTTTTGTATAAAGATGCGCTAAGTTTTATAAAGAAGATCCACGCTTTAAAATTTATAAACATCGAAGGCGTATTTACCCATCTTGCCTGCGCTGACATAAACAGGGAGTACACTTTGCGCCAGATAGACCTGTTTAACCGCCTGATATTGAGATTAAATAAAGAAGGGATAAATGTCCCCTTGGTTCACGCGGCAAACAGCATGGGAGTGATCGGATATAAGAGCAGCCACTTCAATATGGTCAGGCCGGGATTGATTATCTACGGCCTTTATCCCAAAAAAGGCCTGCGTATCGACCTTAAACCGGTGTTGGGATTAAAGACTAAGATCGTCTATCACAAGAGATTGCCTAAAGGCCAGGGGGTCAGTTACGGCCATACCTATGTTACCAGGAAATACACCACGGTAGTGACTTTGCCCATCGGTTACGGCGACGGTTATCCGCGTAACCTTTCCAATGTGGCCTCGGTTTTAATCAGGGGCAGGCGTTTTAAAATAAGCGGAAGAGTTTGCATGGACCAGATAATGGTAGATGTGGGGGATTTAAAAGTCAAATCAGGGGACGAGGTGGTGCTGATCGGCTCTCAGGGAAAAAATAAGATTACTACGGAAGAATTAGCGCATCTTTGCGGGACTATTTCCTATGAGATTGTCTGCGGGTTGGGCAGCCGTATTCCCAGGGTTTATGTCTAGGGTAAGTGGCTGATTAAATAGAAGCTTAACAGGAGAGCTACCATGTGGCTGAAGGATGCCGCTAATAACGGGGAAAATACTCCGACCTTGCCCAAGGCTATACTCACCGCGCTTAATACGTAATACAAAAATCCCATCATAATAGAAATACCCAGAGAAGAAAGCCCTGTTGCCCGTTTTTTCATCCTCAGGGCAAAAGGTATCCCTAACAGGATAATAATCACGCTGGTAAACGGCACAGTAAACCTTTGATAGAGGTCTACCTTGAGGTTTCTTATTACCGCGGTGGCCCCGCTCTTGGATAATTTCCATATATAGTCATCCAGTTGGGCTATGGTCATGAAATCCGGGCGCTGCCTTTGGCTTAGGAATTCACGGGGCGACTCCGGAATGGACATTATTTCTTCCAGCAAATATTGCGGTTCCTGCCTGATCTGCCCATTCTCGTCAAAATTATAGGTGATACACTGGTAGAATCTCCAGAGCCCGTCCTGGTAAATCCCCTTATTCGCCACTATCTTTTTGATGATGTTTTGTTTTTCGTCGTGTTCCAGAATGACTATGTTTTCCATCTTGCCTTTAGCAAGCGAGAACTTGCCCACGAAAAAAAGCCTGTTTTTCAGGCCGTACATTGAAAGGTTAGTAACTTCTTCGCGTTCCTTTTCCTGCAATTCTTTATCCCCGGCATCCATCTGGGCCCTGATTTTTTCGGTCAGGACATTGGACTGGGGGACGAATTTATCGTTTATCCAGAAGATGAAAACGCTCACTATAATTCCGAAGGTGATTACGGTTTTGGTTATGTATTGTATGCTTAAGCCGGATGAACGCATGGCAATGATTTCGTTAGAGCGGTTTAGGTTGGCAAAAGTATAAAGCGTGGAGAGGAGCGCCGCGATAGGGGAGACCTGGACAAATATCAGCGGCAGGAAAGAAAGGTAATATTGTATCAGGATAACCAGCTCTACTTTATGTTTTAATATATTTTCTAGGTTAGCGAATACGTCGATGACAATATACAGCGAGAAGAAGGTCATCAGGCAGGCGAAGAAAATACTCAATACGGATTTTATTATGTAGCGGTCTAATATGCGCATAATCTGGAGGTTAAGACAGCACCGAGTGTACCTAATATTATATTAGGTATCCACATCGCGATGCCGGGGTTAATGAATCCATGCAAGCAAAGCGCTTCCGAGCCCATAAGCATCAGGTAGTACAGTCCTACGATAACAAATACCATGCCGAAGTTGATGGTTTTTTCGCGGCGGCGGGTGATTATCGCCAAGGGTATACCTAGTATGATAAAGGCAAGGCAGGAGAAGGCCAGAGATACTCTTTCGTTTATCTCGGTCAATAAAGGTGTGGGGTCTATCCCTTCTTTTTTTATCTTCTCTACCTCATTCTTTAATTCCAGGATGGTCATATCCTTGGGTTTTTTCTCGATTTTACTGGCATCCTGGGCCTGGCTGAGGTTTAAGGTCATAAAATAGGTTTTAAAATTCAGCTTATAGAAATTGGCCGGATTTTCCGGGTCAGGCTCGTCAGAAGTCCCGTCTACCAGTTTTAATTTGATTATCTTTTTTTCCGGTATGGCGATAAATTCCCCTCTTTTAGCGACAATAGTGCGGGTGGGTTTATTGTCCCCTTGAGGTTCATATATGCGCACATTATAAAGTTTATTTTGCTCAATGCGGTAGACAAAAAGGACATATTTTTCGAAAGAATTGATAAAGACGCCCGGCTCAAGAGCGGCAGTGGGATTTTTTATGCCTACCTCAATCAGGGTCTTCCTGGAAGCAAAATGCGCGTAAGGGATGACCCGGTCATTGAATATTACCAGCATCAGGCTTAACATCAGCCCCATGGTCAATAACGGCATTATCAGGTTAAAGATATTCACCCCGCTGGCTTTTATGGTCACTATTTCGTTATCGCTGGAGAATCTTCCCAAAGAAAGCAGCGTGGCTGCAAGTGCGGAGATGGGTAGAGTATAAGTCAGAAGATAAGGGGTCAGGAAAACGAATACTTTTATAACGCTGATGATGTCCACGCCCTTATTGATCACCATGTCCGCGATTTTGACCAGATTCCCCAGCATCATGACAAAGGTAAGCACTCCCAGCGCCAGCAGGATGTGCATGATGAATTCCCTTAAAAAATAATTGCGCAGGATTCTCATATTTTAATTAGCTAAGCTTAAGACAAAGACGATATTGGCTCCCGCTGCCTTTAAGGCATGGGCTGCCTCGGAACAGGTAGCCATAGTGGTTAAAACATCGTCGATCAAGAGTATGTTTTTCCCTTTGATAGCCGCGGCATTCTTTACCATAAAACTTCCTTTTACGTTTAACAGGCGCTCTTTGTTCTCCAACCCGGTTTGAGTTTTAGTATTACGGTGGCGTACAAAGTTATCCCTTAAAACCGTTTTATTAAAGCCTTCGGCAATATGCCTGCTTAAGATCCCGGCCTGGTTGAATTCTCTCTCACGTAACCTTGCTTTATGCAACGGTACAGGGATTATCAGGTCCAGGCAGTCCATAGGCAGGTCATATTCGTTTATAAAATCAGTCATTAGTTTAGCCAAAGCCCGCCCAAGATAATCTTTGTTCCTGTATTTAAACTCATGGATAAGTTCCTTGATTACCCCTTCATAGGCGCAGGGACTAAAGGCGCGATCAAAATGCGGCTGTTTTTTGAGGCAGCTTGGGCAGATATTCTTAATGAATTTAGATGCCTCCAGGTGCCTGCCACAGCTGTGGCAAAAAGGAGGCAGGTTTCTTTTAATCTTGCTCCAGCATTCCGCGCAAACGAGGTTATCTACCGCCGGGGTATCTCCAAGCCTTTTTTTACAAACTAGGCAAGCCTTAGGATAAATTATATCCACTAAGCCGTTTATCAGGCCTCGTAACATGTTAATATAATATCAGTTAAACCGGAATTTGTCAATCTTGAGTAAATTCACTTTACTCGACAGCGGGTCCTGCCTGCCAAGCCACCTCGCCGTCCTCGCTGTTCGCTGCGGGCGGCAAGGGCTTCGGCTTGACAGTCACCCGCTTATTCAAATTAAATGAATATTGAAAGATTAATTATTTAATGGTAAAATCAGATTCTGGAGGGAATCAATGGCTGATCAAAATTTAAAAGAACTTAAAAACAATTTGTTGCTTTTGCTGAAAAAAGAGGCTTTTAAAAAAGGTAAGTTTGTCTTGTCTTCAGGTAAAGAAAGTACTTATTACCTTGATGGCCGGATAATCACGCTTACCCCTGAAGGGGCTTTTTTAACCGCCAGTATCATTCTGGAACTTATCAAGGATAAAAATATTAGTGCGGTTGGGGGGCCGACATTAGGGGCTGACCCGATTACCGGGGCATTAGCCTGTTTAAGCCATATTAATAAAATACCCCTTAAGACATTTATAGTAAGGAAGGCAATAAAGGGCCATGGGATGCAGCGGCAGGTTGAGGGGCCGGCATTGAAAGAAGGTGAGAGAGTGGTTTTGGTTGATGATGTAGCCACCACCGGCAAGGCCTTAATCGAAGCAAAAGAAGCGCTGGATAAAATCGGAGTTATCGTCGAAACGGCAATTGTTATTGTGGACAGGCAGGAGGGAGCCGGGGAAAACCTGGGAAAGATAGGCTGTAAGTTAGAATCAATATTTAAAATAGAGGATATAAATGATTAAGCTTAAACTTATTGCTTTGTCGGTCGCGGTATTTTTCTTATTCGGATTGGCCGGACATTGTTTCGCTGAAGAAGAAGCCAAAAGCTCGGCCCAGGAGTCAAGTGCCAAAGAAATCGAGCGTGCCATTGAGCAAGCGCTGAAGAAAGTCAATAAAGATAAGGCCCGGGAAGATGAAGCCCTGGTAGCCAGCCTGGAAGGAAAATTGAAAGAGGCAACCGCAGAATGGATTGCCAAGGCAAAGGCGCAGAAGAATCCGGGATTGAACAGGGAAGTAGGGCAAAGCTGGGAGATGTTATCTAAATACGGCCCCAGGATCCATTATAAATATTATCTTATGGACTATGATTATTCGGAAAACGAGTTTGATATTATTGATTCGGATTCTGTGATTGTGCCCTATAGAGGTTATTCAAAAGTAACCGAGATACTTTATGTGGAGAGGGAGCATCCGGTGGCTGCCTCTGACATAAAGCCGTTTTTTTATACCGCGTCCACCCCTATTAAATTAAATTTCGATTATAAAAAAGATACATTTATTTTCGTAAACGAAGAGAAAGGGGAATTTTCCCTCAAACAGGGTTGGCCGGGAGAAGTATTAATCCGTTTGAAAGCTAGATAACCCGGATACCGAAAGCCTCCAGTGCAAGTTAAAAAAATAACGGTAGTAGGCGGTGGCCCTGCGGGGATGATGGCGGCGATAAGAGCTGTCCGGCTTGGCCAGGAAGTTACCCTTGTGGAAAGAAATTCCCAGCTGGGCAAGAAACTGCTTTTAAGCGGCAAGGGCCGCTGTAATATCACCAATACCTGCGATTTAAATTCCTTCATAGATAGGTTTTCCGGAAACGGGCAATTCTTAAGAGACGCTTTCGCTAAATTTTTCAATACGGACCTGATAAAATTTTTTGAGGAGAGAGGGCTGAAGTTGAAAGTAGAAAGGCAGCTGAGGGTTTTTCCTCTGAGTGATAGATCAAACAGCATCCTGGAAGTATTAGAAAAAGAGTTGCGCGGAAATAAAGTAGATATCATTTTCCAGAGCCGGGTAAAAAATATTATCGTCAAGGATAATCAGGTAAAGGGAGTCCTCCTGGCCGGCGGTAAAAATATCCCCGCGGAGAAGGTTATCCTGGCAACAGGCGGGATTTCTTATGCTTTTACCGGCTCCAGCGGTGACGGGATAAAAATAGCTGAAGAATCGGGCCATCGGGTAATTCCTTTAAGGCAGGGGTTAGTCCCTTTAGAGACAAAACAAAAGTTTCCTGCGCAGTTAAAAGGGCTGACTTTAAAAAATATCCGGTTAATTTTCAGCGACACAAAGAAAGAAGCAGTTTCTTCAGTGGGCGAATTGTTGTTTACCCCTTCCGGCATTTCCGGCCCTCTGGTTTTATCTTTAAGCGGGCAGGTCGTAGATTGGCTGGCTCAGAATAAAAGCGTATATGTTGATATAGATTTAAAACCCGGGTTATCGGCTGAGCAATTAGACGCGCGCCTGTTAAGAGAGATAAATTTGAATTCCAAAAAGAGTATTAAGAATTTTTTGGTTAGTTTGTTGCCGAAAAAATTAATTGAGCTGTCTCTGGGAATATTAAAAATCCCCGCGGAGAAAAAAGCAAACCAACTGACTCAAGCCGAGCGTAAGAATATAGTCTCACTGCTTAAGGCTTTTCGCCTGGATATTGCCAGGGCTTTGCCTATAGAAGAGGCGATGGTTACAAAAGGCGGGGTTTCTTTGAAAAACATAAACCCCCGGACAATGGAATCCCGGCTTATCAAGGGGTTGTATTTCGCCGGGGAGATGATGGATGTTGATGCTGATACCGGCGGCTTCAACCTGCAGGCGGCATTTTCTACGGGTTATCTTGCCGGGGAAAGCGCGGCATTAAGCTAATATGAGAAAAATTTATTTAGCCTCTGGCTCTAAACCGAGGAAGAAACTTTTTTCTTTATCAGGATTAAAGTTTAAGGTTTTAACCAGTAAGGCCAGGGAAGGGAGAAGGGCCGGCAGTTTGTCATATGCCGCCCTGGTAGAAAGGAATGCCCTGCTTAAGGCAAAGGATGTTGCCGGAAGAGTCAAAGGCGGCGTTATCATCGGCGCTGATACTATCTCTGTATCCGGTAAAAGAATATTCGGCAAACCGAAAAATTTAACAGAGGCAAAAGAGGTGTTAAAAAAGCTATCAAGGAATCCGCAATGGGTTTATACCGGGATAGCCGTAATTGATAAAGACAAAGCCAGGACGCTGGTCTCTCATGAGAAAACAAAAGTTTATATGGATAAGTTAAGCGATAAAGAAATAGATAATTATTTTAAAAAAGTCTCGCCTTTAGACAAAGCAGGCAGTTTCGATATACAGGGAAAGGGGGCTTTCTTTATCCGCAGGGTCGAGGGGTGCTTCTACAATGTGGTGGGGCTGCCTTTAAGAAAGCTTTACCGGATGTTCAAAGAATTAGGGATAATCATGCCCGTAATCGTATTGTGTTTTTTACTATCCGGATGCTCCACGGAATATAATATCGCCACCGGACATGAAGAGAGTTACTATTTTCATTATAGCACCGATAAAGAAGTCCAGATGGGCCAGTCCATTGATGTGCAGATAGGTAAAGAATATAAAATGGCCTCAGACCCTTTAATGCAAAAGAGGGTAGAAGATATCGGTAAAAAAATAGCCGCTGTTTGCGACAGGAAAGAAATAGATTATCATTTCAAGGTATTAGATGACGAGGATGTCAACGCCGTCTCCTTGCCCGGAGGGTATGTTTATATATTTAAGGGATTGATTGAAAAGGTCGATAATGACAATGAGCTGGCCGGGGTTATATCCCATGAAGTCGGGCATATTGTCGCCAGGCACAGCATAAAGAAGCTGCAGGCTGCCCAGGGTTACACTCTATTGAGGGTATTGACTATGTCAGTGCCTCAGGGCGGAGAAGTAGGCGCTGCCGCAGACGAGGCGTTTACTTCCTTGATATTAGGCTATTCCCGGGAAGATGAATTGCTTGCTGACCAGCTGGGCGCGCGTTACGCTAAATTAGCCGGTTATGACCCCCGCGGCATGGTTACTTTCTTACAGAAATTACAGGCGGTAAACAAGAGAAAGCCGCTCCAGCCGTACAATTATTATAAGACTCACCCTTATGTTCCGGACAGGATCCGGGT
>Ga0247841_10008619_pt1 | contig 14604 bp, 11 predicted proteins | sample LaCruzMarch2015__2_FD_192410 | JGI IMG/M metagenome (GOLD analysis project Ga0247841, IMG submission 192410) | Freshwater microbial communities from meromictic Lake La Cruz, Castile-La Mancha, Spain - LaCruzMarch2015_18m | ecosystem: Environmental > Aquatic > Freshwater > Lake | place: Spain...
AGGTGTTACGACAGGCTTTAACAAAAATACACAAATGCGAAGTTGAAGGCTTGACTGTGGTTTTTTTTCTCTGGTACTATTCATGTATAACTTAGTTAGCAAAGGAAACATTCCATGAAGATGTTGCGTTTACTGGTTTTGGTCTGCCTGATGTTTGGAACTTATCATCATGCGGAGGCCGCGAAGGTGCATATAGAGACCAGTTTTCAAAAGGTTAAGGATGATCTTTCAATGACATGCAAATGTAATGCTAATGGGACATTCTCCGTTGTCATTGATGAAGCTCCAAAAGATCATGGTGAGTGGGTGGTAGGTGACCCGACCTTTCTATGGAGCATTGCGCCTGCTGCGAATCTAACGTTTGCCACAGTTACAGAACCATCCGTCAGTCTATCGCTCAACGAGGGTGCATTTGGGATAAGTTACAAGGTAAAGGTTGTGGTCACGTGGGTTGAAACCCACAGTGTCACAAAGGCCACGAACACGATTCCAGCTCCTCCGGAAGAGATGACTTTAGATGCTATTCGGCTGGACGGTTTGACGGTTAGTACGCCTGACATGATCGACGGTATGCTCTGTGATAATCGCGAAGGGCTTGTGCGTATTATAATCAAAGGCGGTTCCCCTGAAACACAGATGGTACTTTCATTTACTCTTTCGTCCAGGCCTGTTGAGACTTCAGGAATCATTAATAAAGTTGGATGCGGTACGGACATTGCTTTTTATAATCTATTGGATCCATTGATTTGGACAACTTCACCTATATACTGGTATGGGACTTTGCCTGGACATTGTTGCTATACTAACCACTTTGCGTATACATTCACTGCCGCACTGGACTCAAAATGCATAGTCGCGAAAGACTATAAGATGACAATGCCCAATGAAAGGCCAGTAATGGTTCCACAACCACCAAAGAGAAAATCTACTCGTGGTGACGCAGTATTGGGTCAGAATAACAGATGGAGATGTAATATTGAATTCCGTGATTTTGAGAAAACAGCTCTTATTATGGGGTTGCCTACAACGGATCAGTATGTGGAGGAGACTGAAAAAGAGGAGACGTTCCACAAAGGACAGTGGGAAGGAACGGTACCAACTAGTGAAGGTGGCACAGGGGACTTATATACAGCAACAGGTTGTAAATATTGGTTTGGTAAACAAGATGATGATCAATACTATGGAGAAGGTGCTACTGCAGAGGAAGCAGAAAACAATGCCACGTATCTAATGTCAATAGCTTGTTTCAAAGAAGAAACACAATCTAGATCTATTTGGAGTAAAGATAGTTTTGCATTTATTGAAGTCGGAGCAAAAAAACATGCTGGTTTCAATGCAGCATGGATGTATCACTGTATGTATGAAGAAAAGTATGGTCAAGCAGAAAAACAGGTTAATTATTCTCATCCAGCACACGGTAATTAAGGAAACTAGTTATGTGGATATTCTACAGAATCACTTTGGTTGTTTTTTACTCATGTTGCGTGTATGCAGAAACATTCGATGAAGCGCCGTCGTTCTGTAAATCTTACGTTGTGCAGCAATTAGCGGACATTTTAGCGAACAGTTCAAAAAGTAATTCTATTGTTGTTGTTCATGACCGCATTGATGAACCGTATCGGAATCATGGCGAGTTGAAGGTCGATCTAATGCTAACATTAGATCTTCGAAGAGTTCGTTTTGTTGAGATGTTGAAAGGAGTAAATACTTATTCGGAAAATGAAGTTTTATATTTTTATCCTATCCGCTATCAACTGGCACATACAGGCCAAACGCGAGACCAAATTGCGAAGTGTTATGAACCGCAGTTTATTCCTGATGACTTAATAAAAGTACTTTTTGTTTGTCAGAGTACAATACCAATAGTAACGCGGTTAAACAATGATTTGGGGGATGCAAGGATTAATATGCAGATTAAAACGTTTATCGAAGATGCCCAAGCATTGGGAAAACAAGATTTTCTTAATAAGTATGGGTTGACAACGATATCTTCAAACAAGGTGTTTGAAATCCAAAAACCTGCTATTTTTAGTGTTGCTTGTGAGAAGCTCCAGCCCTTGTCGGACACAGAATCAATGCGATGGAGTCGTGGACAACTCGAAAACTTGCGACGCACTATACCCGCATCGCAGGATTTGTCGAATTTACTTCACCTCTCTCGGCGCGAAGTCTCTGAAATCGTGTACATAGCCTATCTGCTCGATGGTAAGGATGGCATCGTGAAGTATGCAGAGGCGGCGAAGAAGAGTAAGATTCTGGAGCCGATGGCAGATGCGAAATTTACGACTCAAATCGGACAGAAACTCTATGAAAAGGTCAAACCGAAGGTGGGCTCTGGAGTAACCGAGAAGAAGGATGTTGGAGAGAAGAAGTAGGATGCGAAAAGCGTTACTTGTTTGTTTTTGCCTGCCGACAGTACTCTTTGCTGGAATGGAGTCGGTGTGTCCCGCTAAATTTGTGACGGCACTGGCAAGGGATAAAGAAGGGCAAATTTGGGTCGGAACGGAGGATGAGGGGGTATATCGTCTTTCGCCTTCGCTCGATGCGTGCAAGCAATTCAAGTCTAAGGATGGCTTAGCGGATGATAATGTGTATGGCATCGCTGTGGACCGCTCTGGTCGGGTTTGGTGTGGTACATTGAATCACGGTGTAAGTGTTTATAATGGCAAGGGGTGGAAGAACTATGGTATCGCGGATGGACTGCTTGGGGAAAGGGTTTTTGATGTCGTTTGTTCACCGTATGACGGCGATGTTTGGATCGCAACAAGCGCTGGGCTCGTGCGTTGGTCTTCTTCTTCAGGAACGTGGTCGCCACTGACTCGGGCGAATGGTTTGCCTTCAGATCAGGTAGCGTCACTGGCCTTTAATTCAAGAGGGGATCTTATTGCTGGATTACAGTGTGGTGGAGTTTCCTCTGCTCGTGCTGTCTTGGGATTTGCATCGTGGGTACATACTGAGGCGCCTTGGTATTTTGATAAGAGGCAATGTATCCCCTATACACTGACCCCCGAAGGAGAAGGGTTGCCTTCGAACTTGATTAATGCTGTTCTAATGACGAAGGATGGGACGCTTTGGGCGGCTACGACCTCAGGTGTCGCATGGAGTCTTGATAGCGGTAAAATGTGGAGATTTTTGCGAGGTAAAAATTATGCAGCCAGGATGAAGGGGGTTCTGGGTGGAGCTCCGTCAAATTGGCGTCCGCCGGACAAAAAGACAGAGGATCGATTATTGCCTGACGATTACGTGACTTCTCTGGCAGAGGGAGCAGACGGTGCTATTTGGATGGGGTTTCGAGAAAAGGGTTGCGCAGTATTCCATCCGAAAACGCTTAAACTTCTTCAGTGGATCAAGCCGGGCGGGAAACGCGATTCTCCCCCTTTTAAGGACGGCTTTGTAACTTGCATGCTACCGTTGCCCGATGGCCGCATCCTTGCAGGTTGTTATGGGGAGGGGCTTGTTATTGTAACACCTTCCTACACGCCACTGAGGAAGGTGACTGTTCTATCACCTTCGTCTAGTATCGGCCAGCAAAAAAGTTTGCCTGACTTTCCATTGTCTGCCTATCCATCGTCGGATGCCTCTCTATCACGTTTAACCGAGTATCTGCGCAACTTGCGCAAAAAATCGATTCCTGCAGGAACGGCTCTTTATCTTGGAGAGGATTGGACGACTCAGGGTGATGGAATTAGCCGTTACGGGAGACAAGGTGCGATGTTTTGTGCGATGAATGCGCCACTTTGTGACTATTACCAAACCGGTTGTGACTCTCGATATGGTGTTTGTGGAATGTTAGGCCCCAATTATCCGAAAGACTTTGATGCTTTGCGTCATTGGATACACTGGATTAAGACGGACAACCCCCGCTCCCTCTATGCGCCGACCATTGGTATACGCCGTCAGGCAGAGTGGGATGACCATGGCGAAGCCTATCCAAGCAGTTTAGATGGTCCTGATGTGTGGGTTGTTGCTAAGGTACCTGAAGGAACCCAGCTTATTAACCTCTACTTCTATAATAAGGATGGTCACACGGGGCGAAATCGAATGAGGGATTATTTACTGGAGGTCCGTGAGTACAGGTCGTCATTAGGAGAAAAAACGATCTTTCAAAGAACACCAGCGGGAGAGAGGGTTTCTTTTAACGTACTGAATCGCGATTTGACAAATGCGATTCCCCTTAAGGTATTGGCTCGTGCACGCGTCCAGGATTTCTGGGGTGGAGTCCACAAAAGCTTTGTTGTTCAAGGCCCTGGGCTGTTCCATATCCGAATCGCACGCATGGGAAGTCATAATACTATTGTCTCCGGGGTTATGTTGGATAAAATTCCGGAACCTCCTGAACCCCTAGACAACCCTCGGATATCTACGCGATTAAATTACGCTTGGGTTGTTTATGACGCGCCATGCGTAGGGGAGGCGTCAAATCAACCGAACTTACGTGCACCTATGAAGTTGTGGGATGAAGCGTGGGGACTGGAGGGATATGCGGGCGGTGTGAATCTGGGGCGGATTGCGAGGGTTTGTGCATATCGTTCTGCACTGGCGAATCATGCGCCTGCCTCTTTGCTTGATAATTGGCGGTGGCATTTGCATCTTTGGGACACGAAGGATCGGCAGTCTTTTGCCGACACTATGGCAAGAATATGGGAGGCGAAACAAAACTTATGGTCCTTTTATCAATCGGCTGAGTGTCGGCCATATAGCCCCAATGTCATCCCCTATACGAGCGAAGAATGCGCAGAGATGGCGCGTAAAGGCATTGACTGGCATCAGTTTATACCCAAGGACAAGCCTTACAAAGTAGAACTATTAAAGGCAAAATCGTCTATTGTGAAAGCAAATGGAGAAAAATAGAGAAAGTGAATCCATTGCTGAAAGTTTAATGATCATTCCTTCGTTCCTTTATCCCATTGAAATTGGGTGTCATTGTAGCGCCGTGAATTGGCAGTAAAGCGAATTGACTTTAAGAGGCGGCCGTTCTATTATTTAAAAAAGACTCACAATAAACAAGGAGTCAAAAGGAGTGAAGGTATGAAAAAAAGTTTTGGTGTGGCATTAGGCGTTCTGGTGTGTTCAGCCGTGCTTGTTTCTGGTTGTGGGAAAGCGAAGAAGTCAATCTCTGAAAAGATCGCGGAAAAGGCTATTGAGATGAGCATGAAGGATGCGGATGGGACCTCTGCAAAGGTTGACCTCTCCAAGGGGTCGATGACCATCAAAACGAAGGATGGTGAGACGGCCGTTTTTTCAGGCGAGGGAGCTTCTATTCCAGCAGATTTTCCAAAAGATGTCTATATCGTCAAGGGCGCAAAGATTCAGATGTCGATGAAGACGCCAGACGGCTACATGCTGAACCTGCAGGTCGAGCAGTCTGCCGCGAAGCTCGCTGAGACGTATGAAGCCGAGTTGAAGGCTCAGGGATGGAAGCAGGAAGCCTCCTTTGATATGGGTGAAACCCGTTCGCTTTCGTATAAGAAGGATGAACGCCAAGTGGCGATTGTCATGGGAAAGGCGGATGCAGCCACGACGGTGATGATTACTGTGACAGATAAAAAATAGAGCAAAAAGAGGTTTTACTTGATTCTACTGCATGAACAGGATAAAGTATAAGCTTCTATTAACTAATGTAGAGAGGTTTTGATATGGCAAAGAAAGCGTTCAATATTGACCCAGTTACTATGCGGTCCATGCCCTTCTGGTGTGTGGGTAATCCCTTAGGAGATCCTTTTGGTAGTGCCGTGCTCCAGAAGATTGACTCCATTGAAGTTGCTAAGATCTTGGCGGAGTCGGCAAAGGAAGGTCTGATCGAAGCGACCTCCTTCCATGACGATGATTTGGTGCCGTGGGATCCGGCCAATCCGAATGACGATCTGGATAAAAAGAGCGCGACCTATCAGAAGCTTCAGACGATCAAGAAGATTCTCGATGACGCAGGCCTCAAGATCAACATGGCGACGTGCAGTCTTCATGGCAACGCGATGTTCCGTAACGGCGGCTTGACGAACCCGGATCCAAAGATCCGTGCAATCGCCAAGAAAAAGGTCGAACGCAACATTCGCATCGGTGCGATGTTCGGAGCCAAGTATTTGACCTATTGGGTCGCACGTGACGGCTTCGAAGTGCCGGTCGCTGTGGATTGGAAGAACGTTTACAACTGGATCGCTGAGGCGCTCAATGGCGTGTATGACTATGTGAAGAAAAATAAGTTCACCAACTATGTCGGCATGACCATCGAGCCAAAACCCAATGAGCCCCGCGGGCACATGTTCATCCCCACTTCAGGGCATGCGGTTGGTTTTATCTGCAGTAAGCTGAAACATCCGGAATTCTTTGGCGTCAATCCTGAACTTCTGCAGCATGAGAGCATGGCGCTTCTCAATGCGGTTCACACCGTCGGTTACCTGACCAGCATGAAGAAGCTCTTCTTCCTGCACTTCGGCAGCCAGATTAAGGCACAGTTCGATAACGACTTCCCACCGTTGATCGGTCCGGAAGGCTTGAAGGAGACGGTACAGATGTTTTGGGCACTGCGCAAAGTCGGCTGGAAGGGCGTGGTTGAGTTTGATTGCCACATGCTCCGTGCAGATGGCGATCCTTCTGATCCGATCGGTTGCCGCAAGAAATTTGTCCGTGACTGCATTCGTGCGCTCTCGACGACACTTGTGCTGGCGGATCGCCTGATGGAGCTCAAGACCGAAGGACTGAGCGCCTCTGATGTGGATCTCGCCGCAACAGCATTGATGTGCAAGCTCGACAAGAAGACTGTTGCTGAGTGGATGTAAGGTCAATATCCAAGAGTGAACACGGAATATCCAACGGTAGAACGTGGGAGAGTTAAGTGTTTCGTGACCAAGGACGCGCTCAGGCGCGTCCTTTTTTCATGTGCATTCACGGCGAAATACCAGTGACCGTGTGAGTACGACAAATAGGGTATGATTCTTCATAGCAACTTAGAAGGGGCTGGTGCCAAGACCTTGGTTGTCTTGCATGGGCTCATGGGTTCTTCAGAAAACTGGCGCACGATTCAACGTGCGCTAGCTTCTCAAAACCGAGTGATCTGCCTGGATTTCGCCAATCATGGGCTCTCCCCATCTGCTCCTCTCTTTACGTTGGATACACTGGCCTCGGATGTTTTCGAGACGCTGGACAATCTGGGCGTAAAGAGCTTTTTTTTGCTTGGGCATTCCTTGGGTGGCAAGGTGGCTATGCTCATGGCCGCTGAAAGACCCGAGCGCGTTAACGGCTTGATTGTGGTTGATGTGACTCCGGATGCCATTTCGCCGGTTTTTCTTTTTATCTTGCGGGCCTGTCAGAGTCTCGCGCTTGAAAAAGCAACCACCCGTGCCGAGTTGGATGCGGCTTTGGCAAATAATGTTACCCAACCCGAAGCCCGTGCCTTTCTGTTGAAGAATGTCGCGCGCGATGAGGTGGGCCGTTTTTTCTGGCGAGTTCCGCTCGATCATCTGATTTCCAATTATCCAGCGATCAGCGGTGCGCTCGAACTGAAGCACCCCTACAGCGGCCCGTTAACGATGATGGTTGGCGGAAAGTCTCCCTTTCATGTCATGCAACAGGAGACGGCACTCCGTCAACTTTTTCCTCAGATCGCCTTTGAAGTTTTCCCCGAGGCTGGCCATTTGCTCCACAGCGAAGAGCCCCAACGGTTCATTGAGGTGGTCAATGGGGTTCTGGCGGAGAAGAACTCCTAACTTCCTTAGGCGCACTGAATCTGCTAAAGTCTCACCAATCAATTCCAAGAGAGGGACCCCATCATGAAGCATTTTCTCCAATCAGAGTTTAAGCCGGCATCTGCAGAGCAGGGGGGATTCCATGTCATCCCAGCTCCCATGGAGCTCAGCGTCTCCTATGGTGGGGGAACACGGAAGGGGCCTGATGCCATCATTGATGCCTCCCAGCAACTGGAAGCTGACATCTATGGGTATCGCCCTGGGGATTTGGGCATTCATACCCAAAAACCAATTAAGGTCGCCTCAAAAAAACCGGAGGCATGGATGGAGGCTATTGAATCAAGCGTTTCTAAAGCGCTATGCCATCAGGCAATTCCGGTCCTTTTGGGAGGCGAGCATACTGTCACTTTGGGCGCGGCGCGTGCGTTCCATAAGGCTGGGAAGAAGATCGGGGTTATCCATTTTGGTGCCCATGCGGATCTACGGAATAAATATGACGAGATTCCCCTGTCGCACGCGTGCGTGATGCGGCGTATTCATGAACTTGGTTTCCCAATCGTGCAAATTGCTACTCGGGCAGTCTCTCAAGAGGAGAAGAATTACCGTAGCGCGAATAAAAAGACCATCACGGCGTATGATGGACTCGACATTGCGGATGGACACATGCCAGGCGATTTTATGCCACGGGGGTTTCCAAAAGAGGTCTATGTGACCTTTGATGTTGCAGGGCTCGACCCTTCTGTCATGCCTGCGACAGGGGCCCCAGTGATCGGCGGGCTTTTCTGGTATGATGTCATTCGAATTTTGCGCAGGGTTGTCTCCGCCCGACGGATTGTCGGGATGGACATTGTCGAGTTTGCGCCGATCCAAGGGTTCCACCATGCGGACTTCACGGCGGCCCTGCTCACCCAGGCCTTGATGTCCATGGCCATCGAGTCTGGGGAAAAGAGGCGAGCTTCAGAACATTAATAATTATTTTTGGCAATTTTTCTGGATGTTCCTCGTTTATACTTCAAAGGGATTTTTAATAATATGAATAAAACGTTTAGAGCTGTGGGAATTGGACTGGTCATTGGACTATTTGTTGGAGCAGGGGGAGCCTTTGGGTGGCAGGTCTTGATGGCGCCGCCTCCAGAAGTGCCGGTTTTGCCAGTAGCGCCACCACCAAAGATCGTCAAGGTTGTGGATGAACAGGCCTTGTATGAAGCCAAACGTGAAATTGCCGAATTGCAGAGTCAGCTGGCTAATCAAGGGAGTGAGCCGCAGCAGCCTGAAGTTGTCAAAGAGGAGCCCAAAGTTCAGAAAGACCCTGTTTCTCAGATCGCCTCGATGATGAGTAAGGAGATCACCCCTGAGCAGAAGGCGGAATGGGAAAAAAGACGTACGGAATTCCTCCAGCAAATGCAGCAACGGGCCACGGAGCGTGCTGATTTCCTAACCTCACTTGATACCGCCAACATGAATGAGAAGCAGCGGGGTAATCATGAGAAGTTGCTGGCCTGTGTGAGCCGTATGAATGAGTTACGCACCGCGATGAGTGATGGCAAGGGCGAGGTTACTGAGCAAATGCGTACCGAGATGCACGATTTAAGCCATTCTGTGGATGACCTCTATAAAGAAGAGCGGTCAACACTGCTGGAGATCACGGGGCGAAATATGGGCTATAGCGACGATCAAGCCAAGACCTTTGCTAGTCAGATCCAGACGATCTATGACAGTACCTCCTCGCGTCGTGGGTGGGGAAATTTTGGAAGGCGGTAAGCCAAGGGTATTCCGTTTTTGCGGATATGGCTACGGCGGACAAGACAGCGGATGGATCAGGGGGGGATGCTCGTATCCATTCGTGTCGTTCGCGCCATTCGGATGATAAAACATCCGGGCACTTCGATCACTGGGTGTGGAATTATATATTTTGTCAATTTCGATATTTTTGGGATTGCTTAGAATCCTTAAAGATAGTACTCTAAAAACTTAATTATTGAGTGTGATTAAATCTAAATCAATTAGATGTAATCGTTTGAGTGCGTCTCTTTACCGATAGGAGTCTCTTGTGATTCCAGTTTTGCGTTATAGATTCAGTAAAAAATGGCTTCTGACCCTCTTTGTGGTCAGTTTTGCTTTTTCTCTTGTTTCCCCCGTATCTGGACAGATCCAGAGTACGATACGGGAGATTCGAGAAAACGTCCTCTTGAAGTTAGCAAAGGGCGAATATGAGGCCGCAATCCCCGATCTTCTCGCACTAATTGATGCCTTAAAAGAGGTCAGTTCCACCACGGGCCGTATGGATCTCGAGAGCATCTATTACAACTTGGGAATCGCTTACTTTATGACCGGCCAGTTCCCGAAAGCAGAAGAGGCTTTTTTAACCTATCGAAAGAAGTATCCTGCGGGCCCCCGCGCTGCGATTTCGGCCATCTATATCGCGGACTGCCTCCGGTTTTCATCAAAAGCGAAAGAGGCGATAAAGGCTTACCAAGAAGCGTTAAACCGCTATGAGTATTCTGCGGATATCAAAGCGGATGCCTACGGCAGTATTGCCCGTTGTTATTTAACCATGGATGATTGGAAAGCCGCACGTGACCCGCTCCATAATGCATTTCGTTATTCGACAGATAGTTTAAGGCGAAGTCGGGCTGCGACGTTGTTGGCAACGTCGTTCCTGAAGACGATGACCTTGGATAAACTCTATCAAGTTACCCCTTATCTCTTGCAGCGTGATTCACTGGCTTCGCATTCCATTGCCTTTAATCTTTCAGCGTTAGAGGCTGGCGATGTACTCTTTGGTGACGAACGGTATCGTGAAGCGTTGTGGGTCTTTCGCCTCGTCTTTCCCTACGAAGAGGTGAAGCGTCGTTCCGAGGCTCATCTGGAACGGTTGAAAAAACTGGCGGAGTATGAGAAGCGGATCAAGACAGATCCTCGGCGCCTGATGCGTATCATGGAGTGGATTGGTGATGCGGAGGGAGAACTAAAGATCCTTGCAGATGTTAAGGTCTATGATGAGGATCTTTTTTATCGGATCTCCCGTGGTTACATGGAGGCCTTTCGTTACCATGAGGGGTGTGAATCCTTTATCCATCTCCATGAGATAACCCCTGACAAGGAGCGTGCTGAGGAGTGTCTCTATCTCGCTTATATCTGTTCCTCGCACTTTGACACGCGGAATAAGTTCTTTACCCTCGCGCGGCAGTATATGGATAAATATCCTGCAGGCAGATATTATGATGAAGTCACGATGATGACGGCGCAGGTCTATGTACAAAACAAAAATTGGCCGGTGCTCATTCCTTTCCTTGAAGAAGTATTGAAAGTCAGTCCCAAACATCAGATGGCTGCTGAATGTCTCTTCCTCCTCGGATATGCGTATTTCATGGAAGAACAATTTGATAAGTCGGTTGAGCGCCTTCGCGATCTTCGCAAGCGTTTCCCCGGGTGGGAGCAGGTGGATGCCGCCATTTATTGGACAGCCATGGCGTTCATGTTCCCTGGCAACTTCCAAGCGGCTGAAGAGGAGTTTTCTCTGGTCATTAAGCAGTCGGGGTCAAAATATGTCGAAGATAGTTTGTATCGACGTGCGGTTTGTGTTTATGCCTTGGGTCGGTATGAGGATGCCGACAAGCAACTCGTAGCCTTTCTGGAACGTTATCCTCAAGGGGCGTTACGTTTTGAGGCGCACATGATGCGTGGGGATATTGCAGGGACGATGGGCGCTGGTCTGGAGGCCGCAAAACATTATCAAGAGGCTCTGAAGTCTCCAGATGACTTGATCAACATTGAGTACTATAACCATGCGGCTTTCCAAGCGGGACAGATTCTTTATGATGCTGAAAAGTTCAAAGAGGTGCTTGAGCACTTTGAGAGCTATATGTCTCGTAACCGCGAGGGCTCAAATATTCCGCTGGCAACCTTCTGGTCAGGGAAGTCGCTCTTCAATATGGGCAAGCAAGTCGAAGCCCTACAATTCTATAAGCAGGCTGTGGAACGCTTTGGCCAAGATCGTAAGGCGATGGGCGTTGACTTGATTTTGGATGAGTGGATCGCGACTACCAAGCGTATCGGAACAAATGAGGTACGAGAGGCCTGGACACAGATGGCTCACAATTGGGAACAGGCGCGTGCGACGAGTAATCATGTGATGCGACTTCGTTACCAACGTATCCTGCTGTTTAAACCTGAGATTACGCCGATTGCTGCTGGTAAACTCCGGCAGAATCTTTTAAATGAAGAGAATCTGAATTATGCCAGCCCCTCGGTTATGGAGGTGATGTTGGACAGCGCGATAGAACAGAATTTGACCCTCATGACAACGCTTACAGCAGAGCGAATGATTGCAGATTACCCAGAGACGGATATGGCATTGGATGCTCGCATGGTGCTCGCGAAGCAGTCTCTTGAGAAGGCTAAAGAGCCGAATACGTCTACCGTTGCTGCGACTGAACTTGTCAAGAAGGCAGAACAACATCTGATCGTTATCAAGGATGTCTATGCAAATGGCCAAGGTGGGGCGGCAGAGGCGCTACTCTTGCTGGGCGGAATTTACCGTGACCAAAAGAAATGGGATCAGGCTCAACTGTGTTTTGACTCTGTCTTAGGGGTCAAAGCGTGGCGGACCAGTTGGCCAGAAGCCTTACATGGCTTGGGACTCTGTGCAGAAGCCAAAAAGGACTGGGTCAAAGCGACAGCCTATTATGAGCGTATCTATGTTATGTATAACAACTATCGCTCGTGGACGGCCAAGGCTTACCTGCGGCGGGTTGAATGCCTGATGCAACTCTTCCAAGAGACCAAAGCAAAGGAAACGCTAACAGAATTCTTGTCCCAAGAATCGCTCAAGCAACAACCAGAATATGAGCAGGGGGTTAAACTGCGCGCAAAGTTGGAGGGTAAGGGGATATGAGCGTGATGCGTACAGCCTTGTTGCTCGGTGTGTTCTGTGTGGGTGCTCTACAGGCGCAGAATTTTGGTTCCTCAAAACCAGCTCCAACAGAAACTTCTGTGGTGGCTCCAGCGACTGCCTTTAATAAATACCGCTTTGGAAATTTGCCCCCCGTCAAGGCCGGTATTCTGATTCAACACGACAATAAGAATGTCGAGCCGATCTACAACGAAGTTACCTTCTTGGGCCGTCAGGATAACACGGTTCTCATGCAGGGGACAAAAATTGGAGCCCTCGCGGTCCAATTGGATAGAGCAAAGATCGTTCGTTGTGAATTTGAGTTTGACTATGATCGGTTAGCGGTTTCGACAGCGCTACAGAATAGTGACTGGGGCACGGCGGTTAATATCATGACGCCTTACGTTCGTCTATGCCTGCCTTATCTGGATATCCCAGATAACAATGGCTTGGAAGTGGCCATGGAATTGGGAATGTATATGGTTAATTCAGCGGTTCGCGAGTTGCGGAACGCAACAGACAGTAATGCGGTGGTGCGGGCTCATCGGCAATATGAGGCAGCCTATTCAGTTTTTAAGAATGCAGGACGCGCAGAATGGTCGCCTGAAGGTCACTTAGCCATCTTAAAAGGGTGTCGTGCTCTACTGAAACAAAATAAGCTTCAGCAAGCTGTTACAGACTTTGAGACCTTGGATGAGCCAGATCCAGAGGATGTTGCCTATGGGCACTATTGGTTGGTACGGGGGGAAATACATTATAGCAAGGGACAAATCCGTGAGGCACTTGAGGCCGCGTGCAAGTCAATCATCCTCGCAAACAAAGATGTAGAGACCTTTCCTGATGCCTTGATGCTTTCGGCGAGCTGTTATCAAAAGATGGGACGTTTCCATCGGGCTCGCGATGTTTATTATGAAGTAGCTGTGATTTTTACGGGAACGGATTGGTCGACAGATGCCCTTGCCGAACTGACCAAAATTATGGAGGCCAAGACCACGCTTGAAAAAGAGAAGTCCCCTCTTGAAAATGTCTTTTTCAATGTGACAGAGGATATGAACAAATTGGCAACGGAGCTGATCAAGGCTCGTGTGAAGAAAGAGGAAACCCCTAAGTCGCCGGCAACGGAGACGAAGAAATAAGCGCATCGTGCAGTGAGCATGTCTTATAACCACTTAACGAAACAAGAAGGAGAATGAGGATGAATGCAACGAATAAAGCTAAACTTTTAATGATGATGGTGCTCTGTGTGGCGGCGGTCACCTTTGTGATAAACGCGCAGACAGGGGCAACAGGAGCTGCGGCCGCAGCAGGTGTTCCTAAAGATAAGACGCTCTTGGACCTGTGGGTAGTCGGTGGACCAGTCATGTGGCCGATTGGTTTGTGTTCCGTTGTTGGAATTGGCCTTGCTATTTATTGTGCATTGCAATACCGTCTTCAGAGGATGGCTCGACTAGATGTACATGTCAGTTTGTCTAATGCCTTGGATGCGTTAAATTTACATGAGGCACACTTGATTTGTAATAACGCCCCTTGTATGTTGACTTCGATTCTTAAGGCTGGACTTGAACGGGTGAGTAAAGGGGAAGAGGTGGATGTGGCAGCTTTTGAAAAGGCAATGGAAGAAGCCTCCGTGGTGGAGATTACCGAGTGGCAGAAACCATTGGGGCATCTCTCCTTGGACTCTCAGATTGCCCCGATGTTGGGATTGCTGGGTACTGTGACGGGAATGATTGGCGCCTTCGATAAAATCGGCATGGGTGCCATGGGGTCTCCTGAAAAGTTGGCTGGTGATATCGGTGAAGCTATGATTACCACAGCCGCAGGCTTGATGGTGGCAATTCCCTGTATGTTTCTCTATTTCGCATTTAAGGCAATGTTCACGGCAAATGTGGCGCGCGTCTCTCGTTTGCTCGGCGATTTTGTTCACCAGGTCAATGTGGCTGTGAAGAATGGAGTCGTAGCGACATCCATTTCTGAGGCGCCGGCTCAGAAGAATTAAACGTCAAACGTTTCCCCGACAGCAAGCCAACG
>Ga0247841_10008620_pt1 | contig 14601 bp, 19 predicted proteins | sample LaCruzMarch2015__2_FD_192410 | JGI IMG/M metagenome (GOLD analysis project Ga0247841, IMG submission 192410) | Freshwater microbial communities from meromictic Lake La Cruz, Castile-La Mancha, Spain - LaCruzMarch2015_18m | ecosystem: Environmental > Aquatic > Freshwater > Lake | place: Spain...
GGACCTTATCATAGGTGCTTTCATCACATGGACCAGTATAGAACCTGAGACCACCAAACTTCTCTTTCACTTGTACAGCTTGAACCTCTGGGTCTATTGCTACAATTTTCTCTGATAGCTCATATATCAGGCCATTCCACCCATCCCCATTTGTCTCGATGCCCCAGTTCATGCATGTATGTGTCATGGGCAAGTCTTTCTGACGATATAATCCAGGGAAGTCCTTATATAGTTTTTGTTCAAATTGCCTATTCATTTAATACCCTTTCTAAATTGTTAAGAATAATACAACATAATGTAAAAATTGGTCTAATCCAATAACAACAAAGAACCAGTGTCTTTCACCCTTGTTATATAACCATGTTGTCATTCGGCTCGTAATTCCATCAGTAATGAAATGTGCTGGTAAGTTCAACAGTACAAGAAATGGATTGATTTGTAATTTGTAAACAAAATCAAATGACATCAATGGTCCACCTAACATAATAGTATATATTAGTGAATGATTAAACAATGCGACCATGCTCTTGCTTTTATTGAGTGCCATCCTATCGTTTTGAAAGATAAAATCGGCAACCCAATGTATGAATAAAATCCAAATTACCAGTGATATTGACATGTTTTACATCCTTTCATTATTTTATATCATATTATATCACATTTTAAACCATTTGTCAAGTATTATTTTGCTACTTCTGGAACACAAGCACAGGCTCATATTTTGTCAATTTTCCATCAACTTCAATAATATTCATGGTTTCGTTCTGGAGCATTTTCTCAAGGTTATTATCGCGTCCAATAACAAAACGCATGCTCATCTTCAAAGTGTCAATATGCTTCATGGAATACTTAGCTGCCTTGTTTATTGTGTCGTTTTCAAGTGGATGATACTTATTGGCAGAAATCTTAATATTAGCCGTGTTTAAGTAAAGTTTTGCCCCCTCCCGTAAAAATGCACTGATATTTCGCATGGTTCCATCAAGGAATCCGTCTCTCCAGAGGTTATATCCACTGTACTTCCTGAATGACTGTCCAGGATCGTCACTATATCGTTCTTTATTAAAATATGGTGGTGATGTATAGGCCACTACTCCTCTGCCCTTGAACTCCTTGTATTGTTCAGTTTTATCAAAGTCCTCTGACCCAATACACAGTGGGTACACCTCGGCAGTGCATGATGTGTCAATATATTTCTTCCAGAACTCAACAATTTTCATATACCTGTCGTGTATCATACTATTAGGGTCTGTTCCTATGTACACACACCTCTTGTTTTTCAGTGCGATATGATTTGTGGCAGCCAGGAACCCAACAAGCCTTCCAGCCCAACCCATTGATGGATCATATACAGCTAGTGTATCTTCATCAAGATAATTCAACATTTCTGTCTGGAAGATATACTTGGTAACAGGTGTCCTGATATTTGTTACAGGTTGAGTCAACGAACCCATACGGATACTCTGTTTCAGAGTAGGCCAGACAGGTCCGTGTGGCTCGTCTTTCCACCCGTTCAACTTGTCTTTCCATAACATTCTCTTAATATTCTTCATGTACATTTCTTTAGAACGAATTGTATCCATGATAGACGGGACAATGGTCTCGCCTCTTGTAATCTGAACATCCATCATTTCAGGGAACCAGTGGTCAACAACATTTCCATTAGAATTATAGCCAGTGATTACCTTGTTTTCACCAGACCCAAAAAACACATTGGAGCTGTTAATGTCATAAGTATTGAGTTTCTTGAACCTTTTAATTATTTCATCAACAGTTGCATCGCTGGCTCCTATTGGGAAACGATCCTTCTCATACTTCTCAATGATGAAATCTCTCAACTTCCAGGCATATGCCTCGAACTCACTTTCTGACATGTCACGAATTACTGACCAACGCACATTCAGTTCATCTGGAAAATCAAATGTCGTGTAGAGTGGTCCACATGGGTCATTCTTCATAAATGGCAAACCGGTCCCAAAATCCCCACCATCGCCATCAAAAAATGCTGATAAAATACTCTTATTGTCTCCCATTATTTCTCCTATTTAAGTGAAACAAGATAGAATGACTCTTCATGGTCTTTCTCCTTGCCCATTCCAGCACCACCATTCAGCAAATAGTTCATCTTGACAACATTGAACTCCTCGAATATGACACTCTTTAATGGATACTTTCTATCTCCAACATTAAGAACGAATGTAGGAGTGTGTTCCAACACTTTTCTTATCATTGGAAAGTAGAATCCTTGGCACCAAGCCTCAAAGGTTTTGTACCGGTTACAAGAATTTGTTTCTTCTGGTGAATACAGCTCTGTGTCATAGTATGGTGGACTTGTAAGTGCGCAATCATAGCTTTCAGTTAATACAGCATCCTCAAACGGCATACATTCGATCTTGAAATCGAATCCTGTATTGAACTCCTTTAAGAACTCGCCTAGTTTCAACAGTCCATTATATGTCTTAGTTGATGGCTCGAACCCATGGTAAAATGCACCAATGGACGCTGCACCTAACATTCTTCCACCCCAACCTGCACACGGGTCTAGTATCCGTTTAGCCTTGAAGTCGAGATAAATGTTCCGTGCAATATGTGGTCGAAACTCATACACACATTGAATCCCATTGACACCAACATGTAAATTGGAATATAACAGGTCTTTTACACTGCCCTCTCTCCAACGTGTCACCCTGGCTAACCCTGAGAGAAAATTGTCATGTTTGAAGGCTTCTATGATAGAAATCTTCTTGATAACAGGTGTTGAGTACCTATGTGGATTGAACAACATTGATATTTTGTGACCCGTTTTGTAACCCATACACAACTTAGCAAAGTCAATAATTGCCTCATATTTTGAATAAAGTATGGCAACCAGTTGTTCCTCTGTGATATTCTTCATATACTTGATGAGGATGTTCGTCAATATGTCTCTATCCAATATTTTTTCATTGGTTTTCTTCACTGCTGCTAACAGTTCTAGCACATCTGCTTCATCTGCCATTTAATTCCTCCTCCCAGGGACTCTAGCCGGCTGTCGTTCTCGTGGAACAGCCAATGCTCTTTCATCCATTGATGTCGTTGCATCAGCAAGCCACACATCAAGTTCAGTCCTATCATATAATTTCAATGTTCTGGTGTCAATAAACAACTTATCTATCTCACCAACTCTACCACCCAATCTGTTCTTTACTATCTTATACCCCATTTCACTCTTGTACACAACCGTTTCATCATCTGAACCAAATATTCCAACAAAATCTGCAGTAGCTGGCAAACCCATTGACTCTGAAATATGTGTAAAATCAATCTCCCTCAAGTTTATAATGTTTGAACCTTCACGGTTCAACTGGGACACTGACACAACAGGAATATCAAAGGCAAATGACATTGCTCTTAACTCCTCTGCAATCTTTTTTACTGTACCATATATGTCATTAATATTCTTATTGGAAGACTTCATTAAATTTATGTAATCAACATAGACTATATCAGCAATAACACCTCTCATCTTCAATTCTCTAAGGTATCGTTTTATATCAACAACACTTGCATCACCTGTTGGAAACTCTTTAATATAAAGTTTTCCAATTCCTGGTGTGGTGTTCAAATCATCGAGTTTTTTAATCAATGTTTTTGTAACATCTTTTACAACATATATCCTATTGATGTCCAAACCAGAATATATTGCATCCATTCTCTGTGCAATAGCATCCTCTGACATTTCAAGTGTTATCATAACAACATTATGGCCTTTTAATACCTGTCTGGCAGCCATGTTAATCATCATGGCAGAATTGTGAGATAGCACACCATTTGCATAAAATAAGTTGTGATATGGAAGGTTTATATCATACATTTCACAAAATTCATCTGTTTCAAAAACATCAAACACAGTGTCAATACCATCTTCTGTTAGAAGTGTTTTTCCTTCAAAAAGGTCTTTGGCATAGATTTCTCGGTATTCATTATCAATAAATATATGCACATCAGCACATGATACCTCACGTCCAGATTGAAACAAAACAACATATTTTTTTAACTCAATTGTTTTTATTGCATATTGTATTTGTATCCACCCTATATCAGAAAACACTTCATAATTTGAAACAGGATATATCTCTTTAGATAAGTTTTGCAAAATCATTAATAATTTCCTCACTCTTTCTCTTCCAGTCTTGTTCCCAGATGATAAAAACAGAATATCCCAATTCTTTCAAATATTCTACTCGCAGTTTATCGTATAACCACAATTCTTTGGCTGATATTCTTTTTTTTCTATGATAATAATTTTCATCAAACATTGTTGGATTGCAGTGCCAATAGTCACCATAATACTCAATTATAATATTGTTATATAAACCATCAACTACAAATGGTGTAACAATTTCTTCTCGTTTTATTGTAATATTAAAACACTTCTCAATACATTCAAACACTCTATTAGACTGATTGGATATGCTTTTGGACACCTTTGATTTCAATATTCGTGCTTTTTCTTCATCACTTTTATCATTCATTGTTTTTATCCAACGATTTTTCTTCAATTCATATCTTACCAGGCCTTCTTTTTGACCATATCGTTCAATAAAACCATTTAAAGTTTGAACATGTGATAAAATGCTGGAATGTTCGAGATATTTTATTGTTCCATCTAATTTACCATATTTTTCAATATAACCATCAAGTGATTGTGATTTAGACTGTTTTTGAAGATATTGTTCTCTACGTCTTGCACCTTCTACATCACCATATCGTTTCTGGAAATAATCAAATGTGCATCTACCAGGGTCACTAATTCTTTTACTTTTAATATCATACCTTCTTTGTCCATCTACATCACCATATAGTTTTTTACAGTGTTCAAGTGAATTAATACCTTTTGTTCCATTTTTTAAACTTATGATATATTCATCATACCTTCTTTGTCCATCTACATCACCATACTTCTTAATAAATAAATCAATTTTTTTAACGCCAGTGGTTGTTCGTTTTAATGATTCCTTCATTTTTTCAATAGCAACATCGTACCTTCTTTGTCCTTCTACTTCACCATACTTATTAATATAATTTTTCACATTTGACATATTTTTTTCTGCCTCCTGTCCATGGGTTATATTACATTTAGATGAATTAGATATTTTATTAAAAAAGTCACCAATAGCAATGTCCTCAATGGTTCCAGTGTCTGGGTTTTTTATTTTAATCATTGTATCGTAAAAAAGACATTTTCCACCATGGATTCTCGCAATAAACACTGATAGGGTGTATGGAGGGAAGCCACCAGATAGATATTCATCTAGTGCTGGAAAGTATGTTGGAACACGTTTTGTTGTATTTGATAATATTCTCTTTAATCGTTCTTTATTAGTTTGAAAATAATTGAGACCAAGGTCAATTTTCAAATCTTTGATTATAGCATCTTCAATAAGTTTTTGAATGGAGCCATTGTTAGCACTGTCACCCTTGTTAATTACCTCAACTGATTCCAAAATTGCTGTTTTAAGTGCCCTGTCTTTAAGATAAAAGTTTGTCTGGTCAAAAACATAATCATAGTCTTTTATGATGTCAACATCAATGGAGTCAACCTCCTTGAAGTAATCACCTGATTCCTTAACCGAATTGACAATAATATCTCTGGAAGGTAATGAATCATATTTTTCTATATAATCTTTTAAGAACACATAGATGTCACCGGCCACAGTGGTCTCGAAATACTCTTTCTCAAATGTTGAGCAAACTGATACAAGTAATTGTTTATCAAGACACATGCCCTTGATAATCAAATTCTCTATAAAATCGTCTTTTACACTGTCCAACTATCACCTCCGTTGGGGCCCTTGTAATAACTACATGACTTAACTATCTTTGATTTGCATAATTTAACACAGGTCTTACATACCCATTCATCCTCTTGGGGTATAATATTGTTTTTTGGAATGTCATTTTCACCATATTTTACATAAGAATCGGTTGTTCCAATTTTATCTTGGATTGCACTTATAGTTGATTGTATTAATGTTTTTTTACTGATATGTTCATATGAGTCAATGTCCTTAACATCACCAATACTATATATCTGTTTTTTGCCAACAATATTGTTACTTGGCCTGATAAAAATGGCTTTATACCATCGTCCAGAAACATCTTTCCACACAACTTCCATATAACACTCCTTTGTTTTTAATCTATTATAACACACCTGAACTAAAATGTAAACTATCAGGCATTTTGTTTACATTTCCAGTGAAATATGATATAATAAGTGATAAATATGAGGTGGAGATAAAATATGTTATTATATGATGATGTTATAAAAGAACTCAAAAAACAATACCCTATTGAAGATCAACTGGGTTTTAATGAATTTAACATAAAAGAAAGGTTAGAGAAAAACCCCTATCTTGTGTTGAACTACCGGAGCATGTATCTCCGTGAGAAAGAAAAACTTGATAGGATTGAGGCACTTAGGGACAAAATCATCGGAGAACGTTATGATTGGTACAGGTTCAACTACACCAAGGAACTGTCTCCTAAAGAGGTCAAGGACTATTATCTCCCAAAGGATGAAAAGGTCATTAAAGTCAATACGATGTATAGTCAACAACAGTGGAAAGTTAGTTTCTTTGAGGCATGTGAAAAGTCAATGATACAACAAGGTTGGAGCATGAAATCCTGGTTGGAAGAAAAAAGAATATGATAGTTACTCAATATGATGCCTTGAACTTGCATGTGGACTGTGAGTTTGATGTATTAAAATCAATAGATGAATACTTTACAGAATCAGTGCCCAATGCACATTTTATGCCACAGGTGCGTGCGGGCCTGTGGTCGGGAAAGGTAAAACTGTTCGACCTCAATAAACAGACACTACCCTATGGACTCTTGAGTGATTTATTGAAAGGAGTCAAAAAACTCTATCCAAATGAATATGTTGGTATTGACGCAACTGTGAAAAGCATATATAACGGAACAGATGTGGTTCCAGACTACAACTTAACACGTTTTCCATACTATTATCAAAAAGACTGTGTTGAAGCATGTCTGAAATACAGTAAAGGAATCATCAGGTCAGCAACAGCATCTGGCAAATCATTGACTATCACATACATCATAAAAACTCTTATGGAAAACAAGTTAATCAAGCATGCATTGATTGTTGTACCAACCACAGCATTGGTTGAGCAATTTTTTACCGACATGGTTGAATATGGCATTGATAAATCAAAGCTGGGTAAAGTCTATGACGGCCATTCCGACTATGATAAAGCCATTGTAATTTCAACTTGGCAGAGCTTAATGAACAATAACAAGTACTTATATAGTTTTGACTGCATACTCTTTGATGAGTGTCACTTAATAAAATCAACAGAACTGACAAAAATAGCTAAAAAGAGCATTAATGCTAAATTTCGATACGGGTTCACTGGTACTCTACCAGACAACAGGTTGGACATGTTAAATATAAAATCATATCTTGGCCCTGTTCTAAGAGAATATGGTGCTGGACAATTAAGTGAAGAGGGATATATCAGTAAAGCCAATATAAATGCCATACACTTCAATCATGGTGTTGATTTCATTGGCGAATATAGTGAAATAAAGGAACAGGCATTTCAGGATAAAGCAAGACTGAAATTATTGGCTGACATTGCAATAGGAGTTGATAGGAACATACTAATTCTTGTTGGTCTTGTGGAAAAAGAAGGCCAGGTTCTTGAGGCCTACATCAGGGAAAAAACAAACAAGACCGTGATATTTTTAAGTGGGAATGATAAAGTAGTGGAACGTGAGCACTGGCGTAAGGAATGTGGTGTTCGTACAGACATTATACTTATTGCAACGTACCAGATATTTTCAACTGGCCTCAATATCCCATCACTGAAGTATGTCATTTTTGGTAGTCCATTTAAAAGTGAAATTCGTGTTCTACAGTCAATCGGACGTGCACTTAGATTGCATGCAGACAAATTAGATGGTGCTGTAATCTATGATATTATTGATGATTGCAAGTACCTGGACAAGCACGGATTAAAGAGATTGAAGTATTACAAGAATGAGGGTTTTAAGATTACTGAATTTAACATTGGTGTGAGTGACCTGTTACTTGATGGAAACTATACTCTACCTTGAATAATAGCTTCAAATTTATACATCACATCTCTACTAATCAAATAATAGTAATTACACTTGAACATGATTTCTGCTGTATCACTATAACTTGTTCCAGCAATCTTCATAGCTTTTACAAGGTCAGTGTCAATACAGTGCTTAACATAGTCAGTACCCTTTTCCTTTATCTCATCAACGGCCATGTTGATTGCCTTGAGTTTTTGTTCATCACTTGAATTACTAACAAGTTTATAAATTATCAATTCATCATCAACATTGTTCTTGTATGTTATCTTATTATATGTTGTAATGTATCTAACGTATCCGAGGAGTTCCATTGCATCATCCATGTCGGCCGTAAGGTTAAACGTACTTTTTTTTGTCTTTGACTTCCATACCATTTTACCATTATCATATGTTGCAGGATCATACTCCTCATGATCGAACACTGCAAACATATCTTCATAGCCTTTTTTCGTGCACCAGATGTACTTGTAACCATTTGATGGAATGAATATATATCTCTGTCCATAGTTCCCAGCTGTGTCTCCAGCAGCCGTGAACGCGGCTGAGCTTCTAGGCTTCCACCCGAATTTGTCTTCCAACATTGTGTCCATTATATCATGGATGAGCAATGGGGTGTCTTTAGGTGCTCGACCGGCTCTAGGTATCCTCTTCTCAATCAGTTTCTTGGGAACGTTCTTAACACCTCGATATATGAATGGCTCTATTTTGATGGATTTCACCTCATCAAAATAATCCGAACACTCCTTCACAACATTCTTGAGTGCTAGAGCTGTCTTGTCAGCTTCACCCTCATTTATGTATCCTGCTAATCTCATTTAATTATCCTGATATTAATTGAATTGTCGTAAACATTAGATATGGTCTTGTACCCGAACTCATCACATGACTCTATGATAAATTCTGCAACTTCGTGCCTCGAACTTGGAAAGTCAATGGAGATAATGTTCTCACCGATGTTTGTTACTGTAATATTTTTATTGATGGATTGCTTACCAGACAATACTCCAAGAACATTATCTTTCTCATCAACCTTTAACTTTGGTGAAGCACTCTCTATAAGTAGTGTCCCTATTGTGTCCTTATCAAATTCTTCTGTCAATCTCATTTAAGTGCTCCTGAACCAACTCGATATTTTTGCATCTAACTCTGTCTCCGAGTACACTCCATCTGTTAAATACTTCCATTTGTTTTCTTTCATTGTATTTATTGTTTCAATACCAATTTTATTTGAAACGGCAGAATTGTAGAAGAATGACATTCTGTTATATGCCTTCATCAATACATCGTCCGTCAGTGTTCCAGTGTCATTATTAACTTCCATGTAAAGATAGAATGCATGCTTCAAAAACTTTTTAATTTTTACTGATTTTTCATAATATTCTTTAACAACATCAATGGAGACTTGTCTTCCACCTTCTGCATTTCTTTTTTCAACCCTATCAATTGCCATATCCAATGAGGTATTGACATATATGATGGCAGTGTCATATCCTATTTTCTCCAATAATGAACGCCTCTTCACTACAGCATGTGTACTGATAGATGTTGTATCAACAAACAATGGTAACAATGAATTGACATAATTGTACACTTCAGCCTTTACCAATACCTTTGGCTTTGCAAGTTCATCCTCTTCATATCCTGTGTTAAAATGCTCTACCCACTTGTCCACATTAACAATTCTTGGGGCTATTGCACCATCTGTTATTTTAGATAACGTGTAAGATTTACCAGAACCAGGTGAGCCAGCAAAGAAACAGGCCTTAAATATTCCTTTATCATTTATGGATTCAGTTATTGTGTTTTCGGTGATGAAGGTGTCTAGCCTCATTGAATCTCCTTAGTAAATATTATACTACCATTCTATTTTTGGTAATTCTGCTAGAACATCTGCCACGGTCGGCATTACTCTCTCACCGGCTTCAACATCCAATAGTATCTGCCTGCAAGTAACCCAGACCTCATCTCGCCATACACGACCTGCTGTTCCTTCTGTTTTAAAAATTTCATCAATTGAATCAGCATATGATGCAAGTGTATGAATATTATCATAATTTCTTGATTGGGCTGTAGTGTCCATATGATTTTGAACTGCTGTGATGATTTCTTCTTTGCGTTTTATTGCAAATTCTTCCTGTGTAGGAACATATGTTGAATTTATATCCATTGGTACGTTTTGTTTAGCGTTCCAAATAAGAAACTCTTGATAGTCAACATTGCTTTCACAAAGAGGTATTGTCATACTCCCCTTTTGAATTGACCCTACTTTATTATCTGATGCATAGTTAAATGTGTACATTAAACCCTCCTTAGTAACTTATTTCTATACCGGCAACGGCTTCACCTGACTGCCTGTTGCTTATTTCACCATATACACCAAGATGAATGTTTGTGACTCTAAGGAACTTGTATCGGCCACCCAATGATACTTGTGTTTCCAAATGTGTGTCATACCCAGCTCGAACATAGATGTCTTTTTTATGCTCAAGTGATATTAATGACATTGGCACAGGGGTGGTAACTATTGTTCCAACACCTGTTTGGGTATTTATGACAGAAGCAACATTCATATCACCATCATATGGCTCAATCACTGCTGTTGCCACGACTTGTTCATTAGCATTTTTCTTAATCCAGTCAGGCAAATTCAGTTTCTCAACTATCACCTGTTTCTCAACAACAACAATCTTCTCAACAGGGACTTCAACACGCTTGATCTTTTCAACTATCCTGATCTCTGGTGGTGGTGTCCATTCCTGTGGAATATTTTCTGTGTTTCCACCTGAATACCATAACTTATATCCACTGTAACCAGCGAACCCCATTGCTGTCATAAACATAACAATCAACACAATTATTAACCAATTTTTAACACTTTCTGATGTCATAACATACTCCTATGGTGCCGTTTCTATTTGTTTTCCATAACCTGGTTCTATTGCTGTCTGTGAGAACCATTGTACAGCAAGTCTCCAATAATCGGCTCGAACATTAATCATACCATCCTCTGTACAGATGTCATGAAGATAATCATCTGCTTTAAGACGATATTCTGATGTGATCAATCGCTCTCTCATCAACTGATACAGTGCATCGTGCACCAATGAACCTCTCATAGAACTCTTTGTGTCTATCGTAGGACCACTGGCACCGTCCCAGGCATAACCTTTCTTAATTGTCAACACACCATCTGTTGTCAATTCAAGATATTTTGTTTTAATGTCCTTGGGAACAGTGATAGCTATCTGGATAACGTATTCATCTTGCAATTGATACTTGTAACCACCTTTATATGTTATCATTAATCCCTCCATTGAACATGTGGGTAGTCTGCTTTACCACCTTTCCAGTAACCACCCCAATCTAGTCCACATTTATTTGCTAATACTCCAAATTCTTCCCAGTCTTGAACACCATCCATATCAATGTCTACCTTCAAGTCAGTACAGTACTTACCATCTTTATTTATGTAAAAGTCAACTGCTTCCCTCTTTGTATGTATTGAATTTTTTGTCCATGTGACCGGTTTCATATTCTGTTCTCTTGTAATAGGTGGCAACCCAGCCATTGCATACATCTTATTAACATATTCAAGGGCATATCTGGACTTTGAATATAACGCATTTTGTTCGTCTTGTGATCTATATGTACATGATATTTTGAAGTATTCCATACCTGCGTTCTTCAACTCATCCAGTAACATATTAACTTTTACTTGCATCCTTGGAGTCAAGTCCTCTATTTTTCTACTTGCCATTGTCAACCTCCTCAACCGGTTCAGTTACACCATTTGGTTTTCCCTCAATGTTTTTCTGAACAACTTTAGCAACTGAGGCAACCCCATTTGCTATTCCATATGTCATCCATACACCCATTGGTATATCAAGAACAGTACCATTATATATACTCAATCCGAGCCATGTGAGCCATACAACAAGATTTGACAATATTGCTGTAAACAGAAACACCCATCGAGTAGATGAAGCTGGGTTATCACTACTTGTCAATTTATTAAATGCGGTAAATAAGTTCTTCATATCATTTCCTCCAAATATTTATATTATATTTAGATGAAATGAGCACAAAAAAACCACCTAATAAAGATGGTTTTCTGTTAAAAATATTGTCAGTTGCTACATATCAGACATAGCTTCACGGAGACTAGGTGTTGAGTCAGCTAAATCAGCATCACCATATCTGTTTGTCCAATTCCAATTCTTACCATAGTTTTGAGGATGTGATAGATGAAATGGCACTGGCTCCTGAAGCATCTCGTCTGCATTCTTTAAAAATTCTTCCTCATTGAATGATGTTGCGAGAAATATCTTCACTTTGGCCGGGACAATTATTTTGCCTCCACATGGTGTATCCCATCTGACTTGTGCCTTAATATCATTCCTGGAAACGACAATAGAGATGTCATGATTTCCATTGATATAATCATGATCTGTTCCAGAGAAGAAAGCACCCATTGAATGATGTGAGTGTATCACACCAATGATTTTATCCTTTAGCTCTGCTGGATACTGAATGTTACTAACACTTGTAGATGTCGCAACCTGCTTTGGAACAACCATATCATCGACTGTTAAATCTTTTCCAGTTAAATATGCCAACCATTCACGGTTCTGATATTTTGCCATAAGCAAATCAATCTTCCTCTTGACAGTTGGAGTAATGTTCACTGTGATGCTTACAGGTGCTTTGCCACATGCAGAAATTATTTGTAATCCTGAATCCCAAAAACTTTCTTCACTTGTGTACTCCATTATGATCTCCTAAAAAATTATTTTTCTTCCCTTAATCCAACCTTGTTGTAAATATAATGCAATTTCATTGTTTTTTATTATCATAGACTTTTTTTCTACAACACTATATATCCAACTCATATTGACAATTTTACCTTTGTTCCATGGTATAGAGCCTTTCTTACCCTTGTTCCAAGGGACACGTCCTTTAAGGCTTTTACTCTTTTTTTCAAGTGATTCTTTTGAAAAACAATTAATTTTTCCTTTATTCCATGGCTCAGGTCCCTTCATTCCTTTATTCCAACCAACTTGTAACCCTTTTTTTCCTTTATTCCATGGCACTCTATGTTCCATCCTTTTTTTATTTTCAGGATTGGACCACCATTCACTAACACTCACACCTGTTTGTTTTTTATGCTCATCAGTATGAAGTTTACCATAATTATGATGCGCCGGACCTACAACACCAATATGACTTTGTGACATTTTATTTTTTGTTTCATCTGAACATATCCAACCAGTTGAACCTTCACCACCATTAGTCAGGTTACACAATGGTCCTCTTTTCAAGTCATATCGTCCAATTGTTGCAATCATCTTAATTTCAAGGTCAAAGGAATCTTGTTCCAATAACATATCTTGATATTTAACAATGATTGGGTCAGTGTTACAGACACGTTGAATCTTTTTAATTACATTATCAAAATGTTCATTATCTTCATTACCAGATAAATGAACATCTGACCTACCATTGGATCCTTTGCCTACATAAAATGGCTCATAATCGAATTGATAGACACCATAGGTATAGTTCCCAGGCTTTCTTGGGTCAAGATACACATAAACATAAAAACGATTTTCTACTGGTTCCATTGGCATTCACCTCACTAAATAGATTGGAAGGGACATCAGAGTTTCACCTCCTCTGTTTCTGGTATGTGCTAACATCCAGATTACCTTCACTACTATTTAGCTAAATTATGCAGAATACTCAAACATTTTTTCAATTTTTGTTGAAATTTCTTTTGACTCATATTTCATAATTTTGGCAACAGTCATTGCTGCAACTACTACTGATGGTACAACCCAACTAGGTGTTACAGTATATCCATCAGGTGCCTCGCCCCAGGTTGCCACTGAATTTGCAATGGTGATGCTCTCACCATTGTACCCTGCCTTAACATACTTTGAGCCAAACTTATTTGCAATGGCTTGATTATCAGTCTGTGACTTAATCTTATCAGTACAGTCAATCAACCAATCAGTTTTCTCGAAGGTGTGCTCTAGGAGTATGAATGGCATAGCATACACTGATATGTATGGTCTAAGTGCCACAATAGCTTCCTTGGCAACATCTGCCTTGTTTCGTCCAATATGCTCTATTGTCAAATCCAACCTGTTAAGATTAGACTCCTCAATGGTATCGGGGTCAAATATATAAATCTTCTCAATACCAGACATCGCTGCAAACTTGGCAGCCCAGAAGCCAATACCACCTGCACCTACAATTGTTACAGTAGGAGTCTTTAGCTGGAGTGTTTCTTGTCTATCATACATGCTCATATTTTATTTCCTTTCGTTATAAGGTCCAGACATCTTCAGCGCCCACCGTTCCTAATCTTGACAATTGATTTGGAATCACTACGGACACTTGTTCATCCTTCTCTTTTTTCTCAACCTCTTTAAGTAAGTGTTTCTTGAGAACTGATAATTTTGGCAACCC
>Ga0247841_10008621_pt1 | contig 14601 bp, 13 predicted proteins | sample LaCruzMarch2015__2_FD_192410 | JGI IMG/M metagenome (GOLD analysis project Ga0247841, IMG submission 192410) | Freshwater microbial communities from meromictic Lake La Cruz, Castile-La Mancha, Spain - LaCruzMarch2015_18m | ecosystem: Environmental > Aquatic > Freshwater > Lake | place: Spain...
GACAGGAAAATTTAAAAACATTTTTCAAAAAAATGGATTGGGATACTGGAATATTTTTAATTGGTATCTTTATCCTAGTGGAAAGTATTTCTGCTAATGGGATATTAGACTACGTTTCCAGTTTTATTTTATCCGTTGGAAATGGTAATCCCCTTTTAATATTTTCAATAATTGTTGGTATATCTGTTTTACTTAGTGCCTTTATTGATAATGTCCCTTTCCTTTTGGCTATGTTACCGGTAGTACAAACCATTACCTTAACCCTTGGCGCAAATCCATTTCTATTTTATTTTGCCTTACTTATAGGTGCAAGTGTTGGTGGTAACATTACCCCAATTGGAGCTAGTGCTAATATTGTGGCCATGGGTATTATGAAAAAACGTGGTTATACCGTAAAGTTCATGGAATTTGTAAAGATGGGCTTTACCTTTAGTATTATTGCCGTCCTTTTTGCCTGTACCTTCTTGTGGTTAGTTTTCAATTAAAAAATTACCATCTAGGTAATTTTTTATACTTATGATGTGCCCTCGGCCGGAATCGAACCGACATCAGACCCTTAGGACGGGCCTGTTCTATCCATTGAACTACGAAGGCGATAGCTCAATATAACACAAATAGACTAAAAATTAAAATTAAAGATTAAGTAATTTAGAAATACTGCCCTCATCAAAACCCACCACAATATCTCCGCCAATATCAATCACTGGCACGCCCATTTGTCCGCTCTTATCCATCATTTCCTTTCTCTTAGCCATATCTGTGGCCACGTTAAATTCCTCATATTTTACCCCTTTTTCATTAAAAAAATCCTTAGCAATATGACAATAATGACAGGTGGGGGTTGAATAAATTGTTACTTTTTTATTAGCCATGTGATTTTGCAAAATCATGTCGCGCAACTGTCCATTAAAGCGCGACACTCTTTTAAATTAAACTATTAATAAAACTACCTAAGTATATTAGCATAAAATAAAAAACTTAAAAGCTTCCAATTTAGTGCGGGTAGCGAGAATCGAACTCGCGTCTCAACCTTGGGAAGGTCGCATTCTGCCACTATACCATACCCGCAATTATTCTATTTTAGCCAATCCAACACTCTCTGCCAAAAACTAATTTTGGTAGAAGTACTGTTGGAGTTTATACTATCATCATTATCCACCACTACCAACACTTCCTCACCTGGCCTGACCAAGCCATATTTTTCTCTAATTTCCTCTTCTGTACCCCCCTCAGTTTTTAGCCTATCAATTTCCAAGGATAGCATTTTCTCTCTAGCCTTCAAATCCTCCAGGTCAGCGGTTGTTTTGGTCAAATTATCTTTAGTCATATCCTGTTTCTTATAAACCTTCCAAACTGCATTTAAAAGCCAAATAAGAATAAGCAGTAAAATAACCAAAGTAACTCTGGAATACAGCAACCTCCTAAATCTTCTTTTTTCTTGAAATTCAAGCATTTATAGAGTATAGTATAACTCTTAATAATTAATGTAGCAAAAAATTATATGCTTTTTGACCAAAAACACAAAAGAAAAATTAATATTATTTGGGCCGTACTTTGTGTCCTTATTATTATAAGTATGGTTGTTATGTACGGAGGAGTGGCTGGCCTATTCTAATCCGTTCTTATCATCTTTATAAAAACATCTGGAGGCATGTTTACCACGCCGCGTTCTTGCATGCGTTTTTTGCCCTCTTTTTGTCTTTCCCGTAATTTCATTTTTCTGGTAATATCCCCACCGTACATATGGGCGGTAACATTTTTCTTCATACCGGAAAGGCTACGAGAAGAAATAATTCGGCCCATGGCCTTACCTTGAATTTTAAAAGAAAACATTTGGCGTGGTAATATTTTATGAAGCTTTTCCACCGCATCCTCCGCCTCTTCATTTACTCGCCGTTTAGACACCACCCTACAAAAGGCTGGTACTGGTTCATCCGCCACTAAAACATCCATTCTAACCACATCCGCGGGTTTCATTTCCCCCACTTCATAAGAAATAGAGGCATAACCAGAGGTAAGACTTTTTAATTCATTAAAATAGTTTCGCATCAATTCACGCAAAGGCATAGTTAAACTTACTGACGTTCTGGTATCACCAAACACTTCAGAATCCCCAACCACCGCTTCATGATCATACAGACTTTGCATTATATCTCCCAAATATTTTGCGGGCGTGATAATTTTTACATTTACCCATGGTTCCATTACTTGCTCCACCGTATTATCTTCCGGGAAAAGAGACGGCGAATAAATCATCTCACTTTTACCATTTTTATAAATTACTTTATAAGTAATACTTGGATTGGTCACCACTAATTCCAAATTAAATTCTCTCTTCAATCTTTCCATAATAATTTCTAGATGAAGCATCCCTAAAAAACCACACCTAAAACCACGACCCAAAGTACCTGAGGTTTCCTCTTCATGAGCAAAGGAGGAATCAGATAATCGGAGCCGTCCCAAAGCTTGTTTCAAAAAATCAAAATCATCTGCACTTTCTGGATAAACAGAAGCCCACACCACTGGATTTGGAGTCATATAACCATGAAGCGGGGGCTTATTGTCTCTCAAGGAAGAAACAGTATCTCCCACTGAAGCAATACCGGGAACCTTGATTCCAGTTACAATATAACCAATTTCTCCTGAAGATATTTTATCCATGGCCATTTCACCAGGGTGAAAAATACCAACTTCCAAAGCAGAAAACTTTTCATCAGCCACTTTAAAAATAAGTGGTGTATTTTTACTTACCTCACCATTTAAAACTCGAACATACACAATCACTCCACGATGATTAGAATATTGAAAATCAAAAACGAGAGACCTAAAAGTATCATCCCCTTCATATTCATTTTTTGGGGCTGGCACTCTTTTTATTACTTCAGCCAATAAATTTTCTACCCCCTCACCTGTTCTACCAGATACTTCTAATATTTCATCAGGTTCAACTCCTAACAATGAAATAATTTCCATTTTTACATCATCCACCCTAGCCAAAGGAGAGTCTATTTTACTGACCACCGGGATGATTTTTAGCCCTGATTCACGGGCCATATTCAAGGTAGTAAGAGTTTGAGCTTGAACCCCTTGAGTTGCGTCTACAAGCAAAATTGAGCCTTCCACGGCCTTTAAAGCCCTGGAAACCTCATATGAGAAGTCTATATGGCCTGGGGTGTCTATCAAATTTAGAATATATTCCTGACCCTCAAAATGATGCTTCATACGAACAGGTTGCATCTTGATAGTAATTCCTCGTTCCCTTTCAAGCTCCATGGAATCCAAAACCTGATCCATCATTTTCCTTTTTTCAATAGTATGAGTGAGCTCTAACATGCGGTCAGCCAAAGTGGACTTACCGTGATCAATGTGGGCAATAATACTAAAATTTCTAATATGTTTTAAATCCATCAGACCTTGATATTAGCAGAAAAATTAGATTTCGGCTATATCGGCCGGTAGTGGTTTAGCCTTCCAAATCTTGTGATGTAGAGTGAGCCATATTTCCTCAATTTCCTTATTTTTTAATAATTTAAGAATAATAATTCCAACAATAATACCCACAATCCCAGAAAGAAAACCCTGCATAAAAATACCAAAGACTTTATTTATATTAAAAAAGTTATCAAAAATATTTAAACTTAAATAAGCCGCCAAGCCCATAATCACTGAAGCCGAAAAACTCTGAAATAATGTTCCCCTCAAAGACTTGGTAAAACCAGCAAATTCATTTCTAAAACATATCCATAATAAAATACAATTTATAAACATAGCTAATGTATAACCAAGAGGCAACATCAAAACAGAGGTCCCCTCTATACTATTCACCCTAAACAAGGCCTCAATAAAATATTGAAATATTAAACAGGAAGAAAATATTTTTACAAAAAGATATGATAAACCTATAACTAAAACACCAGAAATGCTACCAATAATTAGAGGCTTCCTGGTATTACCCATGGCATAGTAACCACGAACAAAAAGTAAAATTAAACCCTGAGCCAAGGCGGAAAAAGAAAACAAAGCCAAAGCCGCAGCGGTCAACCTGGTATTATCCCAATTAAATTCCCCCGCCCCTAAAATGGTTCTAACCACCTGAGCACGTAAAACTACAAATAAAATAGAAACCGGTATGGACCAAAAAATAATATGTCTGGCAGAAGTAATCATTTCAGTAAAAAACTTTTGTCTTTCACCAGCTGAAAAATATTTAGCTAGGGTGGGAAAAGCGGCAATGGAATAACTCACTCCAATAATTGATAATGGAACTGATTGCAAATTAAGAGAAAAATTAAAAATAGCCACGGAACCCTCCTTCATAAAGGTGGCCATGGCAATCAAAAATATGGTGGTAATTTGGGTAACGCCTAAAGTAAAAGTTCTGGGGACAGAAAGAATCATTACCTTCTTTATCCCCGGCCAATCAAAATTAAATTTAAACTTTGGAAACATCCCCTGTTTTATGACAAACGGTATCTGAATTAACAAATGCAATAACGCCCCCAAAACCACCCCAAGAACTAGACCTTTTATACCAAAGAGTGGATAGAGGAAAACAATACCCAAAATAATACCTAAATTATAGACCAAAGGACTAATGGAATAAATAACAAAACGTTTGTATACCTGAGTAATACTACCAAAAAAGTTTGAGAGTCCAAGTAAAATTGGTGATAGCAAAAGAATTCTAGTTAAAACAATGAGTTCGGGGAAATCAGTACTGGCAAATCCCTTAAAAATAAGGGGAATTAAATATGGAACCAAAACAAAAGCCACCAAGCTAACTCCAAGAATTAACAAGAAAAAAAATGAAAAAACATTATCAATAAATTTTTTACTTTCCTCGGTACTAATATTTACCTTCTCAATAATAAATGGAACCAGAACGGAAATGGCTACCAGTGAAGCCACTGTTACAAAAATAAAATCTGGAATTCTAAAGGCGGAATAATATAGGTCCAAAGCATGTCCTGCACCAAAAGTGGAGGCCAACATCCTGTCCCTGACCAAGGCCAACAATTGTGACATCAAAGCAAAAAAACCAAGCAAATAAGCCGCCTCATGCAGGCCACTTATCTCCTTATTAAAAAAATTCAATATCCTCTTCACCATTTACCCGTTATTATACAGGATTTTAGGAAATTGCCAAAATAGTATTACTAAAATTGGCAATATCGCCAGTCGATGTTAAAAGTCGCACAAATTTTTAACACACAACTATCATGGGACGGGTCTCCTTTTACTATACATCCACCATTACTTTTTATTACTATAATTAACCCACTGATAAGTAAAACTAAAAGTATTCCGACAAACAATGTTTTTTTATTCATAAAGTTTAGCAAATACTTATTAATTTACTTCAGGAACAAGAAACCTATTGGGTGGGCTTTCCAAAACACATTCACCATCTTTAGTATATCCCCCCGGACAATTATCTTGAGATTTAAATTTAAAATAATAAATTAAACTTACCACAACAACAATTATAATCAGAGAAAAAATTATTTTTTTATTCATGTTTATTAATTACTAATTTGAGGAAGTGCAGAAATATCTACATAATATTTTTTGGGATTTTGCGGATCAATATAAACACCAATCTCTTTACCCATAACATAACTTTCTGGATTATATGCTAAATCATCGCTATTAAAAACATACATCTGGTTATCCGCTGGATTAAGCCATTGGGCCACAATTTGAAAAACTGGACTCAAATCATTATTATAAGTCATAGTGGAACCAAAACGGGGTTTTGAAGCTAAAAAATCATTTACACGCACCTGGGGGGTCACGGACTGAACAGATATTACTTTAGCCATAATTTTTGTTCCCCTGGTTAATAATTCATTTTTTAAATATTTTTTCCTTTTTTGATTAATCAATGTAAACAAACCAACCAAGAAGAATATTGTTCCCATAAATGACAGAATAAGCACTCCAAACCATAGCTGAAAAAAAGTGTTAATTCTTGCTTCTTGAGGATTATCTTTATTATAAATAACATTTACCTTTTCCCCAATTTTATAGGTAGGCATACTGGTGGATAAACTTGATTTAAAAGTAACTTCTTGACCAGTATTATCAGTAAATGAAACTTCTGGACTATAATTATAACTACCCTTTGAGTTACTGCTTGATGATTCAATTTTCAAAATATTGATTACCTTGCCTTCAGTCTTTACGGAATTTGCCAAAAAAGAAACATTTCCCTTAATCATAAAGTAATCACCAACCAAGAGCCCCGCCCCAACTAAAAAGAAAATTACCCCAGTAAACAATATTTTTTTATTCATATTTATAAAATTAATCAATAAAATATATAACTATTGTATTGGTCCCTGCGGTGGTGGCGGAATACTTTGGGTAGGAATACTACCAATAGAAGCTGCTTTTTTCTTTTTAAATAATATATACAAGGTAACACCTACCACAATAATAAGAACAACAATAATACCCAGTAATAAATAAATTAAACTACCAATAGAGGGCCCCTGATCTCGTATAACGGGCATAGTATGATTATTATCCCCCACTGTTTCAGAGCCTGCTCCGTTTGTGGCGGTGGCCACTTCCCCCTCCTTGGCTATTTCAAATTTAAACATATCATATTTTGAAATGGCAAAATCTTTTGAGCCTATTTTAATGTAACATGAACCTGCTTTAGGCCCACCAGTACACTGATCACTATTTATAACAAAAGTTTTTCTTAAGGTATTAACATTCGTAACCTCTATAGGATTAACCGTTGGAAATGACTTATCATCAAAAAACTCCATTCTGTAATTGTGCAAATTTGATTCCTGAAATGAATTACTGGTTGGGTCATAGGAAACACCTCTTCTATCACCCAAAAGAGTAAATGTTACCTTAAAATTTCTTACTTTATCACCTGCTCCTATATAATAATTTGGTTGAAATCTAAAATAGGCATACTGACCGGGGGCCAAGCTATTTTCTAATCTATAATCTGTGTCTTTTATTACTACTTCAGCATCACTAAAACCATCACCACCATTTTTAGGTATACCGCCTAATGGTTCAAGTGTTTCAAGCCTTACTTTTGGTTGCTCTAATTTCTGAATAGCATTTAAACTTGAGGTTAGTGAGTTGCTATCACTGGCGTCATAATAAACTCCACCACCGTTACTGGCAATTAGAGATAACTGATTTTTAGTATCAGAATCAACCCCCATACCAATCACATATACTTTTATTTTTTTAGTGGAATTAAATAATATCCCCGCCTCCTTGGCTGGATCACCACCACAAGTATCTCTGCCGTCAGTTAATAATACCAACACATTATCATTACCCACCGCAAAATCTCCCGCTGATGTTTTTAAGGTATAGGCCAAGGGAGTATAGGAACCAACAGCTTGAAGTAAAGAAGTTTGGGTCTTAATGATTGACCTCTCTGAGGTAAATTTCTGAGCAAGGTTTGTTACTAAACAAGCCTCAGCTTCTGTGGCTTTTTTAACCTGAGCAAAAGGCCGGAGACCCACCATAACAGTATCATCCAAACTATCCAAAAGGCTGCCAACAGCAGTTTTTAAGGAATCTATTCTAGAAACACCACCAAATTGTTCACTCATAGAGCCAGACGCATCAAATACCAAAAGCATATCCTTTTCACTGGTCTCAGTGATAGCAAAGATATTTGGAGCTAAAACTAGAAATGAAAATATAACTAAACAAGATACAAATAGAGACTTTATTGATTTTGACATGGTTAATAATTATTACTTTTAATCGTATAATTATAGCATTACCAACAAAATCAAACAATTATTATTTTGTTGGATTAACAACTTTACCCATAAACAAAATGTTTCCATTTTCCTTGTTTTGAATTACAAATATAAAAGGATGATCCGCTTTAAAAATAATTGGATCTTGTGGCTTGGCTGAAGTTGCTCTCATACCAATACCAGTGGCGGCCGCCGCTTCTGTCCCCTCCTCGTTTACATCAACAAAAGCTTGGTGAATTACTGTCCCAATATAAAGACTTCTGGTTCCATCCATACCTGAAAAATCAGCTGTCTCTGAAAAGGCGGTGGGCATACCCATTTTTGTTAAAGTATCCTTCATAAAATATTTAGTGTCAAAAGTAAATTTTGGTATATAAATATCAACCCTTTTTTTATGAAGTCTAGATTTTATATTACCAATTTTTTCTAATGATAATGACTGCTCAAGAGATGACATGTTATCAATTTTAGGAAGCAAAATTAACATTGATAATTTATCTCCCTGATATGGCATTTCAATAATTTGTAGTCCATCCTCCTCCACCGCATAATTGAAATTAGCTTCTCCACCTGTCTGTTTCATCATTTGAACTTTAACTTTCAGTGAAGAATTTACGTTAAAATCACTTTCCTCAGTCAATCTTTTATTAAACTGTTTAGCCCATGTACCTTTAAAATATATTGCGTTAGTTAAAACCAGACGAGTACTACGATCAATAGAATTTACAGGAAATAAATCCTTAATTTTATTATTAGTACTTGCTTCTACCCACTTATTTATTGTTAATCTGGATTGCTCAGTATTGTTTACAAAATCAAGGTTCACCGCTTTACTTGAATAATAATCCTTCAGAGTGTTTATATAGCTATCTAAAAACTTATAATCTGTTTGCGCCCATAAAGCATTAGCAATATTAAGTTTATATTTAGAATTTGTACTATTTATTTCATTATGAATAGCCGCAAAAGCAGGCTGACGAGTAACACTGTCCATTGGAAAACCAAAAACCTTCTGTATTTCACTGGCCGTTTCCCCTTTTGCCCCCTCATAAACCATTGCTAAAGCAGTTGAGATACTATAAGGCGAGAAAAAAATATTTTTATTTTCACCCTTAAATTCAGAATACATTTTTAAAGCAAACTGATTATTAGCACTGATTACCTCTTTGATACCCTCAGGAGTAGCGGTGGCATCATTGGCTTTAGAATTATCAACGGGGATAATTACGGGAGTAGGTTTTGGTCGACCAGGCATACAGGACGGTGGATAACAGTCTGATAAATCCGACTTTTTGTTTTTCTCATAAACATAATAACCACCTACTGCTATTAACAACGCCACAACTGTGATTGCTAAGGGAATCACAAAACCTCCTTGTTTATTTTTCATATACAAGTATTATATCAAATTGGCATACTACTAACAATTAATTTTCTTCCCCTCTAAGTGAGAAAATATCACTAACCCTCTCACAATTTTTTGGTGGTGTAACTATATTTTCATCAATAGTTATAGATTTAATTTTTGTAATAGCTACATCTTCAGTCCACCCCTTAAGTCGGCCACTGGTAAAAACATTACTCTCTTTCATTGGCCCACAAAGTAATTTATTGAAATAATCTATTGTTTGAGTAGATTCTGATTCCTCTTTATTATTTATTAATTCCTCTGTCGGTTTCATTGAATACACTTCATAATTATTAAAAAGTGTATCCTTCCCCAATATATAATTATTTTGATAAATCCAATTATTTTTTTCAAACCAAACAAATTCATTAAAATTAAAGATAGAACCAACGGTCTCACCAATATCATATCTAACTGAGTTTGTTTGGAAAACATGTGCAAGCTCACTTGCATATCGGCACTTTCCATCATCAGGATTTATCAGATAAGAATAACCCTGAAGTTCTTCGGAATTTTGAGAAGAAACTACCTTATACCACCATTTGTCCATTTTGCCGTCATTCATATTTGTTTCTTCCATATAAATTAATGTCTCCTTACTATTTAATCTATAGGTCCACGCTTCTGTCAGAAAATTAGTTTTTATCCAATTATTATCAGTTCCTTTTGTTAGATATTCACTTTTGGCTTCAATATAAAACATATAAGGATAATTACTATTACAAAAACTATCACTTAAACCAAAAGATGTTGTGGCAACTTCCTTACTATCTTTTAATATACACTTCAATGTACCTGCGGCAATATCATCTATTTGAGTCCTGTTATTAGAAAAATTATAAGAATAGTGAACTAGCTGACGCCCCTCAGAAGTAGAATTAACATCTGACACTAAATAAGTACTAAATGGCGTGGTTGGAAAAAAATTTCTGTCGATATTTTTTTCTTGATTTTTATCATAAAGTGTGGCTATTTGCTCAGAACTTGGCACTTCCCAGTTATATTTAGAAACACCGCCATACCTCTCGCACGCTCTATCTTTAGCTACATCTGGCGCGACAAAAAAACAACGATCAAGTGAATTTAAAGTGGCCTCTGCTGCAGCTGGATAATCATCAGGGTGACGACGAAAATCCATACTCACATCCACCTTTTGAAAACTACCATCTTTGCACAACACTCCATTTTCACAGGTATTTTTACCAGAATTCCAAGTATAACACTTACCAAAACCAACATTATAGCCAACGGAAGGACTGCTTGTTTGTCCTTCCTTACAATTATTTCCTTCTTCACCATAATTACATTTCATCCAAGTATAACCTGTAACCAGGTCTTTGATTGAGTTATCATGATTATCTTTAAAACGATTGGACCCACTAATATTATCTGGATTAAAATTATTTAAAACAACATACCAACCAAGAAGACTTCCAATTATTCCTATAGTTACTACTCCCCAACCCCACGGCCAAAGACGGCTAATAAATGATGGACTAGCTATTGATGATACAGGTGACATGGGTGGTGTTGGAATATTTGAGTTTTGAGGGTTTAGTGGAGGCATAATTTTTTATTAAATTTTATACTACTTGTGGTGGAACTGCACTTTTCTTGGCAGCAAAATAATAAATTATGGCTCCTAATAAGTTTGTAAACACAATCAAAATAATCCAGGCTACCTTGCTAGGGTCTGTACTTTTAGCAGCGTGGATCAACATTCTTAGCCAAAAAATAAATGCTAATATTCCTACAACAAAAACAACAATAAAAATCCACCAAGGAAATTCGCCACAAGGCACTTCTTTACCATTCACGCGACAAACAGCCGCCGCCAAAGCAAATTGGGCTACAAAAAAATTTGCCAAAATTGTTCCTCCTAAAATTAGTTTATTTTTCATAAATAATTATAATAAATTAAAAAATTAAATCTTAAAGTTAACTACAGCTTTTATAGAATTTTGACTATTTTTATTATCCGTCACAATAAATTCCCAACGGTAACTACCGGATGAGAAGCCTGCGGGTAAAGTCAATTTGGCTTGTAAATATTGGGCATCCGCAGCATTCACACCATTAGGATATGCCGAAAAAAGATTATCAGTATTTTTTACAATTTTATTATTAGAGTCATAAACAGTAAACTTACCAGTAATATCCACAAGACTTTTCATAGGATCACCTTTTTGTAGAATTTCCGTAAAACCGGTTACTCCAGACAATGAAATAGTGTAAGCGTTACCGGCCTTAAAAGCATCCGTATTTACGGTTTTTCCATCAAGCAAAACGCTACCAGATTTGACAAACATATTGGCAGTTTTTGAAACAATCATTGGTTTTGGTGAGGACATAAATATTCCTCTGGTTACTGGACTATATACTGGAGTAGTACCCAAACCAGTGGCACCTGTAACCTTACCGGGGACAACAACACCTGAAGTAGGATTTGTAACCTTTCCCCCGTTCATCAAAGTATTGATTTCCATCATTACTTCTGTAAAATCTCTGGCATTTGCTGGTTTTTCAATCACAAAACTCTTGTTTAAATTATCCACCACCACACTTATTTTATAATTTCCTATTTTACTATTATCCTTATCCATCAAATCACCAGTGGAAACATAACCATGAAGATACCCATCATCACCCACCAATACTTTTATTACACTGTTAGTTATTGGTATCTCCTTCATCTTCTCAATATTTGTTTTTATTTCTAATTCGCTAGATTTTGTAAAAGTTGTACCATTCTCTTCTGCGGCTTGTTGACTTATTTTAATTATTTCCTCGCCAAGTTTATCCCAATCAATTTTAATATACATGGCATTAACCACCGTTCCTTTTTCCGTTTTTTCCGTCTTTTGATCAATAACAGTAAAAGCTCCACTCTCATCAAATAAACTAATGATCTGTTTCTTTACATTTGCCGCGGTAATAGTGGTAGTACTTATCTCTGGCCCTCCGTTAGTAAGACTCTCAGTAAATGATCCGGAAGTTTGCTTTGCCATACTAGAAGGCATAGAGAACCATTGATTTAAATATTTTGTGATATCAATAGTGGTTGGAATAAACATAGAGGCAATGGACGGTATTTTCTCCACATTTACATAAACATTATCTGAAAAAGTTTTATACTTTACGGCCATTTCTTGTGAACCAAACATCCCCAAGGAACCACCGTTTGGGTTCTTGATTGAAATACTTAAATCACCAGAGGTTTCAATATTATTATCCGTTGTTTTATTTACAATTCCAGAATAAGCAAAACTAGCAGACACATCCTGAAGCTGGCTAGTGATTTCTTTGGCATCAGCAGAAATATCTGAGTAATTCTTACTAACATCTTTGGCCGTAATTTCAGTTACCATAGAATATTCACCGCTAGTAATTTGTCCTTTAGAAAAAGCCTCCAAAGTATTTATGACCGCTGCCCCAAGAGTAACCTTGCTAGATTTGAAATAAGTATAACCAAAATAGGCTCCAACTGAAATGGCCCCAACTAATATTAAAATACCAACTGTAAGTATTACTTTTTTAAATATAGAACGGCTTGGTTGTTCATTCATTATAACCGGATTAGGATTAACCAAGGAAGAAGCGGGCTGACCAGTAAAAGCTGGGGTGGGAGCATTCTGAGATTGAATATTTATGGCTATCTCCGTATTAGCCTGCGCCACGGCCATATCAATATCCGTATCTGTCCAACCTTGAACCTTTACCAAATTTTTAATAGTATCAATATTTGTCCCCTGGCCTAATTGTTCCTTAATAAAAGAAACTAACTGTTCTTTTTCGTTCATATTTTAAAATTAATTAATAAAATTTAGATAGAGATTATCTAATACTAAATATTATACCACAAGTATTATTTGGGGCAAAGCAAAATCGCCCCTTCGGGGAGCGATTTTGCATTTCACCTTCGTACCTATAAGCCGAATTCTGTCCTTAAAAATTATTTCTAATTTCTAATGGATGATCATTTATCTGGGTCCAAAATTACTTTTGAACTCAAGCGGCACTTCTCACTTGCGTGAGACACGACCTTGCACAGGGGTAAGGATTTGGTCGTTGCATTTCTACCTTACGATAGAAGTATTCCTTAAAAATTTCTAAGGAACTCCTTCACTTTCGTTCAGGACGTTTCTGTAGTCACCTCTTGGTTTGCACCAGACGGGCGTTACCTCCCGATGCCTTTCGGATCGGGACCCCGAAATCGTAAACGAGCTTCGGGACGCTACCTTGCTCCCAAGCTTTCGCCTAGGCTGTGTTCGGACTTTCCTCCCCATTTAGCACAAGGCTAAACAGAGCAATCATCCAATACGGAGGTGTTAATAATATAACACTAATTCCATAAAAACACAACTGCCCCTAACCCCTCCTTAACTAAGGAGGGGAAGAGAAAGCAGAATACGGGGAAAGGTCATTTCTTATTCCTAATCAAACGGCTCAACATACGTTGAGCCGTTTAATAGTCATATTTTAAACCTTCTCATAAAACACATCCCTGCCAGTTTTCCCCACCTGTTTAATTTTTCCTTCACGTTCTAGCTCATCCAAATATCTTTCTGCTGTGGCATCAGATATGCCAAGCATTTGTTCCACTTGATTATTTGTCAACGGTTGATTACCACTTTCCATCAATCCCAATATCGCTTCCATATTTTTCTTTTTCTCCTCCGCCTGTCCATTAACCATCTTTGGGGAACGCTTTTTCCCAAACCAATAACCTAGCATTAAGGCAAAAATTCCAACTAATACCAATGTGATTATATTTATTTCCATCATTTTTTATAACCTAATTTTATTAATTATAAATTAACTGAATATGGTAAGGATTTAACATATTCTTCTATTAACTCCCAATCTGGCTTATCATTTTTAGTGGGTAATTTAATTTTAAATTCTCTTAATCTGTCCGTCCCCATCTTGCGACTATAATTATATCTATATTTTTCCATTTGCAAGACCGTGGCCAGAAAAATACCAACGTGTGGATTCAGATTAAACCTCGGCTTTAGAATTCGCACATCAACAGGTGTAGCTAAATAATTCATTGGTTGATAGAAAAAGTAACCAACAGAACCACCCCTATTTGCTGTTATTGTGTTTTTTCCAAAATCAGAATATTCCTGGACAAAACTAGTAACACCATTATTTGTCTCAGATGATGTAATATATGGAACTTCACCGCCCAACGAAAGATCTGTTATTAAAGGGTCTCTGGTAGAACAAACATCAAATAAATCAACTAAATTAAAATACTTCCATTTTTGAGTATTTAAATTAATATTTTGATTGATCTCTTTCTTGTTAGAAACAAAATCTCTTAATTTATTTGAATATAAAAATGTACTATACTCTAGCATTTTTTGAATACACAAAGCGTCAGTAAAGTTCATATAATCTGTCTCCATGTAAGCCTCTGCACACCATTCGTTTTCT
>Ga0247841_10008623_pt1 | contig 14596 bp, 8 predicted proteins | sample LaCruzMarch2015__2_FD_192410 | JGI IMG/M metagenome (GOLD analysis project Ga0247841, IMG submission 192410) | Freshwater microbial communities from meromictic Lake La Cruz, Castile-La Mancha, Spain - LaCruzMarch2015_18m | ecosystem: Environmental > Aquatic > Freshwater > Lake | place: Spain...
CCCGATGCTGTACCCGCGATCAGCTTGGCTTTCACCAAACGGAGTGATTGTTCCCGTATAACGATATTTTCCTGAACTACTCTCAGTTCATTATCCAATTCAAGAAGGTTGAAATAACTGTCTATAATGTTATAAATCAGCGCAATTCTGACAGCCTGCTGGTACGCAACCTGGCCAAAAAGATTGGCACGGGCGGCCTCCTTCGAACGTCGTAATTTTCCCCAGAGATCAACCTCCCAGCTTACCCCGGCCATCGCAGAGTAGGACATGCCATCAGGGTTAGCTACATCCCGGTAACCCACCGTTCCCTGGGCCGATAAAGCTGGCCATTGTTTCCCCCTCTCAATTTTAAAGTTCGCCTGGGCTTGCTCAATCCGCGAAAAGGCGATCCGGATATCCCAGTTGTTTCTTAATCCTGTGTCGATCAACTGTTGCAACACGGAGTCCTTGAATAGCTTGATCCATTCAATATCGGCCATGCTTAGCGTATCACCGCTGTATGCAAAGCGAAACAAACTGTCGGTTTTCACAACCGGCCGCTTGTAATTAGGACCAACTTTGCATCCCGTTACCAGGAGGATAGTCAGAAGGATCAGTAGTGTTGTAATTCTTGAATATTTGTGAAACATATTATTCAATTTACGATTTACGATTTACGATTTACGATTGACAAGTGACGATTGACAAGTGACAAGTGACAAGTGACAAGTGACAAGTGACAAGTGACTAATCTTGAATTTTATTGCATTTTTTTTCTTACACTCCTGCATTGCCTGCATTACCTGCATTACCTGCATTGCCTGCATTACCTGCATTACCTGCATTGTCTGCATTGTCTGCATTGCCTGCATTGCCTGCATTGTCTGCATTCAATTATTTTGCTTCCTCAACACTTTTCTTCTTTTTCAGCCGGTTCTCAATTTTTTGGAATGCAACATAGAGCGCCGGTGTGACCATGACCCCGCAAATGGTTGCGACAAGCATCCCGCCAAAAACAGAGGTTCCAAGGGCATGGCGGCTGGCCGCACCCGCTCCGGCAGCGGTCATCAGTGGCACAACGCCAAGAATAAACGCAAAGGAGGTCATAAGGATTGGTCGGAACCTCAGTTTAGCCCCTTCAATAGCAGCATCAAACAGTGGCTGGCCTCCATCGTATTTCTGCTTGGCAAATTCTACGATGAGGATGGCATTTTTGGCCACAAGCCCGATGAGCATGATTAGTCCGATCTGGGCATAAATGTTGTTTTGCAATCCGCGTGACCACTGTAATCCAAAGGCGCCGAACACTCCAAACGGTATGGCCAGTAACACCGGGATCGGTAGCAGCCAGCTTTCGTATTTTGCAGCCAGGAGGAAATAGACGAAGATGAAACACAGTGTGAAAATATAGGGAGCCTGTCCACCGGAAATGATCTCTTCGCGGGTCATTCCCGAATATTCATATCCGAATCCATATGGAAGGGTCTTTGCCGCAACCTCCTTCACTGCTTCAATACCCTGCCCTGTGGAAGATCCGGGCGGAATACCGATGGTGAAGTCGGCCGAACTGTAAAGATTGAAACGCTTAACTATATCGGGACCCTGGGTTTCAGTCACCTCTGCAAGCGTTCCCAGCGGCACCATCTTCCCTGAGTTGCTCCGCACATAAACTTTGCTGATATCCTCCTTATTGGCCCTGAATTGTGCATCGGCCTGGATGATCACGCGGTACGACTTACCGAATTTGTTGAAATCATTCACATAATAACTTCCAAAGAGCGACTGAAGGGTTTGATAAATGCTGTTAACCGGCACATCCATGGTTTTTGCCTTTTCCTTGTCAACAACGAGTTTATACTGCGGTATGTCATTCCTGAACGGTGAGAAAATGCTCGAAACCTCCTTGCGTTTGGACAGTTCCTGGTAAAAGTCGCGCACCACGCCTGCCATTTTATCCAGACCGGCTCCCGACTTATCTTCCAGCTGAAGTTCAAGTCCGCCGGTCTTCCCCAGGCCGGAGATGGCCGGGGCATTGAAGGCCATGCAGATTCCGCCTGGCAGTTTATTCATTTCGGCCTGGATTTTTTTGATCAGCATATTGACATGCAGTTCTTTTGCTCCACGTTCCTTCCAGTCTTTCAGTTTGACGAAGCACATCCCGTTGGTGGTACTCACGGAATTGTCAAGAATAGAGTAGCCCGGGATCATTGTATAGGATTCAACCCCATCAAGTTTGGCAAGCAATGCTTCAACCTGGCGGGAGACTGCATCAGTTTTTTGAAGTGAATAGGCCTTTGGTGTATTGATGTTGATGAAAAAATACCCCTGGTCCTCTGAAGGCAGGAACCCGGAAGGTAAAAATTTCATCACGACAACAACAAGAACCATAATAATTGACAGAAACAGGACAGGGTGGGCAATGTGATGGGTGAAATTTTTAACAATCCTGATATAACCATTTGTGGTCTTATTAAATCCACGGTCGAACCAGCGGAAGAATTTCCCAAGCAATCCTTTTTTATCTGTTTTTGGTTTGAGCAGCATGACACAGAGTGGCGGTGTGAGGGTGAGCGCCAGCAATGCTGAGATCAGGATAGAGGAGATTAGGGTGAGGGCGAATTGCTTATACATGACGCCGGTGGTGCCACCAAGGAATGATACCGGAATAAAAACAGCGCAAAGTACCATGGTGATGGTAAGAATGGCGCCGGTAATTTCATGCATGGTATGTTTGGTAGCCTCCAATGGTGTAAGTCCTTCGGAATCGATCTTCTCCTGTACAGCCTCCAGTACGACAATGGCATCGTCGACCACAATTCCGATGGCAAGCACCAGGGCGAAAAGCGTCAGCATGTTGATCGAAAAGCCAAGGAAACTGAAGGCTGCCAGCGCACCCACCAGGGAGACAGGAACGGTGATAGCCGGGATGAGCGTCGCACGCCAGTCCTGCAGGAAAATGAACACCACGATGAATACCAGGACAAAGGCTTCCATCAGGGTTTTGAGAACCTCTTCGATAGATGCAGTCACAAATTCAACAGTGTCAAGACCCTTCTTATATTCAATTCCCGATGGGAACTCTTTGGCAAGCAATTCCATCGTGGCATCGCACTCCTTGCGCACATTTACCGCGTTGGATCCGGGCGACTGGTAAACTGCGATGACCGGTGCCGTTTTACCGTTGAACCGTCCGTATGCATCGTAGGTTTTCAATCCAAGTTCAATTCTCGCTATCTCGCTCATTCGTACAACTGAACCGTCCTGGTTGGCTTTGACGATGATGTTTCCAAACTCCTTTTCATTTGCCAAACGACCCTGTACGCGGAGCATATATGACATTTCCTGGCCCTCGGCAGCCGGAGATTTTCCAATCATACCCGCTGCAGCCTGCACATTCTGGTCCTTGATGGCAGCCTGTACATCCTGTACCGATATCGAATAACCGGCCATTCGATCAGGATTGAGCCATATGCGCATCGCGTAATCATCACCCCCGAACAGGTTCACATCGCCAACGCCACTGATGCGCTTTAATACGTTTACTACGTTTATGTTCAGGTAATTGGAGAGAAACTTTGTGTCGTAGGCCGTATCGTTCGAAACAAGGGCATAAAGCAAAAGAATACTTGGCGATTTCTTCATGACGATAACCCCGCCCTGCACTACCTCTGCGGGCAGAACATTCATTGCACGTTGGGTACGGTTTTGCACGTTAACCGTTGCCATGTCTGGGTCAGTTCCCACCTCGAAATAGACTGTGATGTTACACGAACCATCATTCGCACACTGTGAGGTCATATAGGTCATGTTGTCGACCCCGTTGATCTGCTCTTCGAGCGGAACAGAGACAGTTTTCTGAACATCCTCGGCATTTGCGCCGGGATAGTAGGCCGTAACCTGGATCGTAGGCGGGACAACATCGGGATATTGCGAAATCGGCAGAATCATCATGCTCAAAAAGCCAACCATCGCTATCAGTATTGCGATAACCGATGAAAGAATGGGGCGGGTTATAAAGGATTGCAACATATTTTTATAATTACGAATTAAAAATTACGAATTACGATATGGGATATACGATTTGCGATATACAATTTACGATTTTTTTGTCACGCGTCACGCGTCACGTGTCACGAATGTATACCTTGTTACTTTATTACCCTGTTACTTCACAGTCTCCGGCGCAAGCGGAACAGTCAGCGTATCGGGCACCATCACCGGGTTGATCTTCATCCCCTCCTGGAATTTCTGAAATCCTTCGAGCATGATCCGGTCACCAACATTTAAACCCCCATTTATAATAAACTTATTTCCGATTCCACGTCCAAGTATAACAGGGACCCGGTTTACCTCATTATTTTTATTCACAACGAAGACGAAATTTTTACCCTGAATCTGAGTTGTTGTACTCTGCGGAACAACGATACCTTTTTCGTTTTCCATCAACACCAGGTTCACATTGGCAAAGTTGCCGGGTTTGATCAATCCGCTGGGATTGGGAAAAACAGCCCTCATGGCAATCGTACCTGTTTGCGGGTTAATGGCCCGGTCGACGAAATCGATCTTCCCTACGTGATTATAAGCCTGGTTGTCAGATAAACTGAGGAATACTTTAAAATAGCTTTGACTTTCTTTCATAGTTGCCTTGTGAATTTCAAGGTAACGGTTAATCTTAAGAAAGTCATTTTCATTCATCTGGAACTCAACATACATAGGATCCATTGCTGATACAGTGGACAACAGGGTACTTTCTCCCTTTCCGACCAGGTTCCCCGGCCGCACATCGCAGGCGCCTATATAGCCTGTAATCGGCGAGGCCATGGTGGTATATGACAGGTTTAGTCTGGCCTGTGCAAGGTTGGACCTCGAACTGGCAACAAGCGCACGGTCCTGTTGTTCGGTGGTAACTGCTTTGTCGTAATCGTTTTGACTGATCGCATTGGTGGAAAGCAATGGTTTAAGCCGGGCAACATCAAGTTTGGCTTTCTCCCAGGCAGCGATTTTATTATCAAGGTCAGCCTCTGCAAAATTCACATCATTCTGGTATTCATCTTTTTCGATGGAAAACAATGGTTGTCCCTTCTGAACAACTGAACCTTCCTGGAATGTCCAGTTCTGGAGGTAGCCAGCAACACGGGCGCGGATTTCGACCGTTGGAATACCGACTGCCTGGCCTACCATCTGAAGGTAAACGGGAACTTTGGTGCCTTTGAGTTCCATTACTTTGAATGAAGGAGGCGCTCCTTTCTGCTGTTCCTTTGGCTTACAGGATGTTGTTATTACCCCAAGTGTGAATAACAATGCGATAGCGAATGAAATCCTCGTGATAAAATGTTGACGCATATGAACAGGTTTTAGTTTTTTGCAACCGTGGTAAATAATTTTCAAATATAAATTTTTTCTTAATTAAAGAACTTAATAATTGTAAACAAAATACTGGAAAAAAAAACTCATTAAATGGCATGGGTTTTCCAATACTGATAAAATCTTAATTTTGCCAACATGATTGAGTCCACTCCGAAAAGGCAATTTAGCGGAAAACCGGACACTGAGCGAAGTCGAAGTGTCCTTATTGACAGGTGTTTGCATCCTTCGACTCCGCTCAGGATCCAATAGATCGGACTTTTCGGAGCAGACTCATGATTGGTAATTCAATTTCAAACAGAATTAGTTCTGTTTTAGTGATTTTTCAAAAGAACACGCTTAAAACTATATGGTGACTCCTGCCTGTTTTGGGAAAATATTTTTTTTGACTTTGTCTTTAATTTGGCTGCCCCTGGCAATGCATGCCCAGGAGGTTATCTCCACTTCATTGACGCAAATGAACTACAAGATTCCATTCCGCCCTGCCGATGGAGGACTGTATGTCAATGGGAATGCGGTACTCCGTGAATTGGCCAAAGATGTCGTTCGTGAACCATGGCAGGTTAAAGTCCAGGTATCTTTCACGCTGTCGATGACAATTTATGAGCAGGATGAAAAAAATATCCTGTCAATTCTTTTTATCAATCCGGGTATAAGCGGGGATAAGGATTTCAGGCGCTTTCCGGTCAGCGACGTATTGTTCCCGGCGAACGTCAATATGAAGTTAAAGTGGGCCAATCGTTTCGATACCACCAGTTTTTCGGAAGTGTTCTTTAGTAAAAATTCGCTCGATTACCATGGAAACCAGGTCTTTTCGCTCCCTGTTCCCGACTTTGACCCAAAGGTTGATACCTTGATGGTGCGTGATGTGGAGCTGTTCTATGACTCAGTGGGATTGAAAGCTTTTAAAAACAGGCTTGAGCTTATCCATGATTATTATGCCTCAGTGATTTTACTCGATTCATTGGAGTTGATGGCAGCTGGTATTGATCTGGAAGATCAGGGCGGCCTGCCCGTCAATTACATGAAAATAGAAGAGATGAACAAGGCGCTTGAAAGGATTCAGGTCCGTGATTTCCCTTTAACATTGCTCCATGATGGCCTGGATCCCGGCCGGTTGTCGGATAAATATAATGCCATGTTCCGTCAGTCGCGAAGCCTTACCTATACCTATATCGATGCATTGAAAAAGAGAGGCGCTGTTTCGTGGAGTGGGAATGTTGACAGTCTTGCCGGTTATTTTACCGGGAGGATACTGTCCTATGTTCTCCGTACCAAACTCATGGACCGTCTTCAGAGCCGGATATACCAGGATTGGCTGGATCATTGCTTCGATCAAAGTTCTTTTCCTTTCGAAGAAAATGTGTTGGGGCTTCTACTGTCAAAATGTTACCCTGATGCACAGGGTGATACCATAAAAAGGTATGTTGCAGGCCGCATTTATCTCTCATATCAAAACAAGGCCCGACAACTGATGGAGCAGTATCAGTATTCAGAGGCTTTCCTGATGATGGATCATGCGCGCAGGTTTGCTGAATGCAACCCATTCAATAACAGTGTTGTGCCCGATAATAACCTGCTTACCCAGGCGGCTTACGGGATATATAATTCCTACACAGGGATTGCCCAGGAATGTATCCGCAACCGGAAATTCAACATGGCCGACAGCTATCTTGCCAAAGCAGATCTTTATGCAAAAGAACATGCTACCCTGATTGTATCCGATTCGTTATACCTGGCTGTTTACAGCGGACTGTTTTTTCAAAGGAATTCGGAATGTGATCAGTTGCTTGAGCAAAAGGAATTTGGCGCAGCGCTGGATTGTTATCACAGTCTTGAAACAAAATATGACAGCGCCGACCTGATATTTGTTGAAAAACACCTGGACGAAAAGAAAAACCAGGCAATGACAGGACTTTTACTCGAATCGGTCGACAGGTTGCTGGCGGCAGCCGATCATCATCAGCCCGATACCCTTCTGTTTTATTATGAACAGACGTTGCAGCTCAGGAATGCGGTCAGGGGAACCGGTTCAGCCTCAGATGTGCTTGACTCACTGGCCCCGGCCATTGGTAGGATAAAGATGGACCGCTTTTTTTACGCAGGCAAACAGGCCCTTGATCAGCGTCAGTTTACCCTTGCGCTAACCCGGCTTTCGGATGCCAGATCGGTTTCTGACCAGTACGGTATTTCCCGGGATCAATCATTTGATTCTGTTTACCGGGTAACTATGAAGAACTGCCTGATCATCCAGTTGGGGGCGGCACAAAAAAAGATATGGGCAAATCAGTTTGATTCGGCCAAAGCGGCGCTGGAACAGACAAGGACGACCGGGTTCGGTTATGGGTTGCAGGATGATCTGGAATTTATATCCACGCTGGGCAAATTTGCAGCAAAGATCAGGGAGCAGCAATGCCGGAATATCCAGGATTCTGTCAGTTTAAAAATGATCGGCGCTGACCGGGCGATTGCACAGAAAAATTATTTTTCGGCTTCAGGTTACCTGAAACAGGCTTTGGCGCTCAATGATTCAGCCATTGAATGTGGGTTCTCAAATAAAGCGATCAGCGACACCCTGATCAAATACAGCCAGGCGGCCGGTTATCAGCAAAAACTCCTGAGCGCACGCGGACATGTTGCCAGTGGTGATTATGTTACGGCAGTAAATGAACTGACCGAAAATGAGCGAAATTATCAACTTTTTGGTCTTGACCGGTTTGGTTTACATTCGGAGGGGGTTTATGACTTTATCAGCGAGCGTTCGAACCCCTATCTTACGGAACAAGCGATCTCTCATTTTAACGAAAGGGGAGATACCAGGGAGGCCCTGAGGTATTTACGTTTACTTCGCAGCCAGGGATTCCCTGACAGGAGTGCCAACGTAACACAAAATCTGCTGGGTAAATCGCTGGCCATGAATGATTATCAGCTAAATCCGAAAGATTCAGGATCACGACTGGTTGAACAATACACCCTTAACGATGACTGGTATGAGATTTTCAGGGCAGCATACCTCGATGAATGGAAACGACTGGTCAATGCAGAACCGGCCTTAAGGTAGTCGGTCTGGTTATTTTACGATCAGTTTCCCGGTCTCCTGCAAACTTCCTGCGTTTAACCTGAAAAAATAGATTCCTGAAGCCGGTTTGCTACCCCTTTCTGCAGACAAATCAACAGAAACATTGTTAATTCCAGCGCCGGCATTCTCAACCGAAACTTTCTTGACGGTGTGGCCAAGCATGTTGAATATTGTTACCTCAACGGCTGATGGCCGCGGCAATTCGAATGCAAGATTGAATAATCCGCCCGACGGGTTAGGATAGACCAGCACCGGCTTGTTATTCAGCAACTGGGGCAACAGCTCGTCGTCAATGCCCGTGAAAACCGGTTTCTGCAGCTTAACTGTCGTATAGATCCGGTATTCGCCGGGATCGAAGGCAAGATAGGCGCTGACATCTGTTACATTCAGCGAATCGCCGGTGTAATATTCGTACCACATGCCAGTTTTGGTGAAAGTGGGTATGACATTCTTTGCAATCACGTCGAAGTTGCCTAAAACAGTAACATCCATGGTTGCATGGCGCAGCCAGATGCGTTTGATGGCGGTAGTAAGGTCGATAGAATAGTCGGTAGTTGCAAAAGCGGGTTGAGTTTTCTTCAGATCGATCAGGGATGAAAATATGTTTTTTGTGTAGCGTCGCCTCCATTGATTCTGGTAATCCCAGCGGACCGGTTTTTTCGCAAGCCGGCCTCCGCCGTATTCAATGGAATAGTCATACCCCAGTTCTTCAAACTGCCAGATCATCTTGGGTCCGGGAATGGTGAAAAAGAAATTGGCAGCAAGTTCAATCCGTTTGAGACTCCGCGTAGTATCACCCTTGATCTTATACAGGGCCTGGGCGACGCTTCCGTAGGTAATTGCTTTATACATCATGCGCTCCTCGTCATGACTCTCCATATAGGCAACAAGGTTAGGCTGGGTCCAGGTCCGTTTTTTATACGATGCCCATGAAAGATCCGATTTGTTATTGTCATTATAACCCATGGCTCCCTCGCCGTACGAACCCGTCATATTGCCCCAAAGCTGCATGTTGTTGTTAGATAATACAAGCTCCTCCGAATTGTCGGCAAAATGTTCCATAATGGCATAGGCATTCGGGTTGACCTCATGAATCACGTTGGTATAATTTTCAAGAATGGAGATTCGCGCGGCATCATACTGTCCCCAAAGGCTTACGTTATTCGGATATGAATTTTTTTGGGTGAAACCCTTCGACAGGTCGAAGCGGTAGCCATCAATGTGATATTCAGTCAGCCAATAGCGGATGAGGCGTTCCATATATGTCTTTGTAAAAAGACTTTCATGGTTGAAATCGTACCCTACATTATAGGGGTGTTTTGGAATGGGGTTGAACCAGGGATTATTGGCTGCGGGCTGTTGTGCCGAAGCATCCCAGTAAAGTCTTACCAGCGGTGAGCTTCCGAAATGGTGGTTGCACACAATATCGAATATCACCGCGATTCCCCTGGCATGTGCAGCCTCTATAAATTGTTTCAACCCGTTTTTAGTGCCATAGTATTTATCAACGGCGAAGGAGAAATCGGGATTGTAACCCCAGCTGTCGTTTCCTTCAAACTCCATGATGGGCATAAGTTCTATTGCATTGATTCCTAAATGTTTCAGGTAATCGAGCGTGTCGATGAGCGAAGGATAATCATGGGCCACGGTAAAATCGCGGATGAGTAGTTCATACACTACCAGGTTGGTAACGGCCGGAGGGGTAAAGGGTGTGGCATTCCACGGATATGGATCCTGGTTGGTTTGCAGGTAGGTGGCAATCCCGGTTGTTAATCCGGTTGGGTATGGACGCAGATTGGGATAGGTTGTTGCACTGATGTACTGGTCGTTTGGATCGCTCACTTTATCGGCATAGGGATCGCCAATGCGCAGATTTCCGTTAACCAGGTATTGAAAAATGTATTCCTGTTTTGGAACAAGGTTGTTTATTTGCAGCCAGTAGCGATTGCCATCGGGCGTGATTTTCATGTAGAAGTTCGAGTCGATCTGCCAGTTATTGAAATCCCCGATCACAAAGGCATTATCCTTCAACGGGGCATAGAGGCAAAGAATTGCGGTAGTTGCATCGACATAGCTGATACCATCTTCAATTCCCGGGGGGAGATCGGCGACGACAGCAGGCGGGATCACCGTATAGGCGAATGAATCGGCAGCCGATTCGGTGGCATTCATGGCTTCGATGCGAATCCACCGCTTAACCCAGTTCTGGCCAAAATTATCAGCCAGGATGGTGTCGGTGATGGTATTCCCTGCGGTTGTCTTCACCAGGGCGCCATCGACAAAGATCTTCATTGTTTCGGCGGTAGGACTGATGGCCGAAACAGGAATGGTGTCGTTTTGTTTGAGAAATAGCGATTTGCTGTCGGGAAGAACAATGTTTACGCTCATCTCACTGGGATAAACATCGACAAAAATATCGCTTCCATCGGCATTCTTGCCGGTTTTCGTACCATCTGAATTGCGGAAAACAAAGGCCATTTTGAGGATCTCCTCAGCCGCAGGTACACCGTAGTAACCTCGTATCGATGGCTTGATGGTGAGTTTGTATTTGTTGTTCTGCAGATAGGTCATCAGCGCCTTTGTCGTATTCTCGTACCACCCGGCAACCACATACTTCCAGTCGGAGCCGGAGGCGCTCAGGTTGGTGATCACCCCGGTATGTGCGTAAACGACCGGAGGGTTTAAATTCATTAATCCGGCGCTGCCCTGGGTTGCGTCGAAAATGATGGTTACCGAATCATTTTCGATGGGGAAAACCGGTATGGTGGTAATGACCTGGGCTTGGGTTATGGCGGAAAGAATGCCACAGAAAAGAAATGTGGTTGCAATGATAAAGCGTTTCATAGTGGAGGAATTTGATAACAAAGATAGTAATAATAGGAGGCTGAACGATAAATTGTTTTCAGGTTGAATTCCTGGAACTACCTAAAGCAGCATCGGTGATTTCAATTGACGAAGTGGGGAAGGATGGGAATCGGATCTCTTTTATCCCGAAGCAAAATACAAAACCTGCCATTCTCATACCAGGCTTTTGTTGCTTCAAACTTTTCTCTATTGACCATTCTATTTTGAAATTAACCATTGGTTAATTTCTTTTTGTAATTTATCATGTGGGATGGCTTGCCCGTTCCGGACTTGCTCACGCCCCAAATCTATCCTTTTTTTTTGTTCATCCGATAGTTTGTAAATACTTTCAGACGCTTTGGCCTCGATCATTGTTTTTATCGCGTTTAAAAAGGAAATATCCTCAATCAGGGAAAGATATTCATTGATAAGATGTCGCAGTTCTATTGTGTTTATAGAAGTTTTTTCACAAAGTTAAGGCATTTTTACCAAATCAGACAAAATACCAAAAAGTCAAACCTGCCGAAATCTATTATTTTTGTATTTTTATCCCAAAATAACAGGTTCATCCTAATTGAATTTCTATCGTAAATCCCCTGATCCCCCTTCACCATGCAAAAACCAAAAGCCAGACCCTTGTCAAAGAAAAAGAAGGCCGAAAAGAACCCCGATGCCGTTCCTTATCACCGCAAACCAATCGATCTGTCACTCGAAGCCTGGCAAATAGCCCTGCGGAAGCAGTTTGTAACCGGGAAGGATTTTGCAATTAAAAAACTTGATGGACACCTTGTGTTCAGCGACTATTCCGTGTACAATCCCGAAACTAAAAATACTTACAAAGTTGCCATCCGAAACAATGAACAGGTGATGAATTTTTGCACCTGTCTTGATTTCAAAACAAACCATCTGGGCACCTGTAAGCATATTGAGGCGGTGTTGCTCCGAATCCGGTCCACGCCCCGGCTGGCATCCATGCTGAAAAGGGGATATGCTCCACCATACAGTTCGGTTTACCTGCAGTATGGGAAGGAACGTAAAGTTAAACTCAGGATTGGAACCGATTCGGCGGTTAAATTTAAGAACATGGCCTGGGAATATTTTGATAAGGAGATGACGCTGACCTCCTTCGGATTCGCGAACTTTGAACAGTTCAGGAGCCGTGCCGGCGCCATCGATCCCGATTTTCGATGTTATGACGATGCCCTTGGGTTTATACTTGAAACGCGGGAAAAACAGCGCAGGTTGCAATGGATCAACGAAAGGTATCCTGATGGCAGGGAAATGGAAGGAATTCTTACCACGAAACTTTTTCCATACCAGCAAAAAGGAATCCTGTTTGCCGCGAAAGCCGGGCGAAGCCTTATTGCCGACGAAATGGGATTAGGGAAAACCATCCAGGCCATTGGCGTAGCCGAGATCATGAAAACAGAAACGGGGATTTCGAGTGTGCTCATCATCTGCCCCACCTCACTGAAATATCAATGGCAATCGGAAATACAACGATTTACCCCGGGGACTGTCAAGGTAATCGAAGGACTTCCGCATATCCGCCATGCACAATATGAGTCGGATGCTTTTTACAAAATCGTATCGTACCATGCTTTGAGTAACGATCTCCAATCAATCAATTCGGTTGAATTTGACCTTGTGATCCTTGATGAAGCGCAGCGGATCAAGAACTGGAAAACAAAGATAGCCCAAAGCGTTAAGAAAATCCAATCACCCTATGCGCTGGTACTAACCGGAACTCCCCTGGAAAACAAGCTTGAAGATCTTTATTCAATCATTCAGTTCGTTGATCCGTTCAAATTGGGGCCTTACTATCAATTCCTCGACTATTACCAGGTGAAGAATGAAACCGGCCGTGTTGTCGGATTCAATCACCTGCACGAAATTAGCCATAAACTTTCGGATATTATGATCCGCCGGACCAAAAAGGAGGTGATGTCGCAACTTCCCGAACGGATGGATAAGACTTTATTTGTATCCATGACCGAACAACAGATGGAGTGGCACGAATCATTCAAAGATGTCGTAGCTCGTCTGGTAAATAAATGGAAACACCAGGGTTTTTTAAATGAAAAGGACCGCCAGCGTTTAATGATCAACCTGAACCTGATGCGGATGGTGTGCGACAGTACCTATATTATTGATCAGCAAACGCGGCATGACACCAAAATTGGCGAGTTGATGAACATTCTCGAAGAGTACCTCGGCGGGAATGAAGAGAAGGTAGTCGTTTTCAGTCAGTGGGAGCGCATGACGCGATTGGTTGCGCGCGAACTTGATGAACGCGGAACCGGATATCGCTACCTGAATGGCCAGGTGCCCAGCAGGAACCGGAAAGAATTGTTCGACCATTTCAATGGAGATCCTGCTTGCCGTGTGTTTTTGTCGACCGATGCCGGAAGTACCGGACTGAATCTTCAATCGGCTTCGATGATAATTAACCTTGACATTCCATGGAACCCGGCGGTACTCGAACAACGTATCGGGCGCGTTCACCGCTATGGCCAGAAAAATAAGGTATCGGTCATCAACTTTGTCTCTTCCGGCACCATTGAACACCGCATGATCGGCGTGTTGAATTTTAAAAGTTCACTCTTTGATGGCATCCTGAATGATGGCGAAGATTCGATCTTTATGGGAGAAGACAAGTTCCGTGCATTCATGAAGACTGTGGAAGGAATTACAGATCCGGCACCGGCAGATGTGGAGGCCGGCGTCCAGATTCCTACAGATATTGAGGCTGAAACTGATGAGTTGCAATTCAGAGAATCGGCAGTGGAAGAACCTGGTCGTATAGAAGAAGAACAGGTTATTGATATTCCTGGTGACGACGACGTTCGGGCATCGGAACCGGAAGATGTTGTCTCCGAATTAGTTGCATCATCTGAACCTCCCGATCCGGCATCGCTTATTGCAGGCGGACTTGGCTTTTTGAGCGGACTGGCACATACCTTTTCCTCTCCGGAGGCAACCCAAAAGCTGGTCTCCTCACTCGTCGATAAAGACCCGGCATCGGGTAAAACCTACCTGAAAATCCCGGTGGAGAATGAGAAGGTGGTAGCCGATGCCCTTAACCTATTTGGACAGTTGTTCAAGGCGTTTGGGAAATAATGTTTGAGCCTGCTACGAAAAGTCCGATCAATTGGATCCTGAGCGGAGTCGAAGGATGCAAACACCTGTCAATAAGGACACTTCGACTTCGCTCAGTGTCCGGTTTTCCGTTAAATTGACTTTTCGGAGTGGACTCAATGTTGGATATTTCATTATTCTGTATTGATTTTAGTCATATCTTGTATCAACCCGCTGCTGGTTGATACAAGA
>Ga0247841_10008624_pt1 | contig 14594 bp, 14 predicted proteins | sample LaCruzMarch2015__2_FD_192410 | JGI IMG/M metagenome (GOLD analysis project Ga0247841, IMG submission 192410) | Freshwater microbial communities from meromictic Lake La Cruz, Castile-La Mancha, Spain - LaCruzMarch2015_18m | ecosystem: Environmental > Aquatic > Freshwater > Lake | place: Spain...
CATAATACTTCAAGACTGGATGTTTATCCAAGTTCCTTTTTACTTTTTTTAATTCTGACAACATGATAGAAATGTCAATGTCATTGTCCCACGGAATGAATCCCGAATGTCGAACAGCGCCTAGTAACGTTCCGCCACATGCCCAGTATTTAATTCTGCACTCTTTTGCAAACTGATTCCACAACTTTAATATCTTCAACAAATCTTTGAAAATTTTTTTTCTATCTGCGTCAACTTGATATTCATAATGTGTTTCATCATGCCGAATAACGTTTTTGTCGCCATCATGTTCAATCCCATTTATTTTTATATTTTTTGTATTAAATATTTTGTATGTTAACTGTTTCATTCTACCTTAATATGTTCAACTATTTTTAAATAAACGTTATTATTATTATAAATAAATATTTATTTATATTTTAAATATTTATTTTATTTTATTTAAAATATTTATTATTAAGATTACATTGGTGTTATAATTTTTTTATGTTAAAGGTAAAGTAAAGTAAGTAAACTGTTATATTTTCCATTTTCCTTCTAATAACTTTCACATTTCACATAGCCGAGATTGTGTTAGTGTTGATATTTTAATATTTTAATATGTTAATCAATTTGTGGAATGTGAGGTATAATGACCGCAGCTATAATGGCGGTATATGCAAGTATAGTCGGAGTGTCATCATTTTGTTTACGCGGCGGCGTCTCTTTTATAATAAAAAGTTCATCAGTATTTTTATCAAATGAAATGGTTTGATTGTGTATAGTAAAAATAATTAAAAATAAAATCCATGAAAATATAACAAATGTCATAAAACTCATTTTTAAATAAAATTGGATCCGTCTAGTAAGTATTCTTGTGTTTTTATAGTTGGTTATAAAAATATGTTTACATCTGCACACTTTTCAATTTTTAATTATCACTTGACGCGCGCGCTGTACATACTATACTATTCGCGCAAAATAAAAAACAAAATGTAGAGGCGGTCACTGTAGTAACGAGTAATTTTCAGCTTCTACTCCGTCGAAGTTGTCATTATCATTATCATTCGCATTCGCAATTGCAGCATTCATCGCCACATTTTTTCCAACCTGTTTCACAATGCGCTTTTTACCAGTGTCTTCAATTGGTGTGCAAATTCGATTCATCGTTTGTATAAAGTCATCGTGCATGACATGCCCAACTTTAATTCCAGGATTTACATCTTTAAATTTTTTCAGCGTGTACACATGCCGTCGAGAAATATCATCAATCGAACTTTTCAACTTGTCGTTGCCTTCGTCTTTCTCCCATTTTTCCTCTTCCTTAACATACATAACGTCGCGCTTTTGGTCCGTGCAATGAATCGGGCGCTTAGACACATCCATATTCTCCAGCCCTTTTAAAATCAGCGCGCTCACGCTTTCTTCCATACCGGTTTGGTTTACTATTTTCAGATTTTCAAACGTAATTTCGAGAGATTTTACGAAATCAGATAAGTTAATTGCATCTTTACACTGCTCGTTCAGAAAAATATTAATATTAAAATTGCCGCAATTGTTCAAATGATTATTATTAGTATTTCCCATCGTCTTGTGTTTAATTTTATTGTTGCTATTCGTATTCGTATTCGTGTTCGTATTGTTACTGTGGTTTAGAGCAGCCGTCGTGATCGATGCTTTCGTTAATTCCAGCACCTGATTCTGAAGATTGCCTATAAGTTCGCTCTGCTTTTGAACGACATCCAGCACAACATTACACATTTTTTTGTTGTTTTCGTGTTCGGTTGAAATACTACACATTCGTTTATGTCTCGATAAGCTGCTCACGTGCGTATAGCTGTTTCCGCATTTGCACTTGAATACTTCCAAACCCTTTTCGCCGCCCAAGACCATCCGCCCAATTTCTTCTTTATGTTTTTTACTGTTCAAATGCTTGTCCATATTATTTTTTCGACTCGTTTTATATTCGCAAACGTTGCAATAAAATCCTTCTTTTATGTCATCATTTTCATCACATTTTTTTGCTTTACGTTTATAGTCGTGCACCGATTCTGACATTGGTGTCGTCGTGGCAAATGAATTACCTGTATTATCTTTATCCATGTTATATTTTCTAGTCGTTTCTATCTAAGTAATTTTTTATATTTATTATATTTTTTTGGCCCGTTGCTACTTTTTGCTACAAAATACTACTTTTTGCTATAAAATGCTATTTTTTGCTACCTCGATTTTTTGTTTAGAAAAACCCCACACCACACATCGTCACATTTGAATGTGCCGACGAAATAAAAATGACACCATGCTAAATTATGGCTAATTGTTAGCATTTTATGCTAATGCGGGATAGAGTCGTCACACCCTCAAAATCTTCATAAAATTCCGCACCATAGTTATGCTCACAAGTAGCACGCTGTGCGACGCTCTCCATTTCACCAAAATTCGACCCAAAATCCGCCCATTTTTTGCGTTTTCGCCGTTTTTTTCTCGTTTTTCTTATGCACTCGTCCCCATTTTTTCACCCAAGTGCCAAAGCATGTGAGGTAAGGAATTACAAAAAATGTCAAAAAATCAAAAAAGTAGATTTTTTTTTACCAACATTTTTTTTCTAAAAGTAAAAATGGACATGCTTTTTATGTCCTTTTTCAAAAAAAAAGATAGAATCTTTACAACTTTTTTCCCGGCGTTCTTTCATTTTACCGGGCTCAAAATACTTGCCTCAAAAATATTGCTTTCACAGAAAAAATCGGAAATCAGTATTTGTCCGAAACGCGGATAGGTTTCAGCTTCGTGCGCTTGCGCCCATGCCATTGTTTCTTGAAATGCGCCCTCGCTTAATTCGTATAGAGAATGCGGATGTCCGGGAAGCATGGATTCTATGATTGCGCGAGGTCCGGGAGTAAGTGTCCATGATATTTTAAACAGTTGTTTATTTTTGGCAGTTTTCCATTCTCGAAATTCTGCGACTCTATCTTCGTTATATGCGGTCATTTCGTTAAAAATATCGCTATCGGCATAAGTATTATGAATGATGCTGTCGGATATAAATATTTTGTTTGCATATTCGATCGGACGATGCGGAGAGGCAATCAAACAGCGAGCGTTTGCTTCCACGAGTTGCGCCACCGTAAGCGAATGCAGGTCGCTGTTTACAGGGATATGAAACGGAAGCAATGTGTCGCGTATGTCATTATACAGTAGTTTCATTGTGCTTTCGTCGGGCTCTTTTTTGCTGGGACTCGATTCTGATCCAAATTCAACATACACAATCTCGCCACGAAATGCATTTAAAAAATCCGATATGTCGCGCATTATCACGCTGCACAACACGCCCTGTTCAAAATGAAATGTTACCCAAGACGTGCCGTTCCAGCTGCATCTAAGGTCAATATAACGCGCACCGGCGCGCAGTTGTCCTGCGACGCTTCCCACAGGCGAACTCGCTTGAGAGAGTGCCCATAATTTAACGACATGATAAATGTCAATGTGGAGTAGTTGTGCGAGTTGCATCGCATCTTCGATCCAGTCGGCAACGAAACCTCTTAAATAGCTGTTATACAGCGTATATGCTCCGCTATCATGCGTTCCGGGCAACGTGATTTCATATAGTGTGCGATTATGTGTCCAGGCTGCATTCCGCATCCACTCGCTTCGGTCACGACAGGTTGTATTGGCAACATGATGTGTGTTTGTGTTTGGAGGCGCGCCTTCTTCATAAAAAATATTAGCACGGAGAGCATGGTGCTGTGATTGAATAGCAATAGATGTGCCGCCGCCAATCAATAATAACAGTAAACATAAATGGTATTGGTTTAAAAAGTAATAGTGTGTTTGCATTTTCTTTGCGTTTTTATTTTATATATTTTATTTATTTTATTTTTTTAAATTACTTCAGTAAATGTATTAAAAGGATAAATCTATTTTAATGTATTAGTATAAAGGTATATTACATCGTTGCGTCATTAAAAATAAATATGAATATTGGGGGAATTTTAAAGTCAAGAATTGCAAACGAAACGCCACTACCACCACCGCCATCATCATCATCTTATCAAAATATGCTGTATCCAAATCCGTATCAATTTTTTCCGTCTTCGCAGCAGCAAAATCCATACCAGTATCAACCGTTGATCAACGTTCCGACGAGAACAAACACGACCACAATCGGCGAAATCGGAGCATCGGTAGAAATGATCAGAGCGCAAGTAACGGAGCTTTCAAGACGGATGGAATCATTAGAATTTAAATTTTCAGAATTTGAGAAAAATATTTCAAATGATATTTTTCTTTTTAAGAATACATTGTCGGATCATTCGACGGAATTGTTACATGCAAGGGATGTTGTTGAGTGCACGCGCGCACATGTCAAAGATACAAATGAATTAATTAAATGCCAGGATGTTTGCATTGATAAATTGGCAGATGCGGTTTATCATCAGAGTTGCATGTTTAACGGCCAACGGCGGCATCAAAATAGAATAAATAAAACTGCAGCGAATATTGATTTGGGTATGATTCGTAGAAGGTTATCAAAGGTGGAAGATTTTACAAGCGAGTTTTATGAACAGTTTCAAAGCTTTAAATGTGTAAAGGATATCATTTTAAATTTAAGTGAACACCTTGATGAATGCGATCGAGACATTTCATCTGTTGTCGTCGCAGCAAATAATAAAAAATGTCATGAAAATGATGATGATGATGACATTCTTGCTTCCGCTTTACAAGACGCAACCGCAACTGTTACACTTGGTTTGGATAACTATTTTTCAAACTATGATGATCATGATAATGATCATAAAGATGATGATGAGTGTCATCAAAATAATTTGTCGACGTTCATGAAAAATGATCAAGAACAACAAAACATGAAAGAAGAGGAACACGATGATGACTTTGAAAGGTTATAACGTTCGCAATTTCGGATTGACTTGACCCAGGTGCAATCTTAGTAACGCTTTTAGCAAGGCAACATAACATCAATTCAACAATTTACCCACAGAAGACTGGAGTGGCACAACCTTGGGTACGAGGAAGTCCAGGGTGTTCAGGTAGAGAAACTGTAGGACATACAGGACAAACAGTTGTCGGATCTACTTTAATACAACGTGCCAGAGGTTTTATAGTATTAGATTTTTCAAAAGTTAGACGAACAGGGGGGGTTTCAAGATCTAGACGAGGGTCTACTTTATCTAAAAGAGGAAGTCGTTCATCACCTGCATTACTTGGACGAGGGTCTACTTTATCTAAAGGTAAAGGAAGAAGTCGTTCATCACCTGCATTACTTAGACGATGGTCTACTGTATCTAAAAGAGGAACGTCACCTGCATTACTTGGACGAGGAGGGTCTACTTTATCTAAAGGTAAAGGAAGAATTTGTTCATCACCTGCATTAACTTTAACTTCATTTGAAGGAATTTCTGTAGCAGAAGTTACTAAAATAACGCGTGTCTTGTGTGTTTGACGACTCTTATAAATAACAAACATACCTATCAATTTTGAAACATTTGTACCGACTGTATACTCTTTTTCCAAAAACGATATTCCTGGTTTTTCGAAAGATACTTTACCTTTCGAATGATTGATTATACTAATAATTACTCCTTCTAATAACATGCAATAAATTTTTGCGGTAAATCTAGCATTAGGAAAATAATCCTCTTTAATACAATCGGGGTTAGCCTCAGAAATTTTTTTAATCGTGTTTAATGACTTGTTTTTAAGATTAACATCAAATGCGCCCTCAAGTGCAGTATTTGCATATATTATTGCATCTTCGACATTTACATTGAGGAATTGTTTCATACTATAATCCAAAATAGAAAAATCAATTTTACTATTTTGAATTATATTTTTAGCGTATGTGTTTAATGTAGTTTTTAATTCGAAAATATCTTTGGGATCTAAATACCCACGGCTTTCCTTAATTGCTTTAGTTAAAGACTGGTGTGCAAGCATAAACTGAAAAATTCCGGTGTCGCGGGTTTCTGTTGGTTGATCTAGCGGCTTTAAGAGCATGTTTTATATGTATGTTATACTGTTATACGATACGATATATAATACAAAAAGAAAAAATATTTTCAAAAAATAATTAATAATATACTATATATATATATTATATATGTATATAAATAATGGAACCAAAATGCAGAATGAAAAATAAATGCAGAACTACGTATAAAAAAATACTGTATAAATATTCATCTCCAAAACAGGCTCAAAAAATGGCATACAAGTATTTAGGTAAGACGGCCAAACTTTATCCGGCAAGCAATCCCGAAAAAAAATACATGATTTGCGACCGGGTATCTAAAAAATGGGTAAACTTTGGTCAGCTTGGATATGAGGATTACACACGTCATAAAAATAAAACGCGCCGGCGCAACTATTTGACCCGCACAGCAGGAATGTTGGGAAACTGGAAATCAAACAAGTACTCTGCGAATAATTTGAGCCGTCATATTTTGTGGTAGTAGGTAGGTAGCACTTCACTTCAATATAATAATAAAATGTTATTAATATTTATTATTATTATTATTACAAATTACTAAAACTATTATTTACAGATATGTCCAGGAGGATCAATAAGTGGATTATCATTTAAAATTTTCAATAATTTTTTTTTTTCTTTGCTTGATAAATTTTCTATACCGTCGGATTTAATTATTTTAGTTATGATATATTTATATGCTTTATAAAAATCAGAATTCATTATATTTTATATATATAATATTTTATATATAATATTTTATAAAAAAAATAATTCAAAAAAATTTATATATAATATAAAACGTATAATAATTAATAATAAATAAAATTCGAATTATCACAAACAAGTAAACAAACATATGAAAAATGAGAGTAAGGTAATTAATCAAGGAGGATTTGGCTGCATTTTTTATCCATCTCTTTCTTGTAAAAAGGAAGAACCTAACGTGAAGCAAACCCAAGAGTATGTTTCAAAGTTGGTCGAAAGAAACTTCAGTTCAAAAAATGAAATCAACATTGGAGAGATTATCAAAAAAATTCCATTTTACTCGTTATACTATGTTCCGGTTTTACAGCATTGTGCCGCAAATTTATCAAAAGTCGGCAATAAGGAAATAAAAAAATGCAACATTATAGACAAGGCAGAAGAACACGTGAAATACATTCTTTTGAAAATGAAATACTTGAAAAATATAAAATTCACGGAATATTTATTAACAAATAAAAGCAAAAAACATATCCTAAATATCATTTTCGATACCTATTCATATTTCCTTTTCTCTCTAGAACAGCTCATGACATATGAAGTCGTTCATTTCGATTTCAAATGGGATAATGCGGTCATCGATTTAAAGACGGAACTTCCTGTAATTCTGGATTTCGGTATTTCAATTCCAATTCGAAAACTATTGGACTATGATCGCGCTTTAAACGCAAGTGATGAGAATGTTGACGGCAACGACGAAAATGAGAAGGAAGAAAAAGGAAAATTGGATAAAAGTGGTGAACACGCAAATAAAGAATACAAATATGAACTTTTTCGTAACTACTTTTACACATATTTTCCAAGATACAGTTTATGGCCGCTAGAAGTGCATGCAATGTGTTATGTTTTGCATGAACACAGCAGACTTACACCGAATTCTCTCCAACAACTCATAGACGAATACGTGGATTCAAACGCCGCATTCACAATTTTTTCGCCGGAATTCATGGAAAAGTATAAGAAGCTGTGTTTCGAGACGATGGATCACTTGATAGACAAGCCGAGAAAATACGTTATTCACGAGTGTTTAAAGTTTTGGAACACGTGGGATAATTACGCGCTCAGCATTTCGTATTTTCAAATCATACATTTCATTTCATCATCGGGGTTCACTTCTAACGCGTTTTTGCTATCATTTTCCGAAATATTGCTTGGAAACGTGCATCCGGATCCGTCCAGGCGCAGCAACTACACGATAACGCGGTACGAATACAAGTCCATATTTTACCAGAAAACGAGCATTCGAGATTTTGAACTGTTGATTGATAATTTCGATTTTGATAAATTCAAATCCGAGTCTGTGAAAGATTCGCGGCGCAACGAGAGTTTATTTTCTCAATTGAGTAGCAGTCAAAGAAGATAGGAAATAGATAGGAATATAAAAAAATAAATATAATGAACATACTTAAATAGATGCGCAGATAGAATAATAGCTGGATTATAGTGAATACGAATACGAATACGAATACGAATACGAAATCAATACATCATCAATAGATTGATTTATATTTATAGAAAATGGTAAAAAATACAATGGGAGGGTGCAATGGTAAAAAGGTTGCACACAAGCACGCTGTGAAGTCTACGAAGAGTGGTCTGCGAATATCACAAAATAAGAGCGAAATTTATGGGGTGGTAAAACGCCTGAACGGAAATACATTTGATGTCATGTGCATTGATGAAAAAGAGCGCCGCTGTTTCATTCGCGGAAAATTCAAAGGTCGCGGAAAGCGCGACAACATCATCGAAGTTGACAAGTGGGTTCTAATTGGGCTGCGCGAATTTCAGCAAGTGCCGTCGGAGCTCGTGCTCGTTAACGGAAAAAAGGAAATGGAAATGTGTGATCTGTTGGAAGTGTATTCTTCATCAGAGAAGGAAACACTGAAACGAACGCATGGAATATATATGAAGGAGTCAGAACTGGCGCGCTCGATCGCAGTAACAATGGCAAGTGAGGAAGCGCTGCAGTTTGTGGATATGGACACAATCCGCTATCAAAAGATTGCTTCACAAAAAGTAGAAACGATCCGACTCAATGCGGAGCAGCGGAAAACAAATAACAATGTGATTGATCAGGCGGCATTTTACAGTGACATTGAAAGCGATGATGAAGAGGAGGATGAGAGTGGGGGTAATGATGAAAGTGGTGATCGTGGCAGTAACAATAATAGGATCGAAGAAAGCGAAGAAAGCGAAGAAAGCGAAGAAGAAGAAGAAGAACCGCAAAAACAAAACAATTGGAATAAAAATAAACGGTCAACAAATATGTACAAAGAAGAAATTGATGTTGATGACATTTGAAGATTTGAAATATTTTTAATTAAGATTCGTTTTATAAAAATTGATAAATAATGAATGTTGAATCAAAACGTATTAAACATTCATTCATACTTGGAAATAAATTATATTGGTTCTATGGAACAAGAGACACAAAAAGAAAATGGAGCAGGCGTTACGGTTGCGGATATTACATATGATTATATTTCACAGATGTCTCCATTTGAACTTTCGGCGTATCGAATCGCGAAAGGTCATTTGGGAACATCATTTAATTTGAGAAAAAGCAATGGGTTCTTAAAATGGATAAGTAAAAAATGAAAATAATTATACCGTATATTATATTTAAACTGTTAATAATGTTATATGTTGTTATATTTACATTTACATATTTTTCAATTCTTGAATGCTATTTACTAATTCTAGCTCTTTTTTCGCAGTTTTTTTTCGAAGGTTGGAAATATAACGATGAAAATGTTTTGTATTTTTTAAATATTTTCGATGTTTCATTTTACTAGTTCTGGTTGTTCTACCGATGCTTCTACCGTGACTGCCGCCACCGTGACCGCCGGTAGAAGCAGCAGCAGCAGCAGCTTTTTGTTGGCGCACGCGCTCCATATATGTTTGAACGAGTCGAACCGCGATGGCGGCAACATTATACGGTACCGGTAAAAAGGGAATGAGAATGTCGGGATGTTTAAAAACATATTCAACAATAATAGTAGTTGCCAGCGGTTTTCCATTTTCACCAATTCCGGAATTCAGTCTAATTTGATTCATTGCTTCTTTACTTTTTTTTAATTTGTCTAGTGCAGAATCAAATAGCATTTTCCATGAATTTTCCCAGAAACTTTTTGTAATCGGTTCTCCCTTCGAGTCAGTTACCGCGCTTCCGCTTGGTGTTATTAATAAACTAGAAAGAGCACTCGATGCTCTATTTAGTCCTTCTTTCGCCACATTTCTTGCAGCATTTTGTACTATATTTTTTCCAATGTTGAACAAATTTGTCACATGTGAAGGACTGGGTGTATCAGACGTATCAGACGGTGTTTCTTGTAATTGTGTTATCGATACTGGAGACGACGTCGTCGTTGCTGTCGCCGCCGGTTGCGACACGCTTTGAATAAAACTCTGTGCAGCGTCATTCAGCGCGGGAGTAACAACAGCAGAGGTTGCAGTTTTCACGATTTCGCTGGAATCCTTGCTGAGCAAGTCTTTTACTTTTTGTAAAGAGTCGTATGCGCTTTTTACATGGCTGACTCCTTGAGAAACATTATCTACGTTTCTTTGAACTGCGCCAACAATTTTCATGAATGAACCCATTAAAGAGAGACCGGTATTTACAATTTCGACAACTTCTCCTAATGGCGGTATGGCCGCTTCAACTGCGCTCGGAATACCAATCGCGGCACTTTTAACGAGTCCGGGTAACACGTTTTGGACCCAATCCAATGCGATTTTTTTACAAACATCGCTTAATCCGACAAGAAGCTGCGACGCTTCGTCAATAATAATTGTAGAAATTTGTTGGAGAACGGGTCTGTTTTTTTCGAGGAGATCGCGAAGTTGTTCTGGAGTCAAGTCGGCAACATTGGTTTTTAAAATCATATTCAAAACATTGACAAGAAAAATAGAAAATATGTTTTGCAGAGACTGATTTCCAAAAATGATGGATGCGCTCATATTTGCCGCATTCATTAGCGCATTAATAAATGCAATATAAAGCTGAAACATGAAAAATAGTTTATCAAAATAACCGTCTCCACCGCTGTCACTATAATTCGAACTACGCCTGATATTTGTTTTATACAAGTCGTCAAATTGTTGACGGGTATATTTCACGATACTGCCGTCACCGTCGTAGTCATAGTTCATTATACTGGGATTGGATTGGGGTGCGGATGACGATGCCAACCCGGGTATAAACATTTTACCACGCGCTTTGAGAAGATTCCTCAACTTTGCAACTTGGTCATTTATACCGGCGCCCAATCCGCTAAAATTAATATTACCCAAATTGTATCCGTACTCATTTGGCGCTTGTGGTTTTAAGTACGCTGGTCTTGGTTGCATCACTTGTCGCTTACGTAGCTAATATATAAATATATTTTAATTTAAATTTTAATTTTAATAAATATTTATATATTACTGATTGTATTTTTTTTTAAATTCGGCGTATGAAATATCTTGTTTTTCATAATTTAGTTTAATGTAGTCAATTTCTTTTTCTGTATTTTCACATCCATCTTTACAACCGTTGTTACAGTTATTACAGTTATTCGTATAATCAACAGAAGTAGAAACATCAATAGAATCGGAAGGTTGTTTATTTTTATAAAATTTCAAATCATCGTCATATTGTTTAATTGTGCCTTTATAAACAAATTTATTAATACTGTCTTTCATAACAACGACGGTTTCTTTTTTTCCATTATAGTTATAATTATGGAGAGATTTTAGAACATTCCGCCCCGTTTTATAATTTTTAAATGCAGCAAACAAAGATTTTTTCGTAGATGATAAAATTCCACTTTCACTTTTATTTTTACTTTTTTCCATTTTCAATTTATTATCTTTGTCTTGTTGTAAACATTTTTCGCGCCCTTTTTGAACTTCGTCTCGAATGTCAATATAGATGGACGGGTCTTTATGCAAACACACGTACTTTCGAGCAACCGCATCAAGAGTTGAATACGGTATATTTTTACTGTTGGAATAATAATTGAATGATTTGGTTTCGATATCATAATACATTACTATGTCTCCTCGCGGCGTAATTTCACGGAGTGGATCAAGCAACGGATTGTCTCCAAAAATCGTGGGCGCGGGAATTTGAACTGATGTCGATATTAACGATTGTTTCAATTTATCGAGTTCGTCAAACCATCCGTTATCATACTTTACGTGTTCGGGGAATTCTTTAATTTCAAGTGCAATATTATTTTTATTATTTTCGATACTGTTATTTCGTGAAAATAGTTTTTTTATGCGACAAAAAAATGAAAAAAATGGAAATTGATCATTACAATTATTCATAGATTTACAATAGTTCCAATAGTTCATAGATTTGCAGTGTTTAAAATAATAATAACTGGAATAAATAATAATTCCAGTAGAAAATACTTTAATCCATTTGGAGTTTTGAGTACCAAAATTACTTATTTTCCCAAAGAATGAAGTAAAATCAAATCTCGTTGTTGGTGATGATGATAATGATGATGATGAGAATTTCAAGTATGTATTTTTAAAATGTAAAAAGTGTTCATAGCTCATTCGTACCAATGAATTGTAATATTACGTTTAATATTTATTTTATAGTATTTTGTTTTGTTTATATGAGTTTTCATATAAACAAATAAACAAATGATATAATAATAAAAATAGATTAGATATTAATAACCTAATCTAGCCAACCACTCTTAACTCTAAGCTGGTTTACAAATGAAAACACCATATTCGGTTCTCCATCGATGGCGACATTAGCTACATATACCGACCGATCGCCTACTTTAACTACTTTACCGGCATTTGCTTTTAGGCTTACCCCCCTTAGACCCAAAATAGTTTCTTTATTTTCACTTGCATAGTCAGCCAAGGTGCGTTTTGTTTTCAAATATGTGTTCTTCGAGTTATTTTTCAATAAATCTTCCCAGCTTGCGACAGGGACACCACCCAACGCTGATACAGAAGATTCTGGAAGTGCTTTTCCTTCAAAGTGTCCAATTTTTAATCCTTCGTGAGCTCGAGCAAAAGTATGTGCTTTTTTCCACATTCCTTTTTTTAGATGATTCTTTGAAATAAACCAGTAATCCGCAAAAACAGGGTCCTGTGCAAACTCTGCTTTATAACGTTTTTGAAAATTTTTCATAATCATTTCTTCTAAATTGGCTAAATCAAAATCGGGCACTACTAGTTCTCCTGCGTCGTCTGCTTTTTGTACTTTTTGTACAGGTGCAGCCATACAATGTTGCACCATGTAACTTACAAATTCACGAAATTCAAGTTCTGCACTTGATGATTGTTTTGGTGCGGTTAGTCGGGCTCTAAATGGTACCATTTTTTATTTATCTTTTATATCTTTTATATATATAACTAATATAAAATATAAATCTAAAAAACTAATTATGATTATAATATAAAATTGTTACAATTCAACAATTCAACAATTCAACAATTCAACAATTCAACAATTCAACAATTCAACAATACAGTTGTTAAACTAAATAAAATTATGATTTAACTTTTAATCCAAATATAAATCATCTCTCTATAATCATTCTGACGTTTGCTTTTTTTACAGTTCATGGTTTGGTGAGCGGGTCCAAACAGTCGAATGCAAACGCGTTCATAAATTTCCCGATTTACGTTTAAAGCCATGCACCCGCCAGACAGCAAGTGCAAGTACGTTTGTGAAAAAAGGGGATAATAAAATTGTTCATCCATTTCATCTTTTGAATTATTATAAAATGGATTATGACTGTATTTTTCGATAAAGTAGTACGGAGGTGATGTAAACACCATGTCATATTTTGGCTCAATTTGCGAGTAGTCGAAAGTAGTTGCGTCGGCAATCGTCATATGAATTATTGGGGTTGGGGGTGAACCTAATTTGGAATTCAAGAATGCGCACATGTTTCGGTATGGAATTTGGAGAGAATGGTTAATATCGATACCAAAATATCGAACATTTTTGCATACTGCCGCACCGACGGCACGACCGCCCCATCCGGCGCACGGGTCCAAAACAACCGACGGTTTATATTTGGCATATACTTCAACAGCCATTAGCGGTCGGAAAATGTTAATTGCGCTGATGCAAATGTTGTAAACTTCTTTTAAAACAATGTATTCATTTTTTAATCCGCGCGCATTTTTCACTGTGGCGTAATATGTGAGCATGTTTTGAATAAATTTCTTCTTTTTAAATTCTTCAATATTTTTTACAAAGTCGTAAAATGTTACATCATATTTTCCGCGCGTTTCCAATCTCTCTTGAAATGTGAAGAAATCTACAACGTTGTTTCCGCGTCGTTCTTTGAATACGATTTCGTCTTTTGCATGATCGGTTGAGGTTTCAGAGATAAGCGCGGCACTTACAATAGTTTGTAATGCTTCAAAATCGTTTTCGGCATCGATTTCTGAAATTAGTTTAATTTTATTTGCTATAAACTTTTTATATTGTTGAATATCTTGTTCTTCATTATTATTTTTCATTTTTAATAAATTTAAAAAAAATATTTTTAATATTTAATGTAATATTATAATATTATTAAATAAATAATGAAATTTTATTTATATGAAGAATTTGACTTTCAAATAAATATAAAATGGGATTATGATAAATTTTTTTTAAAAAGATGGTATGATACGGTTTATCATTTTTTATTGAATCATAATAATAAAACACAAAATCCGGACGAAGCAGATTATTTTATTATTACTCCAACTTTAAAAGTGATGTCTTTTACCGGTTTCGATTTAAATTTACTAAAAAAATATATTTTAAATTTACCATATTTAAATAAAGGAAAACATATAGTTTTTGATTTTAGTGATCATTCAGTCCCTTTATTTAATAGTTTGCATAATA
>Ga0247841_10008625_pt1 | contig 14594 bp, 15 predicted proteins | sample LaCruzMarch2015__2_FD_192410 | JGI IMG/M metagenome (GOLD analysis project Ga0247841, IMG submission 192410) | Freshwater microbial communities from meromictic Lake La Cruz, Castile-La Mancha, Spain - LaCruzMarch2015_18m | ecosystem: Environmental > Aquatic > Freshwater > Lake | place: Spain...
TCTAATTCACGCGCCCGCTTCGCCTCCTCTTTGGCTCGCTTGGCAGCGTCTTTAAGGGTTTGAGGATCAGGAGCAACGGTTATAGGGTCTTCGTTTTGCTCTTGGTTTTGGAGGGCACTCTCCCGCTGGGCCTTCAGGTTTGCCTGACGCTCGACCCACCACTCTGTTAAGCGACCAAGACCATAGACGATGTTTCGGATGCCGATGACCATCATGAGCGTGAAGAGCATGATGCTCAGCATGAGGATGCCTCCACCGACAGGACTAAACCAGCGACAGAGTAGACGGGTCATCAGCCAGTACCCGATAGCGCCCCCCGCGTTCGGCTTGAGGTTGAGGTTTTCGAGGATGGAGTCAAAGAGGGTTTCGCTCCCCAGTTGGACAAGGCAACACATTGCCACGAGGAAGAGGAACATCCAGGCCATTTTGCGACCGATCGTGGCGATTTTCCCATAGAGCAACATGATACTAAAGCTGAGTACCATGAAGGGGATGACCCACAAGACAAGGCCAAAGATGTTATACCCGATGAAGACGGACCATGCACCGACGAGACCGATGAGGTTGGCGGGAGGCGTGAGGGGCGGTGCATTCAGTAGCGAGATGTCGCGCCAATTGTAGGTAATGAGGCTCAGCAGCGGAAAGAAGGCAATGGGCAACAAAATAATACCGAAGATCCGGCGGTGCGCACGGCGCTCGATTTCATGTCGGTCCTGTAAAGGATTTTCTTTTACAAATTCTTCCATAGCATTAAGGTTGATGGGGTTCTCCAGAGGTCACAGGCGAGGCCTGTACATTAGAGGGGTTCGAATCTTGGATGGTTAAAATAGAGGGAAGGGGGATCAGGGGTTTGTCATCACTCTTTTTGACCGGACGCTCAAATTGGACACTGACAAAGGAGGGTTCAATACGGGCAACCCGTAAACGTCCGATTTGTTTCACATGCGAGGAGCTCACGCGGATGATCTCCTTGTAGATCGGTTCTTTCATCTCTTTAGCCGGTATGGAAGGTTTCACGAGAAAAAGGACATTAGGTGTATAAAGTTGATCCAGTTCCGCCTTTGTGCCGCGCAGAGTCACATAGACGCTTTGCGGTTGGACACTGGTAATAACATAGCCGTCTCCCATGATGGGGACCGCGAGGGTTCTTAGGTTGCTGAGTTCAGAGCGAAGCGAAAAATAGACCATGAGGGCGATGGCAAAGGAGAGCATCTTCCAAGGCCAGTCGCGAATGAAGAGGAGCCACAAGAGACTGCGAAGACTAATGGCTTGCATGCTCACTCCTTTCCTTGACCTGATGGGCAAACTGATTCCATTGCCGGACAAAACGATGTTTCATCCAGGCAGAGAAGGAGGTGTGGCGTGTACGTTGATCTGGCATGGCAAAGCGGAGCCAGCGAAGAATTTTGCGTTGGGCATTCTCCGTGTAGCGATTCAGCTTGCCGTTGTAAGCAACAGAGATAGCGCCAGTTTCTTCCGAGACGACAAAGACAACAGCATCTGTCTCTTCACTGAGCCCCGCTGCTGCACGGTGGCGCGTGCCACACAAGAAGTCCGGATGGTTGGAAAGAGGAAAGAGACAACGCGCCGCAGCAAGCCTTCCATTGCGAATGATGCATCCGCCGTCATGCAAGGGCTGGGGAGGTGTGAAAATCGAGAGAAAAAGCTCACGGCTGGCCAAGGCGTGCAAGGGGATACCTGCCTCCTCATAACCGACGAGCGAGATGCCACGTTCGATTGCCACCAACGCACCGATTCGTTTCGCTGAGAGTTCTAAGAGTGATTGGCAGAGGATCTCGGGCACATGGAACTGCTCTTGGCTATTGTTGGTGCCCATGATAAGGGCTTGTCCGCCCATGAGGGCCAGCACCCGACGAATCTCGTGTTGGAAGATGATGACCATGCTCAAGGCAAAGCCACCCAAGACATAGTAACTGATACGTGCAAGAACATCGAAGCGGAAGAGGTGGGTGAACCCAAGAAAGATGAGCACAAGAATGCCGACGCCCATCAGCACTTGTGCACTGCGGGTTCCGCGGACAAAGCGTAGGACACTATAGATGCAGAAATACAAAATCAAAATCTGTATTGCATCTGTGAGTCTGATCTCTAGGAATTCGTCTAACATGCTCTCTTCTCGCTGTCGTGAATAGCCTTGAGCGCCAACGCTAAAGCAAGACTCTCCTTTGTCTCTTTCACATCATGTACGCGTAGGATGGAGGCTCCTTGTAAAGCACTCCAGACTGCTGCACAGAGGCTACCACTCAACCGTTGGGCCGGGTCAGGCTGGTGACAGAGTTCTCCAATAAATCGCTTTCGTGAGGCACCAATCAATAGGGGGCCGAGCGCGCTTAAACGGTTGACCGCAGCTAACAGCCGCAGATTCCCTTCGGTATCTTTTGCAAACCCCAGCCCTGGATCTAGCACGCACGCTTCGCGGGAAATACCGATCTCCTGCGCAAACGCCAAGGCTTGTTTCAACTCAGTCTCCACGGTTGCGACGACATCTTCATAAACGGCGAGGGACATCATGGTCTGTGGTGTGCCACGGCTATGCATCAAGACAAGTCCAGCACCCATCTCTCTCACCACGGTCGCCATCACGGGGTCCCTTGTGAAACAGGCGACGTTATTGACGATGACCGCCCCCGCATCCAAGGCTTGTTGTGCAACGGCCGCATGGCGCGTATCAATTGAAATGGGAGTCGGGGCCCTTTTTGAAAGCTCCTGAATCACGGGAAGAACGCGCTGGAGTTCCTCGGCTTCATCAAGAGCTTGAGCCCCTGGGCGTGTGGATTCACCCCCGACATCGACAATGTCTGCTCCTGCTGCAATCAGGGCTAAAGCATGTTCAAGGGCTCGCGCGGTGGAAAGGTAGCGTCCCCCATCTGAAAAAGAGTCTGGGGTGACGTTAAGAATCCCCATCACGAGCGGTGTAGCCAGCGAGAGCGTCCTCCCTCTGCAACGCCAAAGAGGTGTTGACCTCTTGGCTCCAACAGGAAAGGTCGCGCCTGCTTCCGCTGTTTTAGCTGATTTTTTCGGTCTTTGCTGCATCCCCTTCAACCTTTTCGCCTTCGGGTTTGTCATTCAGCAATGCTTCTACTTCACGTCCATCCATGGTCTCACGCTCGATCAGCTTCTCAACCAGTTGTTCCAATTTCTGCCGGTTCTCTGTGATCAGGGTCGTCGCGCGTTTCCAAGACTGTTCAAGCAAGAGCGAAACCTCGCGGTCAATGCGTTCGGCAGTATCTTCGCTATAAGCCTTGTTACGTGTGACTTCGCGGCCCAAGAAGAGTGTCTCTTGATTATCACCAAACGACTGGAAGCCAAAGGCGTCGCTCATGCCAAAGGCGCAAATCATCTTATGCGTGATCTCGGTGGCCATCTTGATATCCATACGCGCCCCGGTCGAGATGTCGTGGGTATGGATCTGTTCGGCGATACGACCGCCCATGAGCACCACGAGTTGATCCAGCAATTCGTTACGCGTCCGGTTCAGAATATCTTTCTCCGGGAGCGACATGGTTGCGCCGAGGGCTTGTCCGCGGGGGATGATCGTGACCTTGTGGAGCGGTTCGGCATGTTTACAGAGCACTTGGAGAAGTGCGTGGCCTGCTTCGTGCCAAGCGGTGATACGACGCTCCTTGTCATCCATGGCGCGGCTACGGCGCTCACGTCCCCACAACACTTTATCGCGCGCCTCTTCGAGGTCGATTTGTTCAACCCCTTGTTTGTTGGAACGTGCTGCCAGGAGGGCTGCCTCGTTGAGGAGATTTGCAAGGTCTGCGCCCGAGAAGCCAGGCGTGCCGCGTGCGATGCGAGAGAGGTCGGCATCAGAGGCCAGCTTGATTTTAACAGCATGCAGTTTCAGAATATCCTCGCGTCCCTCCTTGGAGGGTAAGTCGATGATAATCTGGCGATCAAAGCGACCCGGACGCAACAAGGCGGGATCGAGGACATCTGCGCGGTTGGTGGCTGCGATGATGATGACACCTTCGGATGTTTCAAAGCCATCCATTTCCACCAGCAGGGCATTGAGCGTCTGCTCGCGTTCATCATGTCCGCCACCGATGCCAGAGAAGCGGCTACGGCCCACGGCATCAATTTCATCAATGAAGATGATGCATGGCGCGTTCTTCTTGCCTTGGTCAAACATGTCTCGGACACGCGAGGCGCCTACGCCCACAAACATCTCGACAAAGTCAGAGCCGCTGATGTTAAAGAAGGGAACGCCTGCTTCGCCTGCAATGGCCTTCGCGAGAAGGGTCTTGCCGGTTCCGGGAGGTCCCATGAGGAGCACCCCTTTCGGAATACGACCACCCAAGGTCTGAAATTTTTTCGGATCTTTCAGAAACTCGACAATCTCCTGAACTTCCTCTTTTGCCTCAGTGATGCCTGCGACATTCGCGAAGGTGAGCTTCTTGTTGTCCTTCGCCATCATCTTGGCGCGGCTCTTGCCAAAGCCCATGGCGCGTGAGTTCAGGTCCTTGATCTGTCGTGCGAAGAGAAAGAAGATGATACCCAAGATGATGATGATGGGGAGTAGCTCTCGGAGAATGGAGCCAAAGTAGTTGTTGCTGTAGACGAGTTGCCAGTAGATCTTCTTGTCGAGCAGATACTGTTCCATGCCCTCGGAAGGGAGGGCATTCACGACGAAGACCTCCTTCTTCTTCTCCTCGCTTTTTTTCTCAAAGCGTAGATACATGGAGCCACTCGGTTCGCGGACCCACTCAACCTTATCCTCTTGGACCTCGCCCTTTTCGACCATCTCGCGGAACTCGCGTTGGCCGATCGTCTTGATTTCGCCTTCTGGCTTGTAGAAATACATGCCGATCGTGAGCATGATCAACATGCCGATCACAATCCAAGGTCCAAACCCTTTGCCAGGAGGAAGGCTTCCTGCTGTGGCGGTAGGGTTTTCTTTTGATAGTTGTTCACCTGACGACAGCTCGGGAGTCGGCGGTGAATTCTGGAGATTTTTATCGTTTTTTTCTTCTGGTGCCATATAAGGTATATATAATACCGTCTTTGACCCCTTTCAAGCAATGCAAAAAAGGGGGGAATATCCAAAAGTTTGCGATGAGAAATACTATTTAACCACAGAGAGCGCTGAGGCCCAGAGGAGAATGGGAATTAATTTTAATAAGCCAACGTTAATCGACTGAGTGAAACGTTTTGTTCTTTGAATCTCTGTGTCTCAGTGCCCTCTGTGGTAAAATCCACAAAATTATACAAAGAACCTAATTATTGCTGTTTTTATCCAGCACACGCTTGTCGTGGCGGTAGAGCTGCCAGGCGTTCCAGAGATTGTGCCAGAGCACGTAGATGGTTGGGCCGAGGGCGACCAGCGGGGTGGCGTAGGTCAGCGCCAAGTCAACGGTGTAGGAGTTATTTTTCTGGCCGAGGGCTTGGCTACATTCGAGCCCATATTGGGGCCGTCCGAGTAGGTAGCCGACAAGGAAGTTTATGGCACAGATGGCGAGGGAGAGCAAGGTAATGGTTCCGAGCAACACCCAGGGAATTTGTGCCTGCTGGTCTAGAAAGTGGCGTGCTTGCGCTGCGATCAGAATGATGAGCCCGATCCACGTGTAAAAGGTACTCATGGAGAGGCGTTCACCCAGCTTCATGGCGGTAGGCTTGGATACACGACGGAGGAGCAATGCTGCTGTCAAGGGGATGAGTGTCACGGAGAGGACGCGAAGGAGAACGTGTTGGGTCAGTCCAGGTGTCGGGTTTCCAACGACGAGGGGAATCAAGAGGGGAAGTGAACAGGTGATGCAGAGCGTGGAGAGGATGAAGGTGGTCACGGTGTAGGTGACGTTGCCCCCGATGAGAGAGACGATGACGGCTGCGGCTGTGGCAGTCGGGGTAATGGCGGTGAAGAAGGCGACACGAGCGAGTTCTTCTTCGCCAGCGTATAGAAAAAGTTGCCAGAGTGAGAAGGCAAAGAAGATGTTAAAGGCAACTGAGAAAAGTTGGCTCCAGTGGAGCATCTTTCGTGAGGGCTCGATTCGCAAAAAGACCACGAAGAGCATGTAGATCAATCCACAGCGGATCAGCCAACTATACGCATGCAGTGCAGGCAGGCAACTCCCGGCTGAGAAGGCCAATAAAAGGCCAACGGCACGTAACACGGCAAATTTCATGACGGATGGCTATTCAGACTTGATTTCGCGTTGCTGCTTCTTTGATTTCTTGGGGGCTAGATCAAAGAAGGTTGCTTTTGCGAAGGTCTCTTGCGAGATGATCTCTTCCTCGCCACTTTCGATGACAACAGGTGCAGGCTTACTCTTCCGGGTTTTAGCTTTTTCGGCTTGGAAAACGCCCCGGGGTATAGGCTTGAGTAGATCCTGTAGTTTCTGCTTAAAGGCTTTGACGCCAAGATCTTTCGGATTTATCGTGGACATTGGGACGGGACGAGTCCGTGTCTTCTTGATGAAGGCCGGGAGGTTTTCAATGGCTGCCTGTTGATCCATCTTGTTCGCAACAACAATCGAGGGACGCTTGAGGAGTTCCGCGTCGTATTGCTTGATCTCTTTGCGCAGTTGCTTGTAATCGTCCCAAGGGTGCCGATTGTCTGTCCCCGCCATGTCAATTAAATAGACAAGAAGTCTCGAGCGGGAGATATGACGCAGAAAATCAAGTCCGAGTCCCACACCATCCGCAGCACCTGCGATGATACCGGGAATGTCCGCCACGCGAAGCTGTGAAAAATTTTCATAATTCACGGTTCCAACAATGGGATTCAAAGTCGTGAACGGGTAACTCGCCACTTTGGGATGGGCATCGCTGATCCGCTTGAGGAGCGAGGATTTCCCCGCGTTCGGAAAGCCCAAAAGGCCTGCATCTGCAATGGTCTTTAATTCGAGGCGCAGGCGAAATTCTTCACCAGGTTCACCAGGTGTATGCTCGGTCGGGACTTGGTGTGTGGAGGTCCGAAAGTGGACGTTTCCGAGTCCGCCTTCGCCACCCTTGGCGATGATGATCTCTTGGTCGTGCGAGACAATGTCCGCCATGAGCTCGCCCGTCTCTTCACTGAAAACCTCGGTTCCACACGGGAGGAGAACGATCAGATCCTTACCCATGCGGCCAAACATCTTCTGTCCCCGGCCTGCAACGCCCTCTTCAGCAAAGACCAGCGGCGAGAAAAAGAGAGCAATGAGAGAATCGACATCTTTGCAACCTTTAAAGATGATATGTCCGCCACGGCCACCATCGCCACCGTCTGGACCGCCTTCTGGTACACAGGCCTCACGACGGAAGCTACAGCTGCCATCGCCACCCTTGCCCGCACGGACATGGATTCTAACTTGATCAACAAATCGACGTGTTTTCATGAGAGAAAAAATAAACGACCAGCGACATTCCAACGAGCGAAAAGGATTGAAGTCCTGAATCGCGGGGTCACTGGTCGTTACGGGTTAAGACAGAAAAGGAGACTACTCTGCTGTCGGAATGATGGCGAGAACTTTGCCATCCTTCTGGAACTTGACGGTTCCGTCGACCAAAGCGAAGAGCGTATGATCACGTCCGAGGCCAACATTCAGCCCTGGATGAACCTTTGTCCCGCGCTGACGGATCAGAATAGACCCTGCGGTGACCACTTGTCCTTCGTACCTCTTGACGCCCAAACGTTTTGCGTTACTATCGCGACCATTTCTCGCGGCGGCTGCACCTGCCATAAGACACTCTCTTTCTTAATTGTTGCTAAAGCCCAAGGAACTTCCCCTTGAACATTCGATTAAGCGACTGATTTGACTGTTACCTTGGTCAGCTCTTGGCGATGACCGATCTTGCGGGCATACCCTTTGCGGCGTTTTTTCTTGAAATTAATGACTTTTTCGCCACGTTTGTGACCCATGATGGTCAGAACAACCTTAGCACCCTTGACAAAAGGCATGCCGATGGTCAGCTCCTTGCCATCCGAAACAGCAAGAACGGTGTCCAGTTCAATGTCTGTCCCTGCCTCAGCATCGAGGCTCTCAATTTCTAGTGTATCGCCAGCAGTTACACGATACTGCTTTCCGCCTGTGGCCAAAACTGCATACGCTTCCATGTCTTTACCCTTCATCAATCAACCATTCTGTCTAATCGGAATACCTTATGCCGCGACAAAATGAGGTGTTACTTTATCTAATAGTGAGGGTGTTTGTCAAGTAGCACCCTCATGAATTTTCATTTTTTTGTTCTGCGACAAGCGGGACCAAGACCTTTTTGCATGGATTGTGGAGCTTTCCATTGGTGGCCAGAATGGCGAGACGACCATTCGGATAACGGGCCAGGACTTCACAAATTCCACCCGCCCTTTCGAGGATTAAGCCTGCTGCTGCCATGTCCCACAGGTAGATCCCTGACTCAAAATAGGCGTCAATCCGGCCAGCAGCCACCATGCAGATGTCTGCGGCGGCGGCTCCCATCAGGCGGGGACGCTGAACCAGTTCGGTAATCGCCTGGAATATCTTGAGCGAGGTCTCCTTGTTGCGCCATTTGCCCATGCCGGTGGCCATGAGTGCAAGTTCAGGGGTCTCCTGTGCGGAGACGTGGAGGGGAACGCCATTACAGAAGGCGATGTTGTCATGGGTGGCCTCAAACATCTCTCCAAGTTGAGGGATGAAGACTGCTCCGCCCAGGGTTTTTCCGTCATGTTGGACCGCCACAGAGCAACACCACCAGTGAGACCCATGGAAAAAGTTGACGGTTCCATCAATGGGGTCAATGATCCAGACATAGCCCTTTGCAGGGGGGCAGGGGGTCTCGGACTCTTCACCAAAGATCAGATGGTCAGGATAGGCCGCTCGGATGACGGCGGTCGCGACCTCCTGCGCCTCGACATCGAGTTTATGCTTGATGTCCGCGCGTTGGACGGAGTTGGCGTCTGCCCGGCGGTGGAGGTTGGAGAGGACATGCTCCCCTGCCCGTCGTGCCGCGAGCGTGGCAACAGCCTGAAGTTGGGTTGAAGTCAGCATACGTTATCCTGTCGTGTTTGGGTTCCAAATAGGGCGAAATAATAGCAGGCAGCCTCGCTTTTGTCGAGGAGGTATGAGTAACGAGGGAGGAGTTAGGAGGGAGTAAGGAGGAGAAATTAAATTGTATCCCATAAGGGGGTTTGCGTTTGACAATGAGAAGCAATAGCAGATATAATACCTTGCAACTTTCATTCAAAAGGAGGTTTCCTTCTTTTTGGAAAATGTCTATCAGACGTTAGGGAGCCTGTAGAGTGATATAACATCATGAATGCGGGGTTGCAAGAATCGGTTCAGAAATTCATCGAACATCATGTGTTTCGACACACGGGTTCGGCGGAAAACTGGAACGTGCCCTTCTATCACGTGAATGCACTGGAGTGGTTCCGCTATGATGTGGTGATGCTTGGCCTCGTCGTGCTCACCCTAGTGCTTCTTGGTGTTCAAGTCCGTCGCCGATATGGGACGATCCCTAAAGGAATTGCAACGGTCATCGAATGCTATGTGCTCTTTATCCGCGATCACATCGTCTATGAGAACTTGGGAAAAGAAGTTGGCCAGCGTTTTCTCTCCTTCTTCTGCACGCTGTTTATCTTTATTCTCTGTGGTAACCTGTTGGGGCTTGTCCCGCTTTTTAGCGCCGTGACAGGTAATGTCAGCGTCACTGCGGGACTTGCCACGATATTTCTGGGGGTCTGCCTCTATGCCGTAATTAAGCTGCGCGGTGTGAAGGGGTTGCTTTCGGCCTTTGTGCCACACGGTTTGCCAGGGTGGTTGCTGCCCATGATGGTGGTTCTGGAGGTTATCAGCTTCTTTTCACGTATCTTCGCCTTGACGATCCGTCTCTTTTGTAACATGCTGGCGGGGCATATCGTAATCTATTCCTTGCTGGGTATGACGATCATCTACGGGTGGGTGGGGGCTCCCGCAGTGGGTGTCGCGGTTGTGATGTATTTCTTTGAGCTTTTTGTTGCCTTCCTTCAGGCGTATATCTTTACCTTGCTTTCAGCTATTTTCATTAACATTATGGTCAATCCTGAGCATTAGGCGTTTAGGCTGTAGGTGTTTAGGCTGTAGGTGAAGAAGCCTGCAAGAAAAACACCGCCAGTCTGATCACACTGCGGATTTGACGGAACAAAAGAGAGGGACAGAGTATGATGCTTCCACTAGCAGAGATCAGTACAGCCGCGGTTGGCGCGGGTTTGACAATTATTGGCGCGGGTATTGGTATTGGCATGGTCTTTTTTGGTGGCCTCCAATCGATTGCCCGTCAACCTGAGTTGCAAGCCAAGTTGCAGACCCAGATGATTATCGGTGCGGCCTTTATTGAGGGCGCGGCGCTCTTCGCCTTGGTCATCTGTTTGATGAAGGGTTAAAGAGAATTGCGTTATTGCGTTATTGCGTTATTAGCGCTTCGCTTTCGCCTGGCGGCGAATGGTTACGGATACGTAACGAGCCTTATTATTGCAACTGCAACTTCAATAACGAAATAAGGCAATAACGAAATAAGGCAATTCCTGATAAGGAGTCTATTGTGAGCGAAAATCAAGAGACGCATGCGGTCGTGAGTGTCCCAGGCATTCCCGATGTCATCCAGCAATTGCCGTCGGATGTCATGAAGGTGTCCGGACAGATGGTGGTTCTGACATGGATCGCCTTCTTGATCGCGGCGATCTGCCTGCACAAGCTCCTCTGGAAGCCGATCCTCAAGGTTGTAGGCGAGCGCGAGAAGGGCATTTCAGATGCGCTGGAGGGGGCTGAGCAGGCGAGAGAAGAGATCGCTTCGTCCGAGGCGCAGTGTAAGGGCCTTGTTCGGCAAGCGGAGACGGAGTCATTTGCGATCGCGGAGCAAGCCAAAAGGAATGCCGCGGTGATCGTGGGTAAGGCGGACGATGATGCGCGCCGTGTAGCAGACCAACGCCTCAGAGATGCGGAACGTCAGATCGAAGTGGAATATCGAAAATCATTTGAAACCTTGCGTCTCGATGCGGCAGCCCGTATGACGGACACGCTCGAGCAGATGATGAGGCTGACCTTGACGGCTGAACAGAAAAAAGCCTATCAGTCTCAACTCGTGAGTGAGGTCAAGTTGTGAGTGTTGCACCCTCTACCTACGCACGCGCCTATTCACGAGCCCTCTACCTTTCGGCTGTTGAACGTCAGGAATTGCCAGTTGTTGTTGAGGATATGAATGCGCTGGCCGCTCAGTGGCGGGAGTCGAAAGAGCTCCGCATTTTTTGTAAGCAGCACCAGTCTGGTAATACCCATAGCCATGAACATTGGGTGGATACGCTCTGGGGTACGACGTTCTCAAATAGTCTTCTCGTCTTGTTGCGCGCGCTCGCGCATCGCGGACAACTTGAGCTGATCCCTTCCATTCTTGAGCATTTTCATGAGCGGTACGACCGGGAACGTCATTGTGCGCATGTTACGCTCACGTTTGCTGAACCACCGACGGACGACATGGTGGATCAGATGCGCGAAAAGATTTTGAAGGACCGCGGTGGAACCCTGCAGATGCAGGTGACGGTGAACCCCGAGTTGATCGCGGGGTTTGTGGTGACGCTCAATGACCAGCGGATTGACGCCAGTATGTCCGGACGGTTAAACAGGCTGCGGTTGGGACTTCAGAAACCAGGGGTTTAGGTGGTAGGAAATTTATGAATGTACAATTAAAACCAGATGAGATTTCGGCTCTGCTCAGACGCCAGATGCAGGCGATTGACAAACCGATCGATGTGATGGAATTCGGAACCGTCTTGAGTGTCGGTGATGGTATCGCGCGTGTGGATGGGCTCTCCAATGTCATGTTCAACGAGTTGTTGGAGTCGGAAAATGGTGTCGCGGGGCTGGCCTTAAATTTGGAAGAGGATGCCGTTGGTGTGGCGATTCTGGATGATGACACCTTGGTGCGTGAGGGAGACATTTTTAAGCGTACCCAGCGTGTCGTCTCTGTGCCGGTTGGTCCAGCCTTGGTGGGTCGCGTGGTCGATGCTCTGGGGCGTCCTATTGATGGCAAAGGGCCTATTGTTTCTGACACCTATCTGCCTGTTGAAGCCCCGTCTCCTTCCATTATTGAGCGTAAAAATGTCTGCGAACCCATGCAGACGGGCATCTTGGCGATTGATGCGCTGACGCCTATTGGACGGGGTCAACGCGAATTGATTATCGGGGATCGTAAAACAGGGAAGACCACGCTTGCCATTGATGCGATTCTCAATCAAGTCACCTCTGGCGTTCAGTGCATCTACGTGGCGATTGGACAGAAGCTCTCCACCATTGCCTCGCTCCACAAACTATTGGAACAACATGGCGCGATGGCGTATACGACATTGGTGGTTGCCAATGCCTCGGAACCCGCACCACTCCAATACCTTGCCCCTTATACGGGTTGTGCGATGGCGGAATATTGGCGTGATCGCGGTGGGCATACGCTTGTCATTTATGATGATCTGACCAAACATGCACAAGCCTATCGTCAAATGTCGCTTTTACTCCGTCGTCCCCCTGGACGCGAAGCGTTCCCTGGCGACATTTTCTATCTTCACAGTCGCCTGCTCGAACGCGCGGCCAAACTCTCAGATGCGAAGGGCGGGGGAAGTCTCACAGCGCTTCCGATCGTCGAGACTCAGGCCAATGACATCTCGGCGTACATTCCGACGAACGTGATCTCCATCACGGACGGACAGATCTTTTTGGAATCGGGCCTCTTCCATTCGGGACAGCGTCCAGCCATCAACCCTGGCATCTCGGTCTCACGTGTGGGTGGTGATGCGCAACTTAAGGCGATGAAGCAGGTCGCTGGTCCCTTGCGTGTACAACTGGCCCAATTCCGAGAGCTGGAGGCGTTTATGCGCTTCTCCTCCGATTTAGACCCCAGCACGCTCGATCAGCTTGATGTCGGACGTGCCCTCATGGGCGTATTACGTCAATTGCCGAACCATCCCGTACCTGCGCACAAGCAGGTTGCTGCATTGTATGCGGGTTCGAACAAGGGCTTTTTAGGAGTCCCGGACAGCCGTTTCCCAGAGGCCATTCGGGCTCTTTATGAAGCTCTTGATAATACGGAAGCGGGGCGTGCCTACACGGAGCGCTTCAACGCAAAGCCTGTGATGGACGATGAACTGAAGGGGTTTCTTGATCCCTTAATGCGCGCCACCCTCAAACCCTATAGGAGTCATTAGGGCTTAATATGCCTAATTTTCGAGAGTTTAATGTGCGCCTCAATGCGATGAGCGGTATGCGGCGTGTGACCTCCACCATGAAAATGGTGGCGGCTTCACACTTGCATCGTGCACAGAATGAACTTTCGTTTCCCGTACCTTTTAACAAGGAGTTGATAAAATTAACGGCACTGGCCTCGCAACTTCCCGCTGCGCACAAACATCGGCTCTGTCTGCGGCCTTCCGCAGGCCCTGCAAAAATACTCATGTTGGTGATGACCTCTGATCGCGGACTGTGTGGCTCCTTTAACAGTATGATTGTTCATGAAGTCCGTCACTGGGTAGCTGCGCAACGAGAAACCCGAGAGTTGACCATTGATATGATCTATGTGGGGCAGAAGGGGTACAACTCTTTGCATCGTGAATTGCCTGCTTGTATGGACCCCTTGGACCTCTCCGCGCATCCGAGTTTTCAGGAGACAGGTCATATCTCTACGTACGCGATGGATAAATTCATGGACGGCACTTACACCGAGGTTTGGCTTTCGGGAAGTCGTTTTGTTAATACGTTGAAGCATGATCCTGAGATGAAGCGGATCCTTCCGATTGACCGAGAGGTAGAGTGTAAGGAGATTGGGCAGAGCGCTGTGATGCCGATCTTTGAGCCCGCAGATGAACGGATGTTGGTGAGCATCGTCAGACAGCTGGTTCATTATTATGTGTATCTCGCGCAGCTTCATCGTGCGGCCAGCGAGCAAGCCTCTCGGGTGATGGCCATGGAGAGTGCGACGACCAATCTGAGAGTGATGGAGAAGGTGCTGACGCTTCAACGCAATCGCGCGCGTCAGGCAACGATTACGAATGAATTAACGGAAATTGTCAGCGGAGCAGAAACACTGGCATAGAAGAATTGCGTTATTGCCTTATTGCGTTATTGCCTTATTTAAGAGGCAAAGACACGGAAGAGGAATTTAGGAGAAAAAAGATGGCTGAAGAAAAGAAATTAAGAACAGGGCGCGTCATCCAAGTTTTAGGCGCTGTTGTGGACGTAGAGTTCCCCGATGGGTATCGTCCGCGCTTGCTTCACGCCTTGACAACCACGAATCCCTTGCTCAACGATCAACCCAATAATCTCGTTCTTGAAGTGGCGCAGCATCTTGGGGACTGCCGTATCCGCGCGATTGCCATGGACTCCACCATCGGACTGGTTCGTAATGCAGAGGTCGTGGATACAGGGGAATCGATCTCCATGCCTGTCGGTAAGCCGACGCTTGGACGTGTGATGAACCTACTGGGACGTCCTGTAGACGGCAAAGGCCCTGTTGACGCAGAGGTTCACTTGCCGATTCACCGCAATCCGCCCCCCTTCATAGACCAAGACCCCAACACGCAGATCCTGGTGACGGGCATCAAAGTGATTGACCTGATCACGCCCTATCGCAAGGGTGGCAAGATCGGACTCTTCGGC
>Ga0247841_10008626_pt1 | contig 14593 bp, 27 predicted proteins | sample LaCruzMarch2015__2_FD_192410 | JGI IMG/M metagenome (GOLD analysis project Ga0247841, IMG submission 192410) | Freshwater microbial communities from meromictic Lake La Cruz, Castile-La Mancha, Spain - LaCruzMarch2015_18m | ecosystem: Environmental > Aquatic > Freshwater > Lake | place: Spain...
CCAAAAAGCTATTCCTTAAAGGATCTATCTTAGAGACTGAACACAAGGTCTTCCGCTAACCAGCAACTGTCAAGGACGACAAAGCCTACTACACATTTTCAAAGGAATCACCATGGGAAAGAACAAACCTGTGCTCTATCTCTCTATCATAGTGGAAGACATCGATCCAACAATCGAAGGCCCGTTTGAAACGGAGGAGGACAGACTTCTTACAGCTGTAGAACATCGGGATAACGACCCCGATAAAAACGATGGCATCTTTAAACTGGATATCGTCCAGGGTGTCCCTGTGATGAGTTCCTATCGCAGCGTAGAACTCGAACCAATCGAACCAAATGAAGAATAACTTATGGAGGATCTACCTTAGATCCTCCTTACTAAAATCTGTGACGCAGCCTGTAAACAAGGGGGGCTTATGAACGTATTTACATTTGAAGGTAACAGTTATGTAAATGGCGAGTGGGTCAGCGACACCCTTGCAACAGGTAGCCGCTGCTCATATGGAGATTTTAAAAAGTTCTCCGGGGCAGTCACAGAGGATCTATGGAAGAGCCTATACATCCTCCGGGATGAGTTAACCGGGTCTGATTACTCCGGTGGATCTGTCCAGCGTTCTAATCATAAGGTATTCCTTGAAAAATTCAAAGATGTAGAAGGAGTACACAACTTATACGGAGGCATGGGAACCTATTCAGTAACTATCCGATTAGATGTGTACGAAAACAACTCAGATATCAAAGAGACTTTAGATAGCCTAGAAGACTACCCAGTCCTAGATGGTGATGTGGTCAGTGCGATAGAACATGAATGGGAAGTCGAAGATATGAAAGATATAGTGCACTCACTATGCAATCATATAAACCTGGAAGACTATGTTCCAGACTACGAACCCGACAGTGATAAGATTGAAGCTCTTGCTTGGGAAGGAATAACTAACCTCAACCTTCACTGGGCATACGAGAACACCTCAGCGTATCTCGATTATAAAAGTGTACAGCCTTATGTGGAAGACATCCTCCTTATAGATAACTGTAAGGAACTTCCCCTCTTAATCAATAGAGCCTGGTCCTGTGAAGAAGCAAGAAGATTATACCTGGAGAAATTCCAGGAGTAACTCTTGAGGCTCTATCATAAACCCTCACTACATTAAACCTGGAGGCATCTTATGGACGTTACTGAATTAACGATAGGTCGAATAGTCCACTGGTCAAATAGAACTGGGCACGGCGTAACAGTGATCCGGGCAGTAACAGCTAAGCGTGTCTACTGCTCAAACGTTGACGGACTTACTGTTGTATACCCAAGACCTCTTGACAGATTCCTCCGGGAATGTTCAGTAGAAGCCTCACCCTGCGAGTTTGGCTGCGGCGATACCCACTCAATAGGTTCTACCATAGAAGTTCCTGTGTTTGAAGTCAGCAGCCAGAAACGATATCTTAAGTTAACTGAAGAACAACTCAGAGAAGTTAACCACCTGAAACGTTTGTATGACGCTACAAAGTATTCAGGAAATAGCTACTGGAGCGAAAAAGAAAAAGAGGCAAAGTTAGAACAGATCCGGGAGGATATCCTGGATGCAATGATCGATTCCATAAGAACTAAAGACCTTAATAGGCATAAGGTATTCCCTTCCTTCTCTGTAGGTGATACAGTACAGATTATGCCTGACAGCAGAATCATAGAAGACTTCTGAAACCTGATCGGAAAGATAGAAAAGATGGACGCCAGCCCATATCACTGTCACTACTGGGTAAATTTCGGGGACCAACTTAAGAACGCCCCGACAATACATGTAAAAAACTATAAGTGACTTTGGATTCCTGAAGAAACCAAACTCTTAACTGCGTATGTAACTCTATAAGGGAGGCTCTATGGTACAGGCTGATATAGAAAGACTCGAAGAACTCAAGCTGCGGATCTGGGCATGTGTCGCAAGGAACCTCCTCTCTGGACGAGATGACCCTTATGAAGTCTCCTCTGATGAGATTGAAAGCCACGGAGGAAGACAAACAAAAGCTATCCGGCTTCTAGGTTTCTGGATAAGATATAAGGGCCCCTCAAAGTCCTCCCATAACTCTTCAGCAAAATGCTACACAGTAAGTGGCTTCCAGGATAGTTCAGTCTCTACCAAAGAACCTCTCTTCGCCGTAAACTTGCGGGCTAGACATCACACGATTTTCAAAGAGGAACCTTCCTCTCAAGAAGAGATGAACGCCACAGGGTATAGATATCTAAATGTCCTTAAAGATCCTGAAGTCTTAGATGTATACTGGCACAAAGAGGAATACAGTATCATCAATATAGTATCCCAAACTAACTCACAAGTATTCCCTAAGAGACTCCTCGAAGAAAGCATCAAAGCAACATTCGTAGCTATCATCGATCACTACATAGATGATACCTTTCATTCAAAGATTGAAGAGTACCTAAGCATACCAGCCAACACCCTTAAGACTGATAACTACACTTTTATCAATCCTCGAAACTTTTCTGCACACGGATGTATGTTCTCAGAGAAAACCTACTTAGGAAAAGGAGGCTTCCTGGAAGAATACACACACTACATGGAGTATTACCAGGCTCTAATAAAGAGCCTTAATACTTTCAACGACGCCGTCCAAAAGATGGGCGGGTATAAAGCTATCATCAAGAACTTAAGAAAGGATACCATAGAGCACTTCTTACATCAAGCTCCACTCCATGCCTTCACTCCTTATAAAGAGGATGAAACACCCAAGTACCAACAAAATAAAAAGGAAAGGATCTACATTAACCCATTCGTTAGTACTTTCATCCTCCAACAGTCTGAATACTTCTCTTATGAAGCACTGTTCACCGATGACCAGCCCCTCCTCATCACCAGCGAAGAGGGGTACGGGGGTCACCCAGAAAAACCATTCGTAGCTGATGAACAAGAACTTAAATTTATCCAAGCTATGAAAGGATAAACACTATGTACGACTCAGAGGATATCAAAAGCCTGGCAGACTTCTCCCGGCTGACAGCTAAGGAGGCTCTTAAGGTAGAACCTCCCAACCAGGAGAACTTCGATACGCTTATGGAGTTCGTAAGACAACTCGAAGCTATAAGGTACAACCCTATGCTCTTCCAAACTATCCTGGAAGAATACGAAGTGGACTTCCAACTTATGGAAGAACCCCTGGAGAAAGTAGCCCTGCATATAAATGATGCAGGTATACTCTCTAAGACTCTTGTCCAGTGGCGCTGCACAAATGGTATATAACTTAAGGGAATACCTTTAGATCAAGACCCCCTTAACAACATAAGGTTATTACATGTTACATTAGAACATGTACCCACTTTCCTAAACGAAACAGCCACTAAAAACTTAGTGGTTGCTATGTAGGAGGCTTAAGAATTAACAAAAAAACTACGATATGTAATCTTTTTGTAGCATTCTGTTGTAAAATAGACTATTTTATAATTAGAGGCTAAGCGCGAACTTATGCTATAGGTGCGCAGTCCCGCTCCGATATGACACCAGGATCGATCTCCAGCTAGGGGGGAAACCCCCACTGATACTTATCTTAATAGTACGACCCAAGGAGAAGCTATGTGTAAGAAAATAGTCCGAGTAGCCGTCAATAATAACTTCAACGCTTCAGTCGCAGAGTTCAACCAACTCAATGAGTTAAGTATAGCTCATCCTGATTCTACCTTCTTCATCAACACAAACATCAAAACACCTGATCTTCTTAAGATCAACGACCACCCTTATAAGGCGGTCATCACCCTTAACCCCGACATCACCGTGAACGCTGCCCTGGTAAAGAGGATCTATAATATATCCTCTGACCGGGTGGCGTTCACCAGGATCAAGTACATCCCCGGCAATAAAAAGATCCTCGATCTTATCGATAAGATAAGCCAAACCCTACCCGTAGTCATAACCCTTCAGCGGTTCAACGGGATCAAATCTCTGACTAAGTACGTCCCAAACTTCAGAGAGCATTATAAGTTTTCCTGCAATCGCTTCCGGTTATACGGGGAAAGCCTGGCGGCGGTAGAAGCTCTGGCAGGTTCTAAGGATAGAGTCTACATCTGCGACCAGGCGGGCCTGGGATGCAGTGGGTGCGGTCTTTGCTCAGTACTTAACACCGGAGAGAACTTACCAATCTACTCCCTGAACATGACTTCTTCTGGGATATGCCCATACTCTTGTGTAGACTGCTATGCTAAGACTATGCAGCACTTCTTAAGAATGATCAACAAACCTGTGATGCATTATGACTGGATACATAAGAATCACAAACAAGCCGGACTTACTAAACATATCAAACATGCAAAAGCTCTTGCATGAAATGAGGTGTCCTATGATAAAGCCTATGTTCGAGAAACGCTCTAACAAAAGTATTATAGAACTCCTTAAGGACCTTCTGGCTGCACGTCTTAAGGAACCTATGGAGGAAGGAACCCTCATAGATGAAGTAGTCTCGGATAAGAAATCTGTAAGCTGTACTACCCAGATGGGGTGGTTAAACAGAGAGGACCTATTAAAATTCTTGTACGTAATAATCTATCCAGAAATACTCTTAATTGATTCCGCTTCAAAGGAGGATCTACCCAAGCTTATTAATAAGAACTGGTCTGTACCTGAACTTAAAACTAGATACATGGAAAGAATGCGAGGTGAAAGATAAAATAAGAATTTTTTCCCATAATGAGAAACGAACACACTCTAACAACCTAACACCAGCAACTTTTTAAAGGAGGACTTATGCAGTCCAGAAGGGCTTCGTCTCAGAAAGAAAACAATCAAAACACTACTGTAACCTTACCCCCTACAGATTTTTCTGAGACAGAGTTTTATAGTTTTCGCCCAGTCAAAATCTCTGATATGAAATTATCAGCGTTAAGTAACACTACATTCTATGTGCTACAACGTAATGACATCAACCAAGGAGGCATCGAAAGCTTAAGAGTACCACATCACACAAGTAATATCTCTGTACCCCAGGCTAAACAACCTGGTAAGATGACGGTCATACACCCGACTCCTATCAACCAGCCTGGAAAGAAAGCAGCTAAAAACACAAACCCTCTAGGAAACTCTTCCGAGGATATTCTCACCAACGATACAAAGCTTGCTCCAGCTAAGAAGGAACAGAAGACTCCCATGGTAGTTAAGAAAGGTTTTAACTATCGTAAGATCACAATCGGGAAACTTACGTTCTCAACTGCAAGCAAGGCTGCTGTCCACATGCTTACAAATACAACGCTCAGTCAGTCAGAGATCACCAGACGCTGTGGCATCTCTCAACCTTGCGTATGCCAACTCTCATCTAGTATAAGATAATTTCCTAAGAGGGATATCCGAACTATACGGTGTCCCTCTACCTACCCGTCCCGTAGTAGTCTTTGCTCATCATCCACTTGCTCAATATCTAATCACATATACACTGGAGGCTCTATGAAAGGTGCTCAACTTACGCTATCCGATTCCTCAGGCTCTATGAAAAATCCTCCAAGGTACTTCCACAAAGAAGAGGATAGCCTTATAAATCGCATGGGTAGATATAATATGCGAGACCACGCTCTTCTATATGAGTCTACATCATCTGCTGGTCTTAAGTTCCTATTGGAGCAAACCCCCTTCTATGGGAAAGGCAGCGTAAAGGCACTAGCTCTATCTGCCTGGGATGCAGTAAACGTATTCTATGGAGACTTCAGTAAGCTCGGGCTCTATGTAAATGTGACCGATGAGATCGCTAAAGATATCCTCAAATGGCGACTCCTAATAAATAAGTAAACAACTGTACAAATGATATACACCATAACTCGGGAGGCTCTATGTTAGAATATGCAATCAGTCTTACCTCAGCTGCTGTAAAAAATGACGTCCTCAAAGCTATCGATGATAAATACCCAGGGTCATATGAAGATGACGAATACCCCATCTCTAATAAACAACCAACCATCTGGGTAACTACCCCCCTCAGCTATGAAGATATCGAAAGTATCCCCGGTGTAAAATCTGCCAACCCGGTATATAAAGGTGAAGGCAAACCCTGCCGATGCGGTAGCGGTCTTCCTAACTACTCCCTGGAAGATGCAAACGGGATCTTCTGTGCTCGTATCTGCGATAATTGCGAAGCAGAAACCAAAGCTAAGTACCGACCTGAAATATTCACTGACCCCAACTATACAGTAGATGAAGAAGTCGATCCTGAAGAATGTATCGCCTACCATGATGAAGACTACTGATCCAGGTCCCTTACAAAGATTTACAAGAACTTACAATCCAGGGAAGAGGCTCTAACGTAGATCCTCTCCCACTTCTTTTCTCAACCAAAGGGATTTATATGTTTCAATGTAATGTAATCTTCCAGGTAGGACACTTTGTAAAACATCTCTATAATCATCTCACAAGAGAATACCCGGAAAGCATCTCCGAAAGTACTTGGAGCAATCTTATCATTCTGGAACGGGGATATAAAAAACCTGTAAAAATTATCAAGGTCACCTGGAAAGAAGTCCCTAATGAAAGGGTCCCCAAAAAATTAACCATCGTAGATCCTGGTATGCAAGTAATACATGTAGGGACTGTCCAGGAAAAAATCGCTAAGCTAACCATCCAGGGGATGGCTCCTCAGTGTATCTCAAGAGAACTAAGAAACATAACTAAACCTGAACTTATTAAGATCATCCAGGAATACCAAACCTTGATCTAGTCACTGTCAAAACCTGATAGTGAAAATCAACCCAGGCTCTATCATAAATCCTATAATCCCGGAGGCTCATCATGACGAATCCTATTTTAAAAGCATGTGAAGACTCTTTAATCGCTGTCAAAATTTCCTACGAATCCCAAAAGAACCTTAAAAAGGAAGCTGATAAACTAGCCTCCCAACTCAAGTACGACTACAATAACAAAATCTATGATCTCGAAAAAGAACGGGATACAAAGATCAATGAAGTCCTCCTAGAGAATGAGGCCACTATCCAAACTATGGTAACTAACCTGGAAAAAGACAAAGCCAACATAGCTAAGGTAAAAGGTATCCTTACTATGATGGATCTCGTAGCAGAAAATCCAGTCAAACAAACCCCCGAAGTATACTACTACTCAGATAAGGACCTAAACGGAAACTACATCCCCAATAAACGTAAGGTTCCTATCCCTCCTATCAAATCCCTGGTAGATGATAAGTATACCAACATCCTACTCTTCATCCTGCCAAACAGAAAGCCCGTAAAGAAATACTCCCTCGTCATCTGGGGTAATACAATATTCGGGGATGTACCTAATGCTTTCTCAAGAGGGTACGTATCCGGCATCCAAGATGCGGACTGCAATATCAAAATCCTCGTAAAGGATGCTGTGAGTAAAGCAGAACTGACCGAGTACGCAAACAACCCTAAGAACTTATCTAAGCTCTTATCCATGATCCCTCCTACACTCCCCCAACTCGCAACTGAGTTTGAAGAAGCTAAGGTACTCATCCAGGATAAGGACTGGAAGATTGCTTACCTCAGAAGTAAGATCCTATATTATGAAGAAGATTACCACAGAGGTACCGAACAGCCCGAGTATGCAGCTCTCCAAAAGGAACTTGCAAAGCTCCTGAAATAATCCACAGAGGTTCTATCAAAGAGCCTCTATAAACTTCTACCCGGAGCCTAAAAACTATGTGCAATATACGCCAAAAGATCTACTGCCCTGCTTGTGAAAAGAATGTAATCAAAAATCAGCAAAACATCAACTATCTAAAAGAGCATGGAAAATGTTTTGATTGTCAAAAACTCTGGCAGCAAGTCTGGAAGGATGGCGAATCCACGCGCTATCCTCAAGAAGATTGGATTCGGGAAGTCTCAGAGAAAGATACCGTACTCGGATATCATGAGTGGGTACTACACTGCATCGAACGTGACGAACACTGAATCAAGGAGCTTATACTATGGAAGACCAAACAGGAATACTTGCCCATGAAGGGGACTTGAACCCGCGATACGTAGCATACGCTTCCGCTCACAATCACACCCCCGATCAGCAGCACGCTTCTGATTATGAAGAGTATCCTGGCGGGATAGGTTGCGGATTCACGCTCTGGATACAACAGCAGTGGAGAGATTTTTGTAAGGAGGAAGGCTATGATTACGCCTTCCACTTGTGCTTTGCTGAACAGTTCGATGTTTGGTTAAATAACAAATACATCCCTACTTGATTCTGGAGTGGGTACCCCCCTCAGTTTATGTCCCTTCTAAAAAGTTTTACTCTTTCCCAGGGCACCCTACCCCCAGGAGGTTCTACCATAAATCCTATCAAAAAACATGCCTTTTTAAGCAATTATGCCGTATAGAGGGGTACCCCCTTTAAAACCCTATCCCAGGTTAGTATATTAGCCGGTAATACAGGGGGTACCCCCTCACTCTATAAGAAGGAGACTTATGCTATTCATAGGAATCAACACAGACTTCTCTGTTACTTGGAACTGTACCAAGCAAATGTACACAGTCTATAAGAATGATAAGTTTATCACCAATGCATTTAGGTTCTCTGATGTGAAATCTTATCTTAATTAAAAAGGAAGTCCTTAAATTGAACTATCAAGACCTTACTTTCAAAGGAGTACACATGGGTAAAAAGTTATATGTAGGAAACATCCCCTACTCTGTCACTGAAGCTGACCTTAGAGCCATGTTCGAAACATGCGGCGGGGTTATTCAGATAAACCTTATCATCTATAAGGAGACCGGCGTATCTCGGGGCTATGCTTTCATCGAAATGGACTCAGATAAAGCCACTGATAATGCTATCGCTCAACTGTGTGATGAGGTTATCGGGGGAAGAACATTAAGAATATCGATCGCTTCCGATAGACCCGATATCAAAGCAACGATCGACGCTATCACGGTAGTCGGTACACAAACCTGGAGAGTTACTGGAGACAGCCCTGAAGATGCTTTCAAACGTTTCAAAGCAGGAGAGGGAGATATCATACATGAGGAGTTAGAGGTACAGCAGTTAGACGGCGTATCAGCCTCAGTCTTCTTACTTGAAGCCCCCGAAGACGCCCCCCAACCAAAGCCCCAGTCTGAACTATTCGAAGCAGCCTCTAACCTGGCTATCTGGTTAGAGCATTCATTAGGAGTCGATCCAGCCAAATGCTTCCAGTTCAGGAGACTAAAAGAAGCCCTTACGAAGGATCTATCGTAGAACCTCCCCACTTCCCGGCGCAAAATCCCGCCCGCTCACCCAGGCTCTATCAAAGAGCCTGACCAAATCATCGAAACCAGCATGCCAGGCGGGAATCGAGGTTCTACTGTAGAGCCTGAATTTCACCAGGATCTCCCGGCGGGCTACCGGGCCTTTCCAAACGGCAGGCTCTAACGTACAAGCATGTAGCATTTTACTGGCCTGGCTTTTACAAATGGCATAGGTTTTTCGCATTCGGGTGGGCCTACTATACATACTGCGACTCATTTGTATATCTACCATATGTACACTAAGCTTACCCTCTTGACAATCAAACGGGAATAACTTATCGGGTTTTTAAAATACACATAAGTAAATGTATCTTTTTAACCAGTAAAGTATTCTTATTCTGTCTAGTAGCTAATTTTTGCTATTCTGCCCATGAGGGGCGGGGAACTTCGCAGGAAAGCGCAGACTTGCCCCCCTATCTGTACCTCAAAGAGGAACCTCAAACGTTCTAATATTCTCCCCGATCGACACCGAGTTGGAACTTAATTGGAACCGAGCTCCTATTTTTCCTCTGGGTTCTTTCAAATGTACCTATCATTTATGGTACATGTACCTTATTTTTCCTCTGGGTTCTTTCAAATGTACCTATCATTTATGGTACATGTACCTTACTTTTCCTCTGGGTTCTTTCAAATGTACCTAGTATGTACCTGGTATGTACCTATCTAATATCCCTTCTATGCTTCCCGATAGGCATCTAGGGGGATTACTTAGTACCTTACATGGTTACTTAGGTATATATACGAGTATTCCTTACTACTCTCTACTAAGATGTACCTTATACTCTATACGTTCCTTTCCATGTTCCCTTACATTGATTACATGTTCCCATGTTACTTATATACTTCTTCATACGTATTAATCATTCCATTACACATTCACATACTTATACCTAGGGGGTTTAGTTATGGAAACTGAGACTGAGAAGTTAGTTAAGTTATGTGCTCGGTTGGATGTTATCTCTCGCAGATCGGGAGTAGCTTTGCATTTAATGACGCTCAATGTTTCATTGGTTCTGTGTACTTTTTACCTGAGATACTTCCTGAGGTTGTTTTGAAGAAAATTGGGGTAGTTAAGTCATCTGAGCATGGTAATGATTGGAGGCCTTCTCGGGTCCTTAATCGGGATTACTTTAAAGATCCTATGAATAAGAAGAAGGTTATCTAACTGGGGGTGTTTATGTCTGGATTAAGTGTGATTGGTTTGTATCGAAAGAAGCTTATAGAGGTTTTGCATGCTGAGGAGCATGATTCATTGGATGTACAGTCTATGAATTTAGTTTTGGATGATGAGTACATAAAGAGTATGCCTATAGACACGTTTTTAGAAGTTACTGCTATAGGACTTAGTGGTAGGGTTATTCAGTGTATCTTTAAGGTTACTAAGTTTCATTGTCTTGGTGATTCTGGTAAGATTCCGAGTGTTGCTTTTGGTCATTTATATGGTACAGATATTCCTGTTACCCCGCCTAGTGCTAAAAATGCGCATGGGTGGTCGATAGATAGTACACGTATTATTGAGTACAAGTTACTGGATGTATCTAGGGCACCGTTTTTTATTAACTGGCACTGGTTAGCTGCCTCTATGAAGCGGAAGCTTTTTATGTGATGTTCCTTACTTATTATGTATGAAAGGTGGTTTATTATGTTGAGTGCTATAGGGGAAGCTCGTAAGAAGCTTATGTTAGGGATGCCTGGATCTTATGGAGGAGGGCCCTATACCAGGGACTCCGTGATTTTAGAAGATAGTTATGTTCTTAACCTTCCTTTTGACACAGATATTTTGCTCACCTACATGGAGTATGAAAGATCTATAGAACGTTTAGTTGTTCAATTTAAAAGGTTTCTCTCCCCTGATATTGTTGGCCGCTCTGCTTCTTACTACAGTATGTCTGTGAGTGGTGTAGAACATAGTAATTTTATGGAAACTGGATGGAAAAGGGTTAGGGCATACCAAGATGGTATGTCTCTTACTTGTATCATAGAGTATAAGTTACTTGATAGTATAGATGCACCGCTTATTATTAACTGGCACTGGTTGGCACCTTCTCTTAAGAAGAGACTTTTCAAGATGTGATGTTCCTTATTATGTATGTATGAAAGGGGTTTAAAATGCTTGCATTAACATCTAGGGGGACACGTAGGAAGACTACTATAAGGCGATTGATTATAGATGGTAAAAATCTGTCTTCCTCTGGTCAGGATGTCCCTCTCATTAAGTCTTTAGATGATAAGTATGTACGGGGTATTCCTTTTGACACCTATGTCTCTATCACACATATGGCCCCCTTTCATTTTGTTGAACGGGATATAGTTAAAGTTACATCTTGTGAGGAGCTGTCGCTAAGTGATAAACCTTGCCCACACTACATGGTTACTGAATATGGTACTGAGTTGGGCGTAACTGAGTTGGGCATATCTTTTCATATTGATAGGCCTTATCAGCGCACTATTGCTCTTTGCCGTATTATTGAGTATAAGGTTCTTGAGGAGTTGGATGCACCGCTTCTTATTAACTGGTTTTGGTTATCTGATACTCTTAAGAAGAGACTTTTTAAAATGTGAGGGGTTACTATGCTTATACAGACTGCTACAGGAAGAGCCAGGTGGAAGCTTATAAGACGGTTGGTATCTTTAGGCACTGGTGAGAGTGAGGGAGCTTCTACTATAGAGGCTGCTTTAGATGACAGTTATGTCCAGGGTATTCCTTTTGACACAGATATTTTGATTACTGTTACTGTTCCTGAGGTCCCTATCCTTAAGTGGATTGTTCGGACTAAAGGACTCAAGCATTTTTCTACATCGACTGAGAAGCTTTTACCTTTATACGCCATTCATATTCATGGAAAGGAACTTGATACTGAGGTTGATTCTCCGGAAAGGATTATGCCCTACGTAGATATTATTGGATTTTGCAGTATCATTGAGTATAAAGTTATAGATCCTTCAGATGTGCCTCTTTTTATTAACTGGTTTTGGTTATCGCCTATTCTTAAGCGGAGACTTTTCAAGATGTGAGGGGTATTGATATGGCTATACTGGGTATTATAGGTGAGTATCGAAGGAAGCTTGTAGAGTACATGCACGAGGAGAAGTACCCGACTACTCCTGCTGAGTTTAAGGCGCTCAATGATATACTGGATGACCGGTACATTAGTCTTGCTCCTGTTGAGGTAGATCTTTTGATTACGTATTATGAGTTTGATTCTAAGGTGGTACAGATAGTGGGTCATATCCTTACACGTTTCCCGCTTAGGGATGGGGATACTGATTCGTATTTTTATGCTTATGATGTACTTATCTATGGGGAGGAGTATCCTTACAACAATAGACCTGTTATTTATAAGCGGTATATGGATTGTTCCCGTATTATCGAGTATAAGTTACTTGATAATACCGATGCACCACTTCTTATTAACTGGCACTGGTTAGATGATTCTCTTAAGAAGAAGTTATTTGGTGTTTGATCTTATTACGAGGAGGATCTTATATGGGTACCGAGTTAAGTTTAGCCGGGGTATACAGGGGTAAGCTTGTGGAGCTCTTGCATCACTCGGGTTTAGGGCTTGACGATGCTATGCAGGAGTATCGATTAGAACAGATCCTTGATGATGATTACATTCGAGCTATCCCGATTGATGTTTATCTTCTTATGACGTTTATGGGTTACGACTCTGAGATTTCCCGAAATATCGTACAGGTTAGGAGGATATTTCATGCTCAGGAAAAGTCGTGGGGGGTATCTAGGGATGTTTACTTTATTAGTTTTGAAGTTTATGGTACTGATACACTTTTTTCTGAAGCCGGTGATAAGCTCTCATACTATAGGGAGCTTAGGTGTAACCGTATTATCGAGTATAAGACTTTAGATATAGCTGACGCGCCATTCTTTATTAACTGGTACTGGTTATCGGAGTCTATAAAGAGTAAGTTATTTGGTACATGATCTTATCACAGAGGAGATCTTATATGGAAAAAAAAGAGCGGTACACGGTTGAGTATATACTTCCCTTGATTGAGCAGGGTAAGACTTTTGATCTTGATGGGGATCTTATCCGTATGGGTACGCTGAGGATGAGGAACTTCAAGGTACACGGGACCACTTGTGTGAGATGTGGTTTAGTGGGAGCATACTTTGATAAAGAGCGCAATCCTAAATCGCATGAGTTTCATTTGAACTTATATGCTCTTAAGGGTGAGAGAGAGATACTGATGACTAAGGATCACATTATCTCATTAGCTATGGGCGGTCCCAATCAGATGGAGAACTTACAGACGATGTGTGCACCTTGTAACAATAAAAAAGGAGATGGTCGGAAAGAACTTAAGAAGGCTGGTCCTCCTGGTGGCGGCGAGTTTATAATTCCTTTGCGTAGTTACTCTAAGCCTCTACGCAAGACCCTTACCCACATTAGGGACCTGGTTGCGGCGGGCACTATCCAGGTAAGCGATCTTGATTGTCTTATTACCTCTCTCAATAAGGTTCTATGCCGTGGGATTCAGACGCACTCTATGCATGATGTTCCTACGGGTATGGAGATACAGGAGTATGATCCCCATAACACTGTATTTATTCCTGTTGGTGAGTCTGCGGTGGTTGTTACTGGCGGGGCTGCTGATGACACCTTTTATATCTTCAATAAGAGGACCCGAGAGCGTCTGCTTATCTCTATGAAGAAGGGATAAGCTTTCTTTTTAATATTGCCCTTCCATTCCTCATTAGAATAAAGTATATTACATTAATAAGTCTTTTTCAGGAGGGTCTTATGTCTATTATACGGATTGTTGATAGGCGTACAGTCTTAGTTATTATTGGTGGTATTCTTATAAGTACTCTTTTGATGACTGCACTAGTTGTTATAGCGTACTGCATGCTCAATGAACTTACACGCATAGGGGGGTGACATGGGACAGGACACTCCAGAAGGATCTTCTATACATCCTTTTGAATTTGCTAAGTATCTTTTAAACGAGATGCATAGCAGTGCATACAGGACACAGTTTTTAAAGGAGAGTCTTAAGAAGCATCTCACTACATACGGGATCTCAAAGAGATCTGTTGATGAGAGTATTAAGGCGGACGTTAAGATGGCTAAAAGGAAGGTTGTGAAAGATGGAAAACATGGAAAATGAGTTGAAGATTTGTGCAGAGGTACATCGTAAGATTAACTCTAGGGTTGTTATCTCTGATGAGGAGTTGCAGATAGCTATCAAGCATTATAAGAAGGTGGTGAAGTTTCTTATGACGATCAATGATAAAATTTACCAGTTGTTCCTTGTACATATAAACTCTGATCTTATGACTTTGGTACAATTCTCTGAAGCAAGAAAGAAGGGATAGGCTATGTACTTTGTAAAAAAGTTCACT
>Ga0247841_10008627_pt1 | contig 14593 bp, 15 predicted proteins | sample LaCruzMarch2015__2_FD_192410 | JGI IMG/M metagenome (GOLD analysis project Ga0247841, IMG submission 192410) | Freshwater microbial communities from meromictic Lake La Cruz, Castile-La Mancha, Spain - LaCruzMarch2015_18m | ecosystem: Environmental > Aquatic > Freshwater > Lake | place: Spain...
GCTTTCAGCCAGTCAAGCCTTTCAACAACTCAAAGAGGACGAAAAGCGTCTATTTCTAAGAAACGAGCTACGAGAACATAATAAGCAGCTCTTAGAAACAGCTCAACAATCTGGAGTTGAAACTACCTTTGACTTCGCAGTCTTTCAAAACCATGGCTATAAGGGTCTTTACGGAGGCTTAGATGCCCAAGGCATCCATCAGCGAAAGGGATTAGAAAAGAAACAGAAAATATTAGACCATATGGGAAGCACAGAACTCGCTGCCAATCTATTCAGAGCCACGCAAACTGAAGACAAACTTAGAAGAGAACAAATTAACGGAAAAACAAAAGCCAATCAAACACACTTTGAGGTAGGTAAAAAAGTACGCTAAACAATCCAAGAGTTAGGAGGTACTATGCCAGAAAATCTCCCTAGAGAACAAAACGGAATAACACAAATTGCAAATGAGCTCAAAAAAACATCCCTAAAAGATGTAACACATAAGAAGTAATTCTTTTTAACAAAGAAAGAAACTAATTAACACTAAACTCTTGAACAGCCTGCCAATCGATGCAAGGAGATGCAAATTCTGGCTCCATATGGCATGACCATCCAGGTATCGGAGAAATGAGTTTCGATCCCTTATCACTCAGCGCGCAAAATTTCGCATGATCTTCAGAGATCTTCTTATCTTTAGAAAACGCAAAATGAAGGTCTTGATCCCTCTTCAAGGTTTTGAACTTCATCGCATACGTATTAGTTGTAGAGGGTGTCACCCTCCAGTGAGTAGACTCTGTAAGGAAAAGCTCAGACTTAAGACCTTTATAGTTTGGATGGAAATACTTATCCCTATGATCATATAGAGTGAGATAATCTATCTCAGGTATTGCTATACCCTCTCTCATTACAGAGACCCAATCGGGTCTATGTAGGTAGTCATCTTCTAGAAAATAAATAATCGTATCGGAAGAAAATGATCTAGAGAGAACATGGTCTAGCATTTTGCAGAAAGATCCTCCCTCATTGCCTTCTTTGATCTGTATTACAGGGTAGTTATTCTGATCTAAAATGAAGTGCCTTTTTTCCATTGGATAAAACGTATCGAGAAAGAAGGTCACATTTACATTTTTCTCATTTTCAAGTGTTGCCATAAGATTTAGGTGGCATTTCTCTCTAGAAAAGCCTTCAGGTCGTTTCTTATGGGAGCTAACATTTGAAAAATGGCAATGCCGGACAAAGATCTCTATTTGAGGTGGCTCTTTACTGAGAAGATTTTTTACTGATTGGTATAGCTTTGTAAATTCCATGAATATCTTTGTGTAGAGTAAGACGCGAGTATTGAATTTGAAATCCTTTTTTTCAAGAAAGGAATTAGCCACTTTGCCTTCTAACTCACAATTATAAAACTCATAAAATTTTTTACTTTACATTGCAGCGTTAGATGAAAACACCGACGTAATCTCATAAAGTCCGATCTCTTTCAAAAAAGAAAATAATTATATTTTTATTTATATAAAATAAAAATATAATTAAACGAAATCATTAAAACAAAAACAAAAAAAACAAATCTCTAATTACAAATAAACAATAGTTAATGGTAAAATATAATCACCAATTACAATAAACAGAATTAATAATATGGCATCCAAAACACATAATATACCATTTATTCCATTCTTTGTTCCTTCTATTCCGGAATTTCCTCCAATGGGATCTAGCGGGACAACTAGAGGCCCCCTAAGAAGTCCTGAAGAACTATGTAATGAAAAAATTTTTAAAATTTTTGATAATTTTCAAAAAGAGCTGTCTTCCTACATATATTTTTCTGACATCCCTCATATACAGGAATGCACCAAAACATTATCAATAATAAACTTTAATTCTTCTATAAAAGATTTACAAAGTGGACCTGATAGAAAAACACCGGAAGTTGCACTAGCACGTTTTGCAAAATTTCTGCCGTGCGAAGGACCTTTAAGCTCGTTTAGTTGTCAGGAGTTAGATATAGCACTACAAGCCTTCTTAAAAACTGAGCCAGGATGCCCTGATTATGAAGCATTCACTGCTAGAAGCTCTTCGGCCGAAGAATATAGATCAGCAAGATCAGGCGATACTACCCACCTAACGACAAAAACCACTCCGGATTCTCCTCCTGTACTCGATATAGCCCGAAGTCAAACCTCCATCGAATCAGCTCAGCACGAGGTAAAAGATGTATTTGGAATTTTTTATAGAAGCATTAACAATGCCAATGATCTTCTTGATCCAAATGCAAAAGCAAAAGAACAAAGAGATGCTACAATTGAGTTTCTTAAAGCTGTAGAGGTTATGGGACGCTCCAATGCAATAGTATCTAGTGCAATGCAATCTTTGAATGAAAAACTAGACCTTAAGGAAGACTCTGACCTTTATGGTGTCGAGATAGGTGATCTACTAGAAGCACTCGTCGATATAGACTGTGAAATGAACGAAGAGACAGAACCTACCGACAAACCGATTGCTCAGTATGCAGTACTAGATGATTTTCCTGATTGGGAGGGCCTCTAGAGCCCGTAGTAGAAAGTAAAACATCTTAGGAAAAGGCCTCTTTTAAGAGGCCTTTTCCTTTTCAACTTTTCTAGAATTTAGCTTATTTCTTTATCAGCATCTGCCTTACTTGGCGGCAGATCGATCTTGCTTCTTCGAAGCTCAGCCTTTTCAAGGCATCATCAAAAGTAAACCACTGCGCATCCCTTATCTCTTCGACTTGGATCACAACATCCCCTATGACTATCGCTGGATAGTAAGAGACCGTCTTCTCGATCCAATCGCCGAGGCGTCTATTGGAATGTTTCAGTAAGAGGAGTATCGCGAAGGCAGGTATACACACGAAGACCTGTCTCTTCAGTGAGCTCTCTGCATGCGGCCTCAAAATCTGTCTCAGCGCCGTCTTTATGCCCTTTCGGAAAGCCCCAATGGTTTCCATTCTTATGGAAAATAAGCAGAACTCTCCACTCCCCATTGACTTCTTGTAGTGGAATGACTCCAAATGATGCGTCTTTAATCATGGCGAGTACGGGGCAAAAATCAAGGTGGAATTATGCCCGCCAAATCCAAAGGAATTTGAAAGAGCTGCAGTCACCTTTAATGGTTTTGCCACGAGAGGAACTAAATCTAGGTCTTGTACCGCATCTTCAGGATCATTGAGGTTGATGGTCGGATGGAGCATGCCGGTGCGTATCGCTTGGATCGTAGCTACAGCTTCTAGCCCGCCTGCGGCTCCAAGGCAATGTCCGATCATAGATTTTGTTGCATTGATTTTAACGTTTTGGAGGTGAGACCCGAAGGCGCCTCTCATCGCGTTGATTTCAGCAAGGTCGCCAGCAAGGGTTGAAGTTGCGTGTGCATTGATGTAGTTGACTTGCTCTTTAGGAATGCTTGCATCGCGAAGGGCTGCTTCAATACAAAGCTTCACACCAAGGCCGTCTGCTCGAGGATCTGTCATATGGCTTGCGTCGCAAGAAACGCCGCCGCCGAGATATTCAGCAAGGATCGGTGCTCCGCGCTTTAATGCATGCTCCAGGCTCTCAAGAACCAGAACCCCTGCACCTTCACCCATGACAAAACCATCTCTATTTTTATCCCAGGGACGTGAGGCTTTTGTTGGATCATCATTTCTTTCAGAAAGGGCTTTACATGCGACAAAACCTGCAAGTCCAATAGGGAGAACAGCAGCTTCAGATCCGCCGCATAGCATAAGATCAGCTTCTCCACTGCGGATATGCTGAGCTGCAGAGAAAATACAGTTGTTTGCAGTCGCACACGCAGTAGAAATAGAGTAGTTAGGACCCATGAAACCGAGATCAATCGCAAGTATGGCTCCTGCCATATTCGTAATGATGTAAGGAACAAAGAAAGGAGTAAGGCGCTTGAAGCCCTTAGTGACTAGAGTTTCTACGCCATCAGCATATACACTCATTCCGCCCATGCCTGAACCGACAAGAACACCGGATCTTGTTTTATCAAGAGCCTCGAGTGCATCACCTGTAAGACCGCTCATCTCTAGAGCTTTTTTACCAGCAACAGCTGCATATCTGACAAAAGGGTCGACTCTGCGAGCTTGTTTCTTATCGAGGTAAGGACCTGCATCAAAGTTGCGGATCTCTCCAGCAAAACGAGTAGGATAGTCCCCGCATGGAAAATTCTCGATGGGACCCACGCCGCTTGTGCCTGAGAGTAGTTTGTTATAAAATTCTTCGACATCGGTTCCAAAGCAGGAAGCGATCCCCATCCCTGTGATTACAATGCGCTTTTTTTTCATAATCCCTCTATAAAATGAGGGACCAGAATACTTTATAATGAATAATTTCGCAATCCCTTTCAAAGAGAGATGTCAAAGAGTTTTTAGAAAGACACCGTATTCCTTGCATCCACGTAACCACTACTCTGTAAGGAGGATACATCGATCGAAAGATCGACGATCTCAGCGTCTGACCAAAGCTCTTCTAACCGGTATTTTTCCCTGACTCCCGGGATAAAAATATGAACCATGATCTCCATATAGTCTATAACGATCCAATCGCCGGTCTTTACACCCTCTTCGTGGGAGGGAGAAATACCAAGTTCCTTAAGGGAGGCTTCTATAGCCGAGGCTATAGCTATCACGTGCCTGCCGACACTTCCCTCGGCTATAAGAACATAATCCGTCATAGAGGAGCAATTCCTCACATCGAGCGCTAAAATGTTCATGCCTTTTTTATCAAAGATAGTTTGTGCTATTGTATTTAAAATAAAAAGATCGTCTTTTTGCATTAGCCTCTCATTCATAAAGTTGGTTTTGATGAATATAATCGAGAACTTGAAAAGGGATCAGATGTCCACAATACAGACGTTTCTTCAGTCTTTCTCTGATCTCTGTACTGCTGATATCTAAAATGGGAATCTGTGTGGTGCCTGTCTGTAATGTAGCAAATGCAGTGGAAGATAGTCCATCTGGCCATTTTGGGGATGAGAGTCTACTTGCCACAAGAGGAGGCGCGAGCTTTAATAGATCTTCTATATCTTTCCATCGAGGTAGCCCCTCTAACATATCATCTCCGAGCAAAAGCCGGATCTGTATGTCTTGAGACTCTTCAATATAAAGATTTTTTAAATGCTTGATGGTATCGATAGTAAAGGAAGGTTTTTCATTATTGATTTCATAATCGAGGAGAGAAAAATGAGGCAATGGCGCGATTGCTCTTTTAACCATCTCTTTTCGGTGATGTGGGCTTACATGGGAATTTTTTTCTGCTTTAAATGGAGAGATGTAGGTAGGACAAAAAAGCACGTGATCTAGCTTATGTTTCTCTAAAAGAGAAATAGCTAGATTCAGGTGACCACAGTGAACTGGGTCAAAGCTACCCCCGAAAAAACCGATCGACTTTTGCTTCATCAAGTTATATTTTAGGCCAATTATGCTCTTGCGAAATCTTCTCTAGCTTTCTGTCGGGGTTCACCACTACAGCCTGACCTGCAGACTTTAAGAAGGGAAGATCCCAGAAGCTATCGGAATATGCTATAACATTCCTTTTGGTAAGGCCCAGTTTACGGATAATATTCCGTACTTGGCCGGCTTTATCCTTACCATTCAGTACATGCGCAATGTGGCATAACTTTCCATCTTTGTCAACTTCATACTCTGTCGCCCGCCAATCGTTGACATTAAGTCTTTCAGCTATGGCTTTTACGAGGAAGCTCGGCGAGTTGGACAAGATCATTGTATAATGACCCAGATGCTGAGCTCTTCTGAGCTCAGAGTATGCGGGATAATAAAGAGCGCTGACAAGCCACTGATCGACAAAGTCTTTTACATGACTTGCGATCAGATGGATCGACATCCCCTTAAGAACGCTTTTAAAGGTCTTCTCATGCAGCTCTGTTAAAGACAGACCTAAAAAGCGATGTTGAATGTAGTAAAGGCAAGATCTTATGACATAGAGAAACGAAAAAACCTTATGTTTGTACAGATATAAGCAGAATTCAAAGCTGCTATTGCTCTTAATAAGGGTACGATCTAAGTCAAACGCAGAAACTTGCAAAACCACTATCCTTCGATTTCCGCGACCTTTTCTTCAATTTCTTCAATCGCTTGATTGATTTTTTCAAGGCTCGCTTTTTCCGATTCAATGAGTTCTCTATACATCATTGCCTTTTCAAAATCAAACCCTGATCCACCAAGAACCTTTCTATACGCTTCAATTTGTGCTTTAATCTCTAGGCGGCGCTTCTTTCTTTCTTCTAAAAGAACAATCAGTTCATCAAGTTTTTCTTTGTCAGAATCGGACAAAGAAAGAAGACTTTGGCTCTTTTTCTCATCAATTACGTCTTTCAGCTGCTTGAAGAGTCTATCTGTCTGCATTTTATCCGCTTTACTGAGCGCAAGCTCTGAGGCTTGCTTTACAAGAAGTTCTTTTGTTTCTAGAACTTCTTCTAGATTTCTAGACTCAGAATTATGAAGTAGATCTTCTAAAGCGCTACGAAAATCTTGGAGCTTTTGCTTTTTCTCTGTTTCTACTTCTCGCTCTTTAGTCTCACGAGCGGTCTGCTCTTCTTTCTGCTTATCGAAAACAGGCTTTCTAGCCTTAAAAAGCTCATCTTTAAGCATCTTTTGCTCTGGGAAGCTCAGTTCGATGGTTCTCATGAAAGAGAGAACTTCATCAAATTGTTTAGTTACCTCAGCAATAGGAGGGAATTCTTTACAGACCACTTCAAATGCCTTAATCTTCTCCATCACAAGATCAACATTTTGACGTTGTTGATGTCTCTTATGAGAGATCTCTTTTTTTCTTTCTTTATCTAAAACTTTCAGCTTATCCCAGCACTCACTGAGTTTTACACGTGTTTCTGTGAAAGCATGTGCATTAAGAGTGAGCGATTTTGCTGTCGTTTGGAGTGACTTAATCTCTTCTCTAAGCTGATGCAGCGGTGGAAGAGCCTCTGTCTCTGAAGCAAAGTATTTTTCAACAAAGGATGTAATATCTGCTGTGAAAAGATCGGAGATTTTTTTTATCATTACTTTGCGCTTCGGAAATACGCAGTCACCTGCTGAAGAAAGCTTTTCGAAAAGCTTGTTTTTATTCTTGATTCTCATCTCGGTACGGATCACTTCTTTTCTTAAAGAATTGATCTTGGATGCGAAAGCATTCAGAAGCTGTAGATTGGCTTGCAGCTCTTGATACTCTTCCCCTTTTGCCATCATAGTTGTGCAAACAGACGGTATCTCTATAGGTGTTACGGAAGAGAGGAGCTGATCATAGCCCTCTAAGTCTTTGGAGAGGGCTTGTATAGCAAGCTCTATTTGTTCATAGGCAAACGCAGATTGTTCGTCTAAAATTTCTTTAAGGCGTCTAGCTTCCGTGGATAGGTCTACATATTCTTGCCAGAGATCCCCTCTTGATTTAGTGGGCATTTGCTCTTTAAATAGAGGCAGACAGAATCTTCTCGCGTCCCAAAAATCACGGAAACGAGGCGTCGCAGGATGCGCGAGGCTCATTTTCATGAAATCGATCGCAGCTCTGATTTTTCCCTCTACCGTTTCCTTATTTTCGAGTTCTTTAACAAATCCGGAAAGAGACGCAGAAAGCTCTTTGCTCGCATTTTTTGTTTCAAGAACTTGGACATCTTCACCCATTGAGGAAGCTGTTTCCAGTGGTGAATCTAAAGTCTCTGGAAGAACTTCGTGTAAGTTTTCCGCATCTTCTGCTCTGTGGTCTTGGTCAGCGTTCATGTTAATTTACTTGCAATATGGGTTGAGATGAATAAAAGATAATTTGATCGATGCGATTGTAAATAAATTGGTTTTTAAAGCAAAGTAAATTCCCTCTAAAAACTGGAAGATCAGATTAGAAGCTCCCTTCGTAATCCTGAATGATCATTTCTGCGGCATGTTCAAAGGAAACAGCCTGCATATCGAGCCATCTAAAAAGAGTTTCTTTACGAAACCAGGTAAACTGTCTTTTAGCGTACCTTCTGGATGCTTGTTTAAAGGCTGTGAGAAACTTCTGCCAATCCTCTTCTGATTGAGAAGAAAGAAGATAATCTAGGCACTGTCTATACCCTATGGCTTGGGAGGCTGTAGAGTTTTTGCTAAGCCCCTGCTTTTCCAAAGTTTTCACCTCTTCTAGAAAGCCATCCTTTAGCATCTGCTCGCAGCGAGCTTCAATAGAGGGATAGATAATTTCTTTGTCTTTATAGAGAAACCAACACCTGAAATCATATGAGAGCATTTCACTAGATGTTTGCTTAGAAAAGTGAGATACCTTTCTGTCTGTAAGAGTAATGATTTCAAAAGCCCTAATGATTTTTTGTTTATCATTGGCTGTGATCGTAAGCGCGTAATCTGGATCAATTTTTTTCAGACGCTCATACATCACATCAGGACCTTTATCAAGCATCTCAGCTTCAAATTTAGAGCGAACATCCGTAATCGATGGTGGGCCATTTGGAGGGCCATAAATTAAAGCTCTAATATAGAACCCTGTTCCACCGACAACAATGGGAACAGCTCCACGAGCCAGCACTTCTTGTATTGCCTTATGCGCTTCGAAATAGAAATCGACGACATTGAAGCTCTCTGAAATTTCCCGAATATCAATGAGGTAGTGAGGAGTGGCTTCCCTCTCTTTTAGAGAAACCTTTGCCGTACCAATATCCATTCCCTTGTACACCTGCATCGAATCGGCAGAAACGATCTCGCCCCCTATCGCATGAGCTATTAGTAGAGAAAGTTTGGTTTTTCCAACGGCCGTGAGACCTGAGATGACGATGACTTTAGGGAGTTTGTCTTTAAGAGGGATTTTTGCTTTTTCAGGCAATGTGAACTGGCCGGAAAAAACAGCATGCTCTTTTTCCTCAATTGTCGATCCTGCGCGCACAAAGCCTCTTACATCTTAAGAACGTAGTTAAATAACGCTCGTTTTTTAGTTTTAATCAAAAAAAGGGAACCCTTTGAATGGAATTATAACGTTTTAATTTTTTAATGGAATAAAAAAATCCCCCTTGCAAGCTAGCTGCTGCAAAGGAGATATAGAAATATTTGAAAATTAATGAACGAGTTCGAGGCGAACGCGTCTGCCGAATCTGGCACCGACTGTCATAGCAATTGTACGAAGAGATTTAATTGTTTTCCCCTGTCTTCCTACTACCTTAGCCACGTCTTCATTAGACACTCGAACTTCGATAATTGTCCCTTGTTGTCCATCGATGATTTGCACTTCAACTGAATCGGGCTTGTCAACTAAGTTTTTGATTAGGTATGCGATAAACTCTTTCATAATCCTGTAAGGGTTTGTAGTTAGAAATTTTCAAGTCATTTTCAAACAGTAAAGTCTTATTTTAAAGAGAGCAAAATGCCCTTAAAAAATAATCTCAGAGCAGTTTCTCTGATTTGAAAAATTAATGCAATGGTTCAAAACAGCTTTCAGAAGAATGAAAAAGGCTAAACCGAGAATAATTCCTGGAATCTATGGAAAATAGATGAATCTCTAGTATTATTTTTCATCTATATATGCAAGCTGAGGTAGGCGTAGATCGATGATCTTTTCTGAAACAGAAGCCTTCTGACCGACTTCAAGTCCTTTGAGCTTTTGCAGATCACCATCGAGAATCGTTTTTCTAACCTCCAGGTAATTACCGAGTTCCTGAGGGTAGTTTTTTGTGCTCAGGCGCAGGTAATGGGTCGATAGCACTGGATCAGAAGAATCCTGCATAAATATTTCATTATCAACGATGACTATGATCTCTCTTTTTCCAAGGCTGTCTTCATAAGCTTTAGAGACATCGATCCTTTTGATACGAAATAACTCTCTAGATAAAGGCTGCAAGCGAGAGTGAATATCAAATGCCAGCTCGATCATAGGCCCTCTTAACGGCTCATTCCAAGCAGCGATGGGTAGGTGAGCTACCACCGGCCTTTCTCCGAAAGGAGAAAGCCCAAGATAGATCTCAGGAAGATTTTTAGGAGGAAAAAAGGGATACATAGGGATAAGAAAGCCTTCTTTATCTATGGCTATATTTTCATAGTCATAGAGCCAAGCGAGCGGCTGACGCACCGTGTAGTCGACATAAACAGTCGAGGGCTTTAGGACTTTCACACGTGCATCTTGAACAAGGGGTGATGTTAAAAGAGCTGCTCTCGCTTTTTTTGGATCAAATCTTGAAACGAGTTGAGGACGATCTTTAGAAAGACCCATCAGCTGGGAAAGATATTCCGAGCGAAGAGCTTCTTTCTGAGGCCCTGTCTGAATGAGTGAGGTGATCTTAGCTTCTTTGTGGTTCGATGGATTTTTATTGAGCAGGGTTTTAAATACCGCATGGCCACTTGCAGAAATAATAAGGGAAGATCCTACGATCCAACCAAGCGCTTGAACAAGGGGGATCCTATCTGAAGAAGATCGCTTTTTCATACCAGCTTCAAGCATCCATTTTTTCGATTACAAAGGGACCGTATTTGGTGATATCCCCAGCGCCCATGGTGACAACCACATCTTTTTCTTGTAGAAAGCCTGACAGAAATTCTACAAGAGCATCTTTGCGAAGGTAATATACACCCTCATCTTTCTTGCTCGATACCTGAGTATAGACAGCCCCTGTATCGATCCCCTCAATCGGGCTCTCACCTGCAGAATAAAGATCTGTCAGAACCACAATATCTGTGTCATGAAATGAATCTGCAAATTCCGAAAGGCAGTCTTTGGTTCTAGAATATCTGTGCGGTTGAAATACGGTAACCAGGCGATTTTCCGGATGGCTTTGTTTGAATGCTGCAAGGGTGGCTTTTATCTCTGTGGGGTGATGTCCATAGTCATCATAGAACGCAATGCCACATGTGTCCCCTATTTTATCAGCTCTTCTACCAACACCTTGGAAGGTCTTCATCGATTCCCTTACTTCTTGATCAGAGGCTCCAAGAGTTAAACAAAGAGCAAATACAGCAGCAGCATTTAAAGCATTGTGCTGGCCAATCAGCGGCACTTCTATATTTTTATAATGCTCGCCCTTCCAATCAAGAGAAAATACTGAAACAAGACCCTTCTGGGTAAACTCCGTGATACGCACATCAGAACCCATAGAAAAACCGTAACTAATGCCGGGTAGCTGAAGAGTATTTAAACGCTCATCATCCCTGCACCAGAGGAGATGATCTTCAGATCCAACTCGAAGAGCAAACTTTTTAAAGCCTTCGATCAGAGCGCTCTCTGATCCCCAGTGATTCAAGTGGTCTAGGTCGATGTTGGTAATAATAGCGCCAAAGCACGGATACGCAAGAAATGAGCCATCACTTTCATCCGCCTCAGCAACAAAATATTTGCCTTTCCCAAGTTTTGAATTCGCAGAGATATTTTTGATGATCCCACCGATGGCAAAAGTTGGATCAAAGCCAGCTCCTGATAGCACGTGAGCAAGTACAGAAGAAGTAGTAGTTTTACCGTGTGTGCCAGTAACTAAAAGAGGAAGGGAAGATTGCATAAGGCTTGCTAAAAGCTCCGATCTATGCAGCAGAGTAAGGCCCATCTCTTTAGCCTGCATGTATTCAGGGTTTTCTTGGGCGATATCGGTGCTATAGATCACAGTGCAAGACTCTGCTACTTGATTTCTTGCTTGACCGAGAAATATCTTAGCGCCGAGAGACTCAAGCTCTTTGGTTATCTTAGAAGATGCATTGTCGCTGCCCTGTACTGCAATGCCCTGCTGAAGAAGGATGCGGGCGAGCGCGCTCATGCCGATACCGCCAATCCCGATAAAGTGATACATCTGGCTCATACAGCACCGCCTAAGCTTTAATTTGTTAAAAGTTCTTTCACTATATCCATAAGGCTTTCTTTTTGAGAAGAGCGCTTAAATTCTTTTAGCGCATCTTTCATAGCGCTTAAGCGATCTTTATTTGAAAGCTCTTTTATAGCTCCAAATAAAGAATCTTTATGTAAAACATCCTCTGTCAAATACAGGGCTGCATTTAAAGACTTAAGCTCCTCTGCATTGACTCTCTGGTGATCTTCGGAAGCTTTTGGAAATGGGATTAAGATCGCTGGGATTTCAAAGCGGACAAGCTCAGCAATTGTTGCAGCGCCGGCTCTACAGATTGCGATATCAGCACATCTCCAAGCGTGGACCATTTTTTCTTCAAAAGGCTTTACGCATGAGTTGATACCCATCTCTGTATAGGCAGTGCCATAAGCATCTGATGCCTCTTTTGAGCCGGTAAAATGAATGATTTGTAAAGGGATCCCCTCTATTGAAATCTCTTTCATCACTTCAAGCACCGAGGTATTGATTGAACTCGCACCTTGAGATCCTCCAAAGACAAGAGCCGTCGGCACATCACATTTAAGACCATAATAGCTAAGTGACTCCCCCCTCGAGTATGTCCTATCTTCTTTTCTTTGAAAGAAAGGGACCGCTACTTGCTTAGACTTGCCAGAGAGATGGGCCATCGTCCTAGAAAATTGCACGGCTGTCACTTTGGCAAAACGGGAAAAAAAGCGATTTACTTTGCCAGGCCATGCGTTGGATTCAAATAAAACAAAAGGCTTTCTTAAAAGCACAGCTCCCATAAGTACCGGCGCTGTATGAAAGCTACCAAAGCCCACCACAAGATCCGGCTTAAAATGCTTGATGATCTTAACCGATTGGATACATCCCTTAAAAAGAGAAAGTATCGCAGATACCCGGCGTGTATACGAGCTACTCAGAGTTGAGGAAGAAATGCTATGGTAAGCAAACAGCTCTTTTTGGAAATACTTATTCGAATCAAGCTTTGCCCCAACAAATAGTACTTCATATCCACTATCTTTAAGCTCAAGGGCTAGAGCTTGCGCTGGAAACATATGGCCGCCGGTACCACCGGCTGCGATGATGACTTTCTTTTTATGCATAGCTGGCTTTAAGACTTTGTTTGTTGATATTGAAAAGGATGCTCATAGCCATAAAATTCGCAAGAAGGGAAGATCCTCCCTGACTGAAAAAAGGCAGGTTCGTACCTTTGCTAGGAAGCAATCCCGATACGACACCCATATTTAAAAATGCTTGGAAACATAAAAGGAAGACAAGGACTGCTGCAAGGTAAAATCCTTGCGTGTCTTTGGCCGTCATTGCAATCGAAAAACCCATAAAGCCAATGGCAATATAAAGAAGAATCAAGACAAGCATGCCTAAAAACCCAAATTCTTCCGCAAAGATCGCTGCGATATAATCAGAGCGCGCCTCAGGTAGGTAATTCATCTTTTGCACACTCTCTCCAAATCCCTTGCCTAAAAAATTACCAGAGCCGGCTGCTATTTTTGCTTGGTGCGGCTGGTGGCCCTTGCCTTGCAGATCAAGTTCCGGATGCAGGTAGATGCGTATCCTATCAGGGACGTGACTCATCTGCGAGGCAGCAACACCACCTATGCTGACAAGAGCAAAAAGAGGGAGCGCCCAGTAAACCGAGCGCAGCCTTGTTAGTATAAATAAAGAGATCATAGCAGAGAGGATGATGGCCACAGTGCCATTATCCGGCTCTACTAAGATAAGAGCCAGCGGCACACACAAAATAAGCATCAGTCGGAGGAATTCTTTGAAACCAAAGGGCTTTTCAGAGGAAGTGACCTTATGAATGTAATAGATCGGTATTAAAAACTTCACAAATTCGGAAGGCTGGAAGGAGTTACCAAAAACGTTTATCCAGCGATGCGCTCCGTTGATCTGCAATCCGATGCCAGGAACAAAGACAAGGACAAGAAGGACAGTAAAAAAGATAAGTAAAGGGCCGCTTAGATTGATGATCGTCTGATAGCCAAGGCTCCAAACGATATAGCCAAACACTCCCCCTACGATGGCGTAGAGGATCTGTTTGATGAGTGCATGATGGATATTTTTTTCAAGCGCTCGGTCGAGCACTTCTGCCGCCGTGGTGTTGAAGACCATTAAAAGGCCCATGGCAAATATGAGGGACACGCAAATGAGAAGACACAGGCCTTTTTTATTCATAAATTTTTTTACTACCGAATACGGATTTGGTCGCCGGGCTTAAGCTTTCTCGCCTTGGCTTCATCCATGTTATTCAGCCTTAATAGATCTTCTACTTTAATGTGGTTTTTCACAGCAATCGTCCAAGGATTGTCTCCAGATTTCACTGTGTAATATTTTAAAGAAGAATCAGAAGAAGCGGCTTCAGTCTGTACTTTAGTAGGCGCAGCAGCTTTAGCAATTGCTTTGCCAGGAACTTTCAAGACCTGACCGATTTTTAAACTTGTAGAAGATAGTTTATTGATCTTCATAAGTTCTTGCACAGATACGTGGTTAGCGCGTGCAATTTTTTCTAGTACATCCCCTTTTTTCACTTTAACTTCTGCAAAGGAAGGAGAAGATGCGACCACAGGAGGCGCTATTAATGTCTCTTGCGTAGCTACTTGTTCAGAGGCTTTAGTAAGAGCATTGAGATCATCTACAAAATTTTGCGAAGGAGCGCTTGTTGTTTCAACAGAAGCGATAGGAGTCACTGCTTGAGTAGCGGGTATTTCCACTGCAGCAATAGGCGCTTGTTGGATAGGGTTTTGTTTTGAATACTGACTTAGCACTTGATCAACTTCATCACCCATGACTGTTTTTGCAT
>Ga0247841_10008629_pt1 | contig 14592 bp, 9 predicted proteins | sample LaCruzMarch2015__2_FD_192410 | JGI IMG/M metagenome (GOLD analysis project Ga0247841, IMG submission 192410) | Freshwater microbial communities from meromictic Lake La Cruz, Castile-La Mancha, Spain - LaCruzMarch2015_18m | ecosystem: Environmental > Aquatic > Freshwater > Lake | place: Spain...
TGGTTTTGGCCTCAAGAACAATGTTGGTTTTCACTTCTATTTCATTTTCTCCCCTGTCAAGGGGAGAACACAAGAGGGGTTTTGATTCCAAACCCCTTCCCTCACCCCTTTAAACCCCTCAGTCCTCCGGACAGCTCCCCTTGACAGGGGAGCACTTCGTTTATACTTAATCAATGCCAACAAAATGCACCATCATTTTTTACACTTCTTCCAATGGCCAAAAACCGGTAGAAGATTTTCTTGAAAAACATCTCTCTATTAAAACAAAAGCTCTTCGAATTCTATTTAATATTAAAGAATATGGCCTAAGCTCTGCCATACCTCATATTAAAAAACTTACCGGCACTCCATTTTGGGAAATACGAATTCTTGGTAAAGATAATGCTCGGATTTTTTATGTTACTCAAGACAAAAATACAATAATTCTCCTTCATGCCTTTGATAAAAAAACTAAAAAAACTCCTCTTCGGGAAATTACTATTACTTTTCAGCGGTACAAAGACATTATTGACTAATATATCTTAAAAGATATATAATAACTTTATGAAACCAAGAAAATATACTACATTTGAAGAATATTTCGAAAAAAGCTTAAAGGATCCTGAATTTAAAAAAGCCTGGGAAGAATCAGAAACCGAATATCAAATTGCCCGTAAACTTATTGAACATCGTCTTAAAAATAAATTATCCCAATCAGATCTAGCCAAAAAAGTTAAAACTACTCAAGCTGTTATCTCTCGAATAGAAGGGATGTCCGCCAATCCTTCAATTCATCTCATTAAACGTCTAGCCAATGCTATAAAACAACCAATAACCTTAACTATCAACCCTTAAGACCCTTCTCTACTTTCTCAGGCATAGGCTAATCCGCCTCTGGCGGAAGACTTTCAGACTTTTAGACTTTCGACTTTAAGACTTTCAGACTCTATACTTAATCAATGTCCTTGCATTCCAAAGCTCAAACCAAAATTGTCTACTACATCACCCCTTCAGGCAAAAATGTCATCAGAGAATTTATCCTCTCCCTCCAAAAACAACAACAGGCAAAAGTTCGCAGAACCTTGCAATTAATCAGCGAATATGGTCTTACTTCAGCCAATCCACATATAAAAAAACTAGCCGGCACTCCATTTTGGGAAACCTGCCTGCCGGCAGGTTCGTATTTTAGCCATAAATAGATTTCACTACTGGCAATCAGCTCATTGATTATGACATCATATCTGATATCATAAATACATGAAAAAACAAAAAATATACACCTTTGAAGACGATCTTCGGGAAAGCCTCAAGGATCCTGAATTTAAAAAAATTTGGGAAGAAAGTGAAGTAGAATATAAGCTTGCCTGCAAACTAATTGAGGCTAGAATTGCCAAAAAAATGTCCCAAAGAGATTTGGCTAAAAAGATCGGTACTTCTCAAGCCGCAATTTCCAGAATTGAAGCTATGAATGGGAACCCCTCTCTATCATTATTGAAAAGAGTCGCCGGTGCCTTAAATTCCGAGCTTCAAATTTCTTTTTCTTAATATTCCTTCCAAACCAAACCCCTCAATCCAAATCCCTCTCGGCTTCGCCGCTTCTCCCTTTGACAAGGGAGACTAAACGTCATTGCGCCTAAAATCGTCATTGCGCTTGCCCGTCATTGCGAGGAACAGATATACCAAAGTGACGCGGCAATCTTTTACATTCTTAATCCCTCTAAATCTCCCTTTGACAAGGGAGATTACTCTCTTCCCCTTTTACCAATTACTGAGTCAGCCTTTCAGACTTTCGACTTTAAGACTTTTAGACTTTAAGACTCTATACTTACTTAATGTCCTTGCATTCCAAAGCTCAAAAATTATCTTATAAATCTCTCTTTCTTATTATTGTTTTTCTCTTGGCTCCAATCATCCTCTTAATTCAAATCAATAAAAAAGCCAATGTTGTTTCTGCCGGGTGGTTTGATGATAAATGGGGGTATAGAAAAGCTGTTAGTATTACCAATTCTGTTGGTACCACTCTTACTGATTTTCAAGTTTCTGTTTCTATTGGTACCTCTGCCTTAATCAATAGTGGCAAAATGCAGTCTGATTGTGATGATATCCGCATCACTGATACCAACGGCAAACTTCTACCTCACTGGATTGAAGAAAACAATCCCGGTTGTAATGCAGTTACCGATACTAAGGTTTGGGTTAAAGTTCCCAACCTCCCCTCCTCCGGCGGCACCGTCTATGTCTACTACGGCAATCCCTCTGCCACCAACATCACCGATGGCAACAAAGTCTTTGAGTTTTTTGATGATTTCAATGACGGAACAATTAATACCAGTAAATGGACTACTTACATTAACGGCGGAAGTGTTACTGAATCGTCAAGTACACTACAAATAGTTGGGAGTGGTGGTTGGAACGTAAATGGTATCTCGAGTAACAACACTTACAACAAATCGTCTATTGGTTGGGTAATGTTTTGGAGAGTTAAATTTACTACTACTAATATTGCCACTATGATTGGATATTCCCCCAAAGCGTTGGCTTATTGGACGGGGATTAATCACTACGTCTCATCTACAGCTACTAAATGGTACCGATGGAGAGATAATAGTGGAGCCGAAATCGGAACTTTTACCAATAACACTTGGTACAACATAAAAACCGATTTAAAAAACGGTAATGGCTATACTCTTTATAAAGACGACTCCATTCTTGAAAATGACACAACTTATACCGGTAATAATTACGCCATGGTAATGCAACAATACAATTCTGGAGCGACTTCTTCTTTTGATTATGTTTATATGACTAAATACGCTTCCACTACTCCTTCCTCCTCCCTCTCCTCCACCGAAGAAGTCTCCAAAGCCCCCGCCGCCTATTGGTCCTTCGACGAAGGTGTCGGCACCACCGTCTACGATTCTTCCGGCCACAATTATACCGGTACATTTTTAAGCGCTCCTGTTTGGAAAACTGAAGACATGTGTGTTTCCGGAAAATGCCTTGCTTTTGATAATGTTGATGATGGTGTCAGCATTGCCAACAAAAATTTTGCCGGTTTAACAGATTACACCATGTCTGCCTGGATAAATTTAAAAGGCACCCATAAAAACTATACCGGCGCAATTATGTCATCCGGCAATTGGAATAATGACGAATGGGTTTTTGGAATTAAACAGGACAACTCGGCAATTGATTTGTATAATACCGGCAGTCGTTACCAAAATTATGCTTTTCAATTAAACAAGTGGACTCATGTTGCTGTAACCAGAAGCGGTGCTCAATATACATTTTACGTTGACGGTAAAAGTATCGGTGGTTGGTCCGGGAGTTCATCTGCCTTGGTTAGTGATGCTACAAATACTACTATAGGTCGAGAAACTTATGCCGGCGGTTACTTTGCCTTTAATGGCTGGATTGATGAACCCAAAATCTACCCCTATGCCCGCACTGCCGCGGAAATAAAATCCGATTATGCCGCCGGCGAGGCTCATGCTAAATCCGATAAAGGTTCTTCTGTTAATTTAGGTTCCAACTCCAAAAGCTCCGATGCTTTTTCCGACGGTTTGGTTGGATATTGGAAAATGGATGAAGCTTCCAGCCCATATCTTGATTCATCCGGAAATGGCTATACTGGAACATGGGTAAATAATGGCTATAGTTCAGGTAAATTTGGCATTGGAGTCAGTCTAGATGGTAATAATGATTATGTAAATCTTGGTCCAAACTTCAATTTTACTTCTGAAAGTTTTTCGATTTCGCACTGGATAAAATTAAACTCACTTTTCACTGCTACTGCAAACGTAGGACCGATACCATTCTACAAAGGTAATTATCAGGTTAACGGATACTATAGTGGTATAGGAAACAGTGGTGATGTTATTTTTGTAACCAATCAGTCCGGAGCTGTTCAATTTAGTTCCACCACAATAAACACAATATCTACCGGAACCTGGTACTACTTAACATATGTCAGAAATGGTTCTTCAGTCAGAATTTATGTTAATGGTGAAGATAAAACCTCAACTGCAGCTAGCCACATTAACCCAACAACATCATCAAGCAATTTTCAAATAGGAAAATATTCATCAAACAATATAGACATGAACGGTCTTATGGACGAAGTCCGCATTTACAACCGTGCCCTTTCCACCACCGAAGTTAAGCAATTATACGAATGGGCCCCCGGCCCCGTGGCCTATTACAAATTCGACGAAGGTGTCGGCACCACCGCTTTTGACACCTCCGGCAATTCCAACAATGGCGCCTGGTCCGGCTCTGGCACCCACTGGGACACCGGCAAATTCGGCAAAGCGGGGAAGTTTAATGGGACGAGTGACTGCATAAACGGAGGGAATAACAACATTTTAGATATTACAAATGCAATTACTTATGAAGCATGGGCAAAATTCCAAGTAGATACTGATGTCCAATATGTTGTTGAAAATTATCATAAAGCTGGTATTGCCAGGGTTAGTAGTAATACACTTCAATGGTTTCTTTCAATAGGAAGCACATTTAATACTGTGCAAACCGTAAACACTGTTTCTAAAGGAACTTGGCACCATATTGCAACAACGAGAGATACCACAAACGGACTATTAATTTATGTCGACGGTATAAAACAAACCACCACTACTGTTGCAGGAAGTCAAAATCCCACTGGAAATATTGATGCAGGAAATCCGCTATACATTGGGTGTTACAACGCAAATCAATTAGTAATGAATGGTTCCCTTGACGAAGTCAAAATCTACAATTATGCCCGGACCCAAAAACAAATTGTGGAAGACATGAACGCCGGCCACCCCAACGTCGGCTCCCCCATCGCCTCTGCAATTGCCCACTACAAATTCGACGAGGGTTACGGCACCGTCGCCAATAATTCCGGTTCCGCCGGCTCCGTCCTCAGCGGCACCTTCGGTGCCGGCAATTCCGCCCCCACCTGGACAAACAATGGCAAATTCGGCAAAGCCCTGTCTGTCGTTGCCCCACAAAATACCAGAATCAACACCAACGCAGCCCTTAGTTATACTCAAGACGGCTTTACTTATTCTGCCTGGATTCGCCCCTCTACTCTTAATGCCGCTTATAACATGTTTATGGGACAAATGCTCCCCTACTTTGATGTCTACACCAACCGTCTTCATATGAGCATGACAGCCGCCGGTGCCCAGCAACAGGTTTGGGGCAACACCCAAACTATCACCACCAATCAGTGGTATCACGTCGCCGCCACTTACGACTCCCAAGGCTACATGAAAGTCTATCTGAATGGTAAATTAGATGGCATTGCCGGTCCATATTTAACTCCAACCAATTATGGCAACAATCTTTATATTGGTACTTGGGAGCCTACGGGAACTTACCCATTTAATGGCCTTATCGACGACATTAAAGTTTACAACTACGCTCTCACCGACGACGAAATTAAAGTCGATTACAACCGTGGCGCGGCAATCCAACTTGGCACAGAATCGAGCGGCGCCGGCAATACCGCTCCTGCCACCGCCGGCTCTCAAGTTTATTGCGTTCCGGGTGATACCGCTACTTGCTCCCCTCCCGTCGCCGAATGGCTGATGGACGAAGGTATCGGCACCTCCGCCTACGATACTTCAGGAAATAACTATCCTTTAAGTTTGTCCAATACTGCTTGGAGTAAAGGAAAAAATGGAAAATCATTATCTTTTAGTTCTAACTCTAGTTCTTCTGTTTTAGATAACCCTTCTGTTTCTTTGACAAACACCGGCACTTTAGAAGCCTGGGTATATTCCAATAGGGCTTACCCAAGTGATACTGGCGACGATAATTATAGAGAAATTATTAACAAATGGACGGGCGGTGGTTGTTCCGGAGCCGATGAAGGTTATTTCTTAGATTGGTATGGTAGTAATTCTTCCGGTAATTTGCGTGGGTTAATCTGTAATGGAACCAGTAACCAAGGCATTACTGCTTCACTATCGTTCATACCAAAAACCTGGAACCATATCGCCTATGTTTGGGACGGAAGTTTTCATCGGCTTTATTTAAACGGTAACTCTTACGGAACTCCGGTAAGTCAAACTATCAACAATCAAGATGATACCAGTACTCTTTGGGTTGGTAGAGGATTTGGAAATAATTATCCATGGGATGGCTCCATTGATCAAGTCCGCATCTACAACTATGCCCGTTCCCCTGCCCAAATCGCCTGGGACTACAACAAAGGTGGGCCTGTTGCTTGGTATAAATTTGATGAATGCCAAGGTGCAACCGTAAATTCCACCAACGAAATTTACACTCCCTCTTTATCCGGCACGATTAGTATCGGGCCGTCTGGTCCCCAGACGAGCCTAGGTACCTGCTCCATCGGTTCCACCGCCTCTGCCTGGAGTAACGGCTCCACCGGCAATCCTTCGACAGGCTCAGGATCTTCTTTAAATTTTGATGGGAATGATGATTATGTATTATCGAATACCACTCTTACTGCTTCTTCAAATATGTCTCTTTCTGTTTGGGTAAAACGGTCGGGAAACGGTACAGGAACATTTCCTGGAATTATTAGTTATGGTTATGGCGACCAGGCAGGAAATCCAAGAATGCTCCTTTTTACATCAAGTAATAAACCAGCAATTTTTGTTGAAGGAACAAGTATTGGTTCTAATAATATTTCTACTTACACTCTACCTTTAAATGAATGGGTTCATATTGTAGCAACATATAGTGGTACACAACAAATTATTTATATAAACGGTATCGCTAATTCTACCTTCAACGAAAATGTTGGTAACTTATCGGGAAGTAAATACATTCAAATAGGAGAAAATGACTATGATCTTGGAGTAAATCATCTTTTTCAAGGTCAGATTGATGAGGTACAAATCTTCAACTATGCTCTCACAGATACCCAAGTAAAAACTTTATATAGCGGTGGGGCAGTGAATTTTAGATAGATCAAACCCCTCCTCTAATCCTCCCCTTGACAGGAGAGGAAGTCAAAATCAAACAACTTTTGCTCCCCTGTCAAGGGGAGCCGTCCCGATTTATCGGGGCTGAGGGGTTTCCCCTCCTCCTTGACATCTATTATCAAAGTATTATAATCATAATATATGAATAACACCGTTCTTCAAATTCCACTTTCCAAAAAACTTCGTGAACAATCAGAAAAAGTCGCCGCCGACATGGGCTTTTCTTCTCTTCAAGAAGTTGTTCGGGTTTTCTTAAACAAATTAATTTGTGGCGAACTTACCGTTTCTTTTGATATGCCGGTTGTAAAAATATCAGACAAAAATGCCAAACGATATCAAAAAATCGTTGAGGATTATGAAAAAGATAGATCAAAATATAGATCTTTTAATAATGTCAATGATATGATGAAATATCTCAACGATGATAAAGATAATTCTCGCCCCTAGTTTTAAGAAATGCTATTCCAAAAGAATCGCCCACAATAAAAAACTAATTTTTGTCACCACTAAACGATTTGAACAATTTTCTATTGATCCAAATTGTCAACAACTTCACAATCATCAACTCATCGGTAAGATGAAAGGCTTATATTCTTTTTCCATCACCGGAGACATTAGAGTCATCTATCGTTGGGTTGACAACACCACTGTTCTTTTTATGGATATTGGCTCTCATAACCAAGTTTATTAAACCCCTCCCCTTTCCCCTCACTTTCAGACTTTCGACTTTAAGACTTTACTTTCAGACTTTTTGACTTTACTTTCAGACTTTTAGACTTTCGACTTTTAGACTTTAAGACTTTAAGACTTTTTGACTTTACTTTCAGACTTTTAGACTTTCAGACTTTAAGACTTTAAGACTTTTAGACTTTTAGACTTTAAGACTCTATAATTGACTCATGTCTCGTCTCTCTTACAAATCTCTCTTTCTGATTCTTGTCTTCTTACTAATTCCCATTGTTTTCTTATTGCGTCTTAATCAAAAAGCTAATCCCGCAGCGGCGGGGTGGTTTGATGATAAATGGGGGTATAGAAAAGCTGTTAGCATTACCAATTCTGTCGGCACTACTCTTACTGATTTTCAAGTTAGTATTAACATTGGCACCTCTGCCCTAATTAACAGTGGCAAAATGAAAACCGACTGCTCCGACCTCCGCATTACTGATACAAACGGCAAACTTCTGCCTCATTGGATTGAAGAAAACAATCCCGGCTGCAATACTCCTACCGATACCAAAGTCTGGGTCAAAGTCCCCAACCTCCCCTCCTCCGGAGGAACAGTTTATGTTTACTATGGCAATTCCACCGCAAGCTCAACCCAGGCCCCGAATAATGTTTTTGATCTTTTTGACGACTTTAATGACAACTCAATTAATGCTAATAAATGGACATATACCGACACCTCACCAATTGTCACTTCTGAAACAGGCGGAGTTTTAAGAAGAGGCGGAGACGGCCCTGCCAGCTATCCAGTAAACACTTTCACCAGTAAATCCTATTTTAATAACTATAGAATTATTGAAAGCCAAATAAGAATTAATGCCTGTACCGCCACCGAAGCTCTTCTTGATTTAAAAACCAGCGTCGGCAACTTTACATTAAGAAAATATTCTTCCAGTCCAATAAAATGGCAATACTACAGTAGTGATTGGACTGACATTGTATCTTCCTCTATCTCCGTAGGAGGATCATTCGTTAATACTAAATTAGTTGACGAAGCAACAGGGTCAACAATTTATGAAAACGGTTCGAACTTAGGAACAAAATCAACTGCAATTTCTGCTGGTACCAGCCAAATTAAATTACCCACGAGATATTATTTGTCCGCCGGCCAAACTTGTTCCATTGACCTTGACAATGTTCGCGTCCGTAAATACGCCTCCGCCGATCCTTCTTCCTCCCTTGCCACCGAAGAAGTTTCCAAAGCCCCCGTTGCCTATTGGTCCTTTGACGAAGGTGTCGGCACCACCGCTTATGATTCTTCCAGCAACCGCAATCACGGCGTCATCTCCGGTGCCACTTGGAAAACAGAAGATATGTGTATTAGTGGTAAATGCCTGTACTACAACGGAACAAATAACAACGTAAATTTTGGCAATACGACAAAACTAAACAGCATAGGTACTGAAAATTTTTCTATTTCCGTCTGGGTTAAATTTAATAGCTATCAAAACTACAGCGGAATAATTACCAACAAAATAGTTACCGACAACAGTAAGGGAATAGCGATTTTTGGTACTTCGACTGGTGCCATCGATGCCAAACTTGGAAATGATTCTACCAACACCACTTCCGTAATACCAGCCGGAAAAGTTTCCACAAATCAGTGGCATTTAATAACTTATACCAGGCAAGGAAATCATCAATATTTCTATATGGACGGTAGTCTAGAAGACGACGATAGTACTGATACTGTTTATGACATTACAAACACCAATAATACTTTGATTTCCAGCAACAGTTACGATTTCACCGGTTTCCTCGATGAAGTCAAAATTTATCCCTACGTCCGCACTGCCGCGGAAATCAAATCCGATTATGCCGCCGGCGCGGCTCATGCCAAATCCGACAAAGGATCTTCTGTAAATCTCGGTTCTAACAAAAATAATTCCGAAACTTTTAGCGAAGGATTAGTTGGTTATTGGAAAATGGATGAAAATGTCGACACCACTGCCCTCGACTCCTCAGGCAATTCCAACACCGCCACTTTTGGTTCCGGCAATTCCGCCCCCACCTGGAGTGTAGGCAAATACGGCGTGGGTTTGAGCTTCGGAGGAAGTAATCATGTCACCATCGCCGACAATGCAAATTTAAGGACGACCACCCAAAGTTTTTCTTTTTGGTTTAAATCAAGTGTCAATCCTCCAAATACTTTTGGTGGAGTGATTTCCCACAAAGATTCCTCTAGTGATGGGTATAATATTCTCCAATTATCTTCAGGCCAAATTCGAGCATATAGAAGGATTAGCGGCAACTGGAAATATGTAACTAGTCTAGCTTCTGTCACGGACGGAAATTGGCATCATGGGGTAGCTGTTTATGACAATACAAATATTTATTTTTATATAGATGGAGTTCTCCAAGGAACCGACAGTAGCAGCTCTGTCACAACTTTTGCCAATACTGCTTATGAGTTTGGCACTTATAGTAGTTCATGGAAATATAGTGGCATTCTTGACGAAGTCCGCATCTACAACCGCGCTCTTTCCTCTGCCGAAGTCTCCCAACTTTACAATTATGCCCCCGGGCCCGTTGCCTACTACAACTTCGACGAAGGTGTCGGCACCACCGCTTTTGATAGTAGCGGCAATGGGAATAATGGTGTTTGGTCCGGCACAGGAACCCATTGGGATACCGGAAAATATGGTAAAGCAGGAAGATTTAATGGAAGCGATGATTATGTAAATGCAGGTAGTGCGACAAGTTTAGATCTTGTCAACGAGATTACGCTTGAAGCATGGGTAAAATTTGATTCTATGCCGCCAACAGAAAAAAAAGAAATTGTAGGTAAGGGTAGTTTCCTTGTAACAGATTTATATAGTTTGCATACAGGAGATTCAGGTGGTAACAAGTTATGGTTTTCAGCTGGAGGGAATTGGTACCAAGGCGCTAGTTGGCCATTAACGAACTTAAAAGCTAACACTTGGTATCATATAGTTGGCGTAGCTACTACTACGACGCAATCATTATATGTAGATGGTATCTTAAGGGGAGGACCAACAAATAGAGGAAGTATGAGCCTCAATGTTTACCCACTTACGATAGGTAGGGCGTCATATTATGATGGTTTTTATTTTCCCGGTCAAATCGACGAAGTCAAAATCTACAACTATGCCCTTACCCAAAAACAAATCGTCTCTGATATGAACGCCGGTCACCCCAACGTCGGCTCCCCCATCGCTTCCGCCCTCGCCCACTACAAATTTGATGAAGGCTATGGCACTGTCACCCAAAACTGGGGTAACGCCGGAGTTGGTTTAAGCGGCGTTTTTGGCACCGGCAATTCCGCCCCCACCTGGACCCAAAACGGCAAGTTCGGCAAAGCGTTAAGTTTTGATGGGAATGACAAGGTTACCGTAGCAGACAGCGATATTCCAGACATTGTTGGTGATATGTCTCTTTCTGCTTGGGTTTATCCAACCACAACCAACGGTTGGGAAGGTTTAATTTCAAAATGGGGGAATTCTTGGGCTTGGGCATTAGATACTACTTCTCACCGAAATGCTCTTCATATAAACGGTTGGCTATACAGTAATTCCAACACACCTATCAACCAATGGAGTTATTTGGCTGTAGTCTATAAAGATTCAGAAGATAAAGTTTATTTTTATTTAAACGGAAAACCAGATGGAAGCTCAACCCAAACAGTTAATCAAGGATTAGTCGGCCCCTTAACCGTCGGTTATTGGTCAAATTTATATTTTCTAGAAGGCCTAATTGATGAACCAAAAGTCTATAATTACGCTCTCACTGCCGATGAAATCAAGACTGATTATAACCAGGGTAAATCTTTAATTATGGGTGGTTTATCTTCTGGCGCCGGTAACACCGCCCCTGCAACGGCGGGGTCACAGGAATATTGTGTCCCCGGCGATACCGCCACTTGCCTTCCCCCTGTCGCCCGCTGGGATTTTAATGAAGGGGTAGGCACCACCGCTTATGACACGAGTGGAAATGGAAATAATGCCACGTTTCAAGGCACACCGGTTTGGACTAATGGAAAAATCGGAAAAGCATTAAATTTTAACGATTCAGCAGATTATCTTACTACTTCAGGAGTAGCAATAGGAACAACCTGGACAATTTCAGCTTGGGCTAATTTCCCACTGCCCAACAACGGCTCGTATCGAACTCTCGTTAGACAAGGAGCATCTCATCATCATATCCTTGTTCATAACAATGGAACTCTAGGAACATATGTTACAACATGGTACTCTTCAGGCTTTGATACTAATACCTTAAGTGGCTGGCACCAAATAACGGCCATAGGTGTTGGCAACACTACTCAATTTTATATCGATGGTCAATTTAAAGGCAACGCTAATGCTCAAGAAACAGGAAACATTACTCAAATCGGCGGTATTGGATCACAAAATTGGGGAATTACCGATCAAATTAAAATTTACAACTATGCTCGTTCCCCTGCCCAAATCGCCTGGGACTACAACCGTGGCGAGCCAATCGCCCACTATAAAATGGACGAATGCCAAGGTGCGGTTATCAACGACTGGTCCGGTAACGGCCTTCATGGCACTCTCTCTATTGGTGCCAGTGGCACCCAAACCTCCGCCGGTACTTGTCAAACCGCCAATACCGCCTGGGGCGTCGGCGCCACCGGAAAAATTAATTCTTCTATAAATTTTGATGGCAGTGATGATTATATAGAAACCGGAAGTCTAAGCGCTACCAATTACACCGATCTATCTTATTCCTATTGGTTAAAAACACCTTCGGCCGATGGAATTCCGATCAGTTGGGCAGACTACCGATTTTGCAGAATTGGCGGTGTTACTGCCAACAAAATAAATTGCTCGGTTGACGGAAGCAGTTCTGGTTCTGTAACTTCAAGAACAAGTGTAAACGATAATTTATGGCATCATGTAGTAGTAACCAGCACTGCAAATTCTCAAATAATTTATATTGACGGAAAATCGGAGGGAACAGCTTCAGAAGCATTAAATACAGCAAATAGCGGTGTAGTTGATATAGGAAAAAATTTAGCAAATACAATTTATTTTAATGGTCAAATTGATGATGTCCAGATCTTTAATTTTGCCCTCACGTCAACACAGGTAAAGACACTTTATAGTGGCGGGGCGGTGAATTTTAGATAATAAACCCCACCTCTAATTTTAATCCCTCTAAATCTCCCTTTGACAAGGGAGACTTAAAACAAAACTATTTGTCCTTTTCCCCCTTGTCAAAGGGGGAATACAAGGGGGATTGAGACGTTGCATGCAACGTCTCTACAAATAAAAATCAAAATTTCCCTTCTCCCCCCTTGCCTGCCGGTTTACCCGCCGAGGTGGGCAGGCAGGCTTATTCCCTCCTTTTCCGCCATAGGCGGATCAGCCTTTGGCTGAGACAAGGAGGGACACTAGTCCATCCTTCTTGTAGAGACGTAGCGCGCTACGTCTCTACAATAAAAAACCTACTCTTTCAAACCCCTCACCCTTCGGGAGAATAAAAGAGGGGTTTTGATTTAAAACCGTTCCCTACGTCAAAAAATCCAAATAGTTTTCCCTATTTATTTCCTTATATTCCGCATTTTCATACGTTTCCAGCCACAACTTCGGCGGTTTAGTTTTTTTATCAGTCCACTTAAATTCAAAACCAAACAATTTACCATCCCTTTCTTCCACCCAATCAATTTCCTGCCCCTCCCAAGTTCTCCAAAAATAATTACTCGCCCATATTGGCTTGTATTCCTGTACTTTTAGTCTCTCTGTCACCATAAAATTTTCCCAGAGCTTACCCACATCATCTCTAAGATTAAGGGCATTAAAATTGGAAATTATGGCATTTCTAATCCCATTATCATAAAAATAATATTTACTTTTTTTTGTAATCTCTTTCCTTAAATTCCTGCTGTATCCACGTAAATTATACAAAACAAAAGACTGTTCAAAAAGCCAAAGATACCTGGCTACCGTTTTTCTATCTATTCCCAAATTAGATCCCAACTCGGTTAAAGAAACTTCACCTCCTAACTGAAGAGCAATCAGCCTTAATAAGTCGAGAAGAATCCTCTTATCAGACACTCTTTCGAGCTCAATAATGTCTCTAAAAAGATGTGCATTGGCTATATTTGTCAAAATTTTTATCTTTTCCTCCCTGGTTTGTGCTTCAATTACTGCCGGATAGGAGCCGAATATTAAAAATTCTTCTTTTTCTTGCTCCAGTTCAAAACGATTAAATCTCGCCAACATTTCTTTTTGAGATACCGGATACAATTTGTAATCAAAAGCTCTGCCTACTAAAGGCTCTCCCACTTTATAGGATAAACTTAAAGTCGAAGACCCTGTAATCAATACTTTCAAATTCGGATTGTTGTCAACCATAATCTTAAGGCCCAATCCAACGTCTGCTATTCTTTGGGCCTCATCAATCACTACCAGCTCATACCCGGCAACGTAATTTTGAATTTTTTGTAAATCCCTTGAAGAAAGAACCTCTGAAACAGATGCATTATCTCCATTATCAAGCTTGTATTTAAGCTTCGTTTTAGACAGGAAATTTGAAATAAGAGTAGTTTTACCCACTTGTCTCGGTCCATAAATTACGGTCACCTTACCTTTCTTTAGTAATTTGTCTAAATCATCGTAAACTCTTAAAATCATGTCCTGATTATAAACAAGTTCCCCCAAATTGTCAAGTTAAGGGGATTATTAATCCCCTTAATTCGCATACTACGAGGGCTCAACCCTACAATTCAAACCCACCAGTCCAAATCACCCCTGCCTGCCCACCTCGGCGGGTAAACCGGCAGGCAGGTCAAAGGGGGTCATTGAGCGTAGCGAAATGGGGGGATTTGAAAGGCAATGGCTAATTTTATCCCAATCTCACACTTAATTTTGTTCCCAATGCCCCTGCCAACTTCTTCAAAAATTCCAAACTCGGATTTCTAATTGACCCGGATTCAAACCTCGATAATGCAGACTGGCTAGTT
>Ga0247841_10008632_pt1 | contig 14588 bp, 18 predicted proteins | sample LaCruzMarch2015__2_FD_192410 | JGI IMG/M metagenome (GOLD analysis project Ga0247841, IMG submission 192410) | Freshwater microbial communities from meromictic Lake La Cruz, Castile-La Mancha, Spain - LaCruzMarch2015_18m | ecosystem: Environmental > Aquatic > Freshwater > Lake | place: Spain...
ATATCTTAAATTCCGCAAACACTCATTCGCACTGACTCCAATACGGGGAGCACTGATGGATTTTGACTCCATTTCGTTTCAAAATCGTCCCGTTTTATCACATAATTTTGAGGTTCGAACATTGGCTTAACTGTTGGCTCAATCAAAACGATGTTTCTTATCCCTTCAAATAAATTATCAAGGACTCCATCGAGTTTTTTGTTGGTCAACTTGAGGTTCGAACATACGTTGAACATTATCTTTCTTTTTTCCTCAGGTGTTCCAGTACTGAACCTTTCTCTGACCGCAGTTGCAAAAACAAATTTTTCTTCGACTTGGTTTAACCAATTCTCGACTCTCAAACCAGTACTGCTCATCTGATTCTCAAGGTTTTGTTTTTCTTCCACTAGTTTTTGTTTTCTTTCTCGAAACTCATCATCAGACAGCAAGGACCTGTCCTTATTTCCTTCCGAAATAAACATTTCTGTCAGGTTATCGATTTTTCTAATACATGCCGTGTAAGACTCATGTAAGTTATTTATGATTCCGTTTCTCTCAGTTTTTTCATTTTCATTTAGCTCGTTGAGATATTTGATTCCCCATTTGACGAATCTATCAGATATCGTAATTTGCCCTAGAATTTCGTCCAACTGTTTTTCAAGGTCTTTTACTTCAATCCCTCCTTGAGTGCAATTTGGTTTTTTTCTTTTGGTGCAGTGGTAGTAGATATAATGCCTTACAACAGGGTTTTCCATGTCCTCCGTTTTAGTGCCACATTCTGGACAAATATTATTTTGAGTTGAAGTGAACTTCACTCCGCAAGCGGAGCAGATAGTATGATATTTTTCTTCTGCTGTAATTCTTGCTCCACATTCACCGCAAACCATAAGTCCTGAAAATGGAAATTCACCAAGGGTTGGTCGTGGTGCCATTTTTCTTCCAAGGATTACTTGAGCTCTTTCAAATTCTTCTGGGGTTATCATCGATTGATGAGAACCTTTATGCCACTTACCGCTTTTTGTTGGGTATTCAAAATAGCCGTAATAAAATGGGTCTCGAAAAATTCTATAAATCTGGCTTCGACACATTGGTTTTCCTCCAATATGAGTTTTGGTTGGCGACCTATACCCCCATTCTTTATTTAATTTGTCCAAAATTTTCATTATCGAATAACCGTCGTAAATCAAGGCATACCAAGCTTTTTGAATTATTGGAAACCTAATCGGGTCAATCAAAATTGTTTTGTTTCCCTTTTTAGCAAAAAAATCATTCATGTATCCTGGTTTAGCCCCACTTGGCAACCAACCCTTTTCCGCCTTAGTGTTTAAGCCTCTTTTTACATCAACTCCCTTTTTGTCATTTTCCAATTTTGCCTGTAAACACAAAAATCCAAACATGAACTTATCCATGGGATTGTTTTTGAAAGTTTGGCTATTGGTTACAATTTCGGTTAGCTTTCCTGATTCTAGTAAATTAATAAGCGATGACATATCACCGTTGTTTCTTGATAATCTATCTGGATGCCAACAAATTATTCCATTTGCAACCCCATGATTAATATCTTCCAGCATTGTTTTAAATTTTGGTCTAGTGCCTTCAATTTTAGCCGAATGGGATTCTTCAATCGGTGGGTCTATTAACTGACTTGGCGTAATGCCATACCTAGTAGCAGTTATTTTATTTTCTTCCCTTTGGGATTCATTGGATATTGCCTGACGCTCATCAGGTTCTGACGATTTTCGGCAATAAATAAAGTATTTCATGGACGTATCTATATTATCTCTCATATTTTTGTTTTTTGAATTTATAATTGGTTTTCTTTGCCAAGACATTTAGTCAAAATGTTCTCAGCAAATTTTTTAATTGAGGTTTTCAATCTAGTTGCCTCAATTTTTAATAAATAATGAAGTTCGCTATCGATTCTTAATTGTTTCGATAGTTTTTTATTGTCGATTTGTCGACTCATATTTGTTAGCCCCCTGTACACGTTTAATTTTTAATTATCTTCCTCCCGTATTCTCTCTCTCGGAAATAGTATCTAATCCCTTATGGAGTACTTGGTTACTCTTGTAAGGTTGGACCGGCTAGAATCTCGTCTAGCTCAAAGGTCTCGTTTAAAAGTTTTTACTATTTATTTCCTCGAGTGGAGTTTCCGGTTTGTCGCCATTCACTTTGTCTGACTTCTTTAAAGTTGGTCAAACACCTGTAATGGTCAGGCCCCCTCAACTTCTCTCCCTTAATGGGTAATTAGTTGTGGTGTTAATAGAGGGGTTAACGATTACTTGAATAATTTCAAGTAATCGACGCGCCTTTTCGGACGCAACGACATCTTCCAATTCTTGGCCTTTCTCTTCCTTCCAAATTTTCTTAAACTCTTCTAGAGCTTTTTTACTAAGATTCATTTTTTAAAACAAAATGCCCCGTGTCCAAAACCCACAAATAAAATCGTGAGTCTTGAAACACGGGGCTGAATAATCTAATTACTCAACGACCGTCTAATGTTTCATAAACGATGTTCGATAATGGAAAGATACCAACGCCTTATAAGGTCTGTCAACAAGTAAATCAATAGCAAATTGGATTTGTCATTTTAATTGGAACTAGTGGTAACTATTGTATAATTTTGTATAACATTGGTAACTATAATATAAGATAGTATAATATGAATAATTTCGATAATTTTAGAATCTATAAAAGAGGACTACGATAGGCTATCTGAGAGCTCCTAGAATAGATTTTTTGAACAGGGGTGGGTATTTTTCTCTACTATGCTGCGTGATGGCTTTATCTAAGACCTGGTGAGTTCAAAGACAAAATTTTATTTCCAATTTTATTACCGACCATTCCAAATTAGGGGTATAAAATGCATATTGTTAGTGGGTATATTACTTATCTATCTTCCCAACTAAATCCACAGTCACGACATACATTTAGTGGTTTAGAAATTTTAGCCCCTGGAACACAAATGGCTATATTTTGTTGTATCAAGTGTTTGATAAAGCCAGCCTTTACTGTTTTGATATTTCTACTGTCGCACTTTGGACATTTTTTTCCAAATAAGTTGAACATGTTTAGTTTGAATTAGTAATTTTATCAAGTCTTTTTAATTCTTCAGTGGCAGCATCCATATAATAAATACCCTTTTTCTGCATTTCGTTGGCTTGATTTATTATTGTTGCACTTGATTGCTTAAACCCTTTTTCAGTTAATTTTGCTGATTGAGAAAAATAATTTAAGGATGCTATCCATTTTTTATGAAATGATGAATAAAAATCGTTTGGAGTTAATAATTTAGCCTCTTCGTATATATCCTGAATTTCCAATCCAGCAAGGTTAAAATCATCCATATCTCCATCAGTCCAATTTGAAAAATTCTCAAGTAGTTCTTGTCTATCAGAAAGAAGTGGAGTAAACCTATCACCTAGTAGCATGGCTTCAAATATATATGTTTGACCTTTAATTAATTCCGTATTTGTCGCTTTTTCTTGAGTTGATATGACCCTGGTAGGTTCTAGCTCAATTACAGTTGGTATTGCGGTTGGAGTTGTTTTATCACTTGTTGATGGAGTAGAAGTGTTATTCCCTTTCTTTGGGTAAATTATAATTAAAATAATTATTACCAATCCTATAACTTGCCACGAATATCGTTTATTTTCTGAAGAATTATTTTTCATAATTTTTATAAATTAATGACTATTTTGATAAATAACTATTAAAATGGACCAATAGTCTTGTGGAGGCAGAAAATTACAACTGTTGTAGCAAGATAGCTCAAACCACCAAAAACTATAATTATTAATAAAATACTCGAAAAGGATGGTATTTTTTTGTTTTTCATATTTTTTTAATGATTAATTTCGAGAATGAAATTTGTTTATCTTATCCTCAATTATTTCTTTGGCCTGTTTAAAGGTGCCACCAGGGTCAAAATGAAACAATATCGCATTTTCATCATAAGCGGCAGAAAAAGGTCCACTTTTTTGTTGAACACCAACAAGAGAAAAACGAATCCAACCAGGGTACATATCTGGTTTTTTATATTCTATGGCAGTTATACTGGAATATGGAATTGTTTTTTCGCCTCCTAAAAAAGCAGAGCCAGACAATAAACCAGACTTTTTTTTGATTACCACTCCGTTCTCTTTTATCTCTAAAGTTGCGTTATAACCTGAGTATGTTTGAGGACTTGATTGAGTATTGATTGGTTTCGGAAATGAAGGACTAACTTTTTTATTGTTTTCTAGTGCTGATTTATATAATAACCAAATACACCAAATCCATATCAACTTAGGACTAATCATCATGGATAATATAAATATGAGTATGTAGGCAATTATTCTAAACAACCTACTGTCGTCACTAAACGCATCGGTATTTTTTTGTTTCTTTATTCCATTTTTTTTACAATTTAACTCGTGTTTATCGGATTCCTTTTTGGTGTCAAACTCTTTTCCACAAAAATCGCAAGTCCAAACTGTTTCAAATAATTTATTTTTCATAGTGTTTCATTTGTACTGTCATAGCCCAACGGCGTTAGCACCGTACTCGGCTTGTTCTTGTGTGAATTTACTATATTTTAATTGGTCAATTAAACTACCGCGTGAAAAAGCTGAATATTCCATATACTGTTTGGCACTTTTAGCTGCCTGTTCGTTCCAGTTAGCACCAGAATTATCTGCACCATAAACAGCATCAGCATGTGAAAATTTTCCGTATTCCAATTGAGCCACCAGTCCGTCATGAGAAAAAGCTGTATAACTCAAATAAGATTTTGCTTGTCTAACAGCATTTTTTTGACTAACTGCCTCGCTTGATACTGGCGCAGGTTTGTCTTCTGTTGCGGCTGGTTTTGTTGTTGGAGCAACAACTTTCTTTACGATTTTTACCGTTGGCGTTGGTTGTGTCGTTGGGATAGGTGTCGGAGTTTCTTCTAAAACCACACTAGTTGGGGTAGGGCTATCGATAGTCTCACTAGGTTCTTTTTTAGTTTTGTTACCACTCGATGTAGTGGTAGCAAGGGCAATAATTATCAAAATTAAGACTAAAAGAAATTTGTTTATCTTAATTTTAAATGTCTCAAATACAAATTTTGAAGTTGGCGGAATCAATATTATTGCCAATACAAGGAAAGACAGGGTATTTATAAACTCGATTGACGAATATGATAAAAATAAACCTATAAACACGAATCCAACTACCCATCCAATTAATTCAATTACTGTCATATTTTTTAAAATAAAATATTAATTTTACTTAATGATTTCGCAATCATTTATTCCGATGACACCGATACTTTGAGTACCGACGATTCCTGAAACGGTGATTGTTTGACCATTTTTTATATCCATGAGTTGTTGTTTATCTTTTACCCTACAAGAAATTTGGGCCATAGAAAACTCTTTAGAGGCTACGCTGGAAAACGATATACCATAATCAGTAATATTGGTAATTTTGGCAGAAAACTTTACTAATTTTCCACTCCATTTTGCCTCAGCGGCGACTTGATTTTCATCAAAATCATCAGCGAACGCTCTCGCTGTTATCTCAATTGGTGTTGGTTTAACTTCTTCTTTGACAGTGCCAGTCGAGGCTTTATTGGTTGATGTGGTTGTATTTGACTTATTACCCTTAGGCGAAAAAATAGAAATCGCGACAATTATTAAAATAACGGTAATAACTGGATGTTTCGCAAACCAATTTCTTTGGTCAGCTTGACATTTAGGACACTTTTTGGCTTTATCGTCAATCATTGATTGACAGCTTTTACATTTTTTCATAGATTTGAATTTAAATATTCTAATTGCCTAAATAATAGCAAAATATTAATTAAAAGTCTATGAATACTGCGTTGTCGTTTCCAGTAGGTCCACTAACATCTTGTCATGTTGAAAAAAGATGTATTTACGCAAAAATTGGCTGAAAGAATAAAAAAGGCACGGATAGATTCTGGCCTATCCCAAGAAGAACTGGCACACCAAGCAGGTCTCTATAGAACTTATATTGGCCATATTGAAAAGGGAAGATATTCTCCTTCGTCTTATGTCCTCTACAAGATAACTAAAGCCCTTAGGATTGACGCAAATAAACTTTTCCCAGGTAATCAAACCGAATAACACATTTCACCCTCTCCGCATGCGGAGTAAAAAAATTAGCATTCTGAATTAAATGGTCTTATACTACAGACAATGAGTAAATTATTGATAATCCCAACCGTTGCCTCTATTAGCGGTCTAAAAAATACCTTGAATCAATCGAGTGCATCAGGACAAGTTTTGTGCGACAAAAAAGACTTGTTTAATTTGTTTATTGGACCAGTTTCTGCTCTTCTTGGAACGGCTATTGGATTATTTGGTTCACTTCTTGTCGAAAAAATCAAAAGAAAATTTAGTTTAGAAGATAGAGATGAGGAAAGAAGGTTCATGGTATATGGAGAGATAAACAGTTTTGCCTTTTCGACAAAACAATTATATTCTTCTAGGTTTGAAGCATTGATTCACTCTGATTACCACGAACAAAAGTGGAAACTTGGTGGGCATAAAGATAGTTCGATTGATTTATCTGAAAGTAAAAGATGGATGTTGATTTCTGAAGAATATGTAAATCGTATAATATCAAACCATCAAAAACTTCACAAATGTTTGGCAAAAATTACCTTGTTATATAAAAACGATTCTAAAATTATTAGTGCAGTGAGAGGTGTTATGAGTTTAAAAAATCCAGAAATATTGGAATTTCCAGAAAAAATTGATTCGTCGACAATTGAAAAATGGAAAATTGATGCAAAATCAAAGTTGGCTATAGAAATCAAACAAAATATTAGCACTCCGCTACTAAATCTAATCGCAATTTTAGACAAAAAATTAAAAAAAGATTAATTGCTTTCAAGTATAGATTGTTGCATTGGTTCAACATCTAAAATATCAACTTTTGTAGTATCAAGATTAGAATCCAAGTGTACGACACATTTTATCTTCATCAATCGACCTTTTTGAATAACAAAAGGGTAAAATCTATCTGGATTATTTTCTGGTAGTTGATAAGTAACTTGCCTTCCAGATGACAAAATAAACCTACCTTTATTGGTGTGTAAATGTATAGAAAGAAACTCTCCTTGCAGAGTTGCCTGTTCGGTTTTAGCAATTTCTTCAGTATTTCCAATAAAATACTCTTTTTCTTGACCAGTAATACTTGTAGTTATTGTCTTACTGTCTAAACGAGCAGTAAAATCCAATGAATTTATTTTTCCATCTTCGAGTGGGTACACTAATTTTTCTAAATCACATGAAATAGTTTTGTCTATAAAGCCGTTAAATACCTCTAAGGGAAACTCCTTCTCTACACCCTCAGAATTTATAACGACAACAATGTTATTTCCACCAGGTTTATTTTTAGATGGTTTATTTTTTGTATGTTTTATAAGGTCAATTATGCCAAAAATAATTTTAACTACAGCTATAGCTCCTCCTGTCATGATTGCCACGGCTTGAAGTTGGTCTGCATTGTTTCCCAGGGTTTCCCAAACCTTAAGAGCGATATCGAAAGAATTTTTAGATAATCCTGTAATCTTTATTTTGTGTTGATATGGTAAATTTTTTGTTGCAACTATTTTTGAATAAGCATTGGAAAATCCTTGTAAAGCAGGTACCACATCTTCAATTAACATCGTTCCATCATCTACATCGGGTCCGTGATATTCAAGAGAAATATCAACCGTTTTGGAATTGGTCATACATTATTTATACCATTAAAATAGTCCTTGGAATCGAATGGAATACTAATCATTTTCTTTTAAAAAGAAGAAACAAGCAATGATGGTCACTCCGCAAGCGGAGTTGACCTACTTCAAGCTATCATTAGTTCAAGGTCGTTCTTCCTTAAGCCAACTATTTTATTTTTTCCGTTAGTCTTCACTATCTTTTGCAGATTTCCAACCAAACTTATAGAAAACACTTAATTGGTTATTATCGACAAAAGCATCTTCATTTTTCTTAGCCTTTTTGCCTTTTGTCTCAACTTTATTCATTTCCGACACAAGTTTTACAAGCCCATCGTCTATTGGTTGTTTTTTGTCTGAGATGTCAGTATTCATAGACAATATTATACATATTTTGGCAATCATTTTGCATGGGTTCGTCAGTCAGCAATTTAGGGTCAAATTTGTTACAATTCCAGTGAGCAAGGAGCGATTCAAGCAATTTTTTATAAAGTTCAAGTTTTATCGCTTCGTCTCGACAATGGTACAAAAAACAGTACTTACAGTTGGCGTTTGGGATTTATTCCATCAAGGACATTTAGATTTTTTGAATGGAATAAAAGAGAAATACCCAAAGCATAAATTAATAGTTGGAGTTTTGACCGATAGATCGGTAAAATTAAAGAAAGGAAATGGCAGACCAATTATAAGTGAAAAGGAAAGACGGGAGATAGTCAGAAATATAAAAGCAGTCGATGAGGCATTTTTGTGTAAATATTTTGTCGATAAAGAAGAAAGTATAAATTATGAATTAAATCGGTTAAAACCGGATGTGGTGGAATGGGGTGGAGAAAAATACTCAAATCGGTCAACGACGCAAATAATTGGTAAAATAAGGGGTAAGTAGAGGAGCCGGGGTGTTGAAATTGGTATACAAGCGTCGCTCAGAACGGCGTGGAGCAATCCGTGCAGGTTCAAGTCCTGTCCCCGGCACCAATTTTTATTTTTTTTGTTATAATAAATAACAATTTAAGCCAAAGTAGCCAAGATGGTCACGGCACTGGTCTGAAAAACCTGGGATGTTGGTTCGAGTCCAACCTTTGGCACTTTTGCGAGAGTAGTTCTCCGCCAGCTGGCGGATGGTAGAACACACTCTTGCATTAAATAAAATTAACAATTTGCGAGAGTAGTTCAGTTGGTAGAACGTCTCCTTGCCAAGGAGAAGGTCGCGGGTTCGAGTCCCGTTTCTCGCTCCAAAAGTTGGAAGTAAGTAACATATGACGACAGAAAATAACAAAGGTCCGATAAGTAAGGAATCATTGCCTGTTTCAAGGGATAAAATTATTTTTGATAAAATCAGAAACATAACGGAGATTCTAGAACAGCCTGTTAAGTCGGATTTTACAAATTGGGATTGGTATGATCCAGACATTAATCGTAATCCATCCAAAATACCAGAAATTAGAATACGACAAAAGAGTTATAGCTTAGCGCCAAAGGATTTTAGCTTAACAGTACGGTATTTTCCGTTTAGGGGATCTTCGGTTTTGTTGGATAAATATGAAGATTGGGATACATTATACTTTGCTTATTGTGATGGAGTTATTCGTAATTTATCGAATTCTGAAGCTGATACGGGTTATTATATAGAAAATGAATCCGGGGTTAAGGAATTAATTGAACCGAGTGAATCTGAAAGAGAAGCGATATATCATGTGGATGAATCGGATATTGACAGAATATATAAAGATATTAATCAGTGTTTGGATATTTTTAGTATTTTTATTAAACTGAAGAAATTAGGTAAGCAGATGTCAGCTCATGGTTTGAAAGAAAAAAATAAGGGAAATTATTTTGCTCTTGTTTTTGAGGAAGTGAGTGACAGGGTAATTAAGGCATATTTTCTTAAAGATGAAGATCCAGCGTCGAAAGGATTGGAGATTGGTTTTTTGGATGGAAAGATGATTTCTAATAAAAAGATTAACAGTAAATTATATAGCGAAATAAATGGGCTTTTAAAAATCGTCGGTTAGGGTTATAATTCCTCTAGCTTAAGGTCTTTTAGGGGGTCGCTTAGCTCAGTTGGTAGAGCACATCGTTTACATCGATGGGGTCAGAGGTCCGAGCCCTCTAGCGACCACAGCAACGTTTAGCCGAAGTGGTGAAATTGGTATACACGTACGCTTGAGGTGCGTATGTCGCAAGACGTGGGGGTTCAAGTCCCTCCTTCGGCACTGAATGTTTGAGACAAATATAGAGTTGCTAAAAAATAATCGATACCCTGGACGTTTGATTGTTATGGGGTGGGATGAGACGCGTGAGAAATTTGTCCAAGTTTACGCCATAATGGGACGAAGTGAGAATTCACGAAATCGGATTTTTGTGATGGAAAATGGGGTTTTAAAAACCAAGGCTTTTGATGAGTCAAAAGTTCAGGATCCGTCCTTGATTATTTATGAAGCGATGGTTCAGAGCGGATCTTTTCATGTCGTGAGTAACGGAGTGCAGACAAAAGATATCGCCCAAAAATTAAATTCACAGATGGATTTTTTTGATACTTTGACCAATTGGAATTATGAGCCGGACGAGCCAAACTGGACGCCAAGAATTTCCGGATATTTTGATACAAAGACAAAAAGGGCAGCCTTGTCGATTATTAAAAAATCAGGTGATGCAACAGAAAGATTGGTTTTTGAGATAGAAAATGAGCCGAGATGTATCCATACGTACAAAGAAGATGGTAATCCCCTGCCCTCTTTTGAGGATGAACCTTATATGGTTCCGCTTGAAGGTAGCGCCAAAGAAATTGCCCAATTTTATTGGGATATTTTGAATGAAGAAAACAAGGTCGCTTTGGCGGTTAAGGTGATTGATCCAAAAACCGACACTTTTGAAATGGAAATAATTAATAAACTTAAGTAGTGGTTTTGACAAGAAGCAGGGTGCCGGATTTTAGCGAAACGGTGGCTTTGCTTGACAGCATGACGTTGCTAATTCCTCTTCCCTCTTTTATTGTCAGAGTTTCATCGTTGAGGGGAAATTTAAGATTTGAAGTGGTGACATTTTGACAGTCGGTGAAAAGCGGAATGAGCGAAATTAAATCATTTTTTTGGCCGATGATTTCGAGTTTATTTTTGACAAAATAAAATTCTTGTTTGTCGGTATAGATAACTATATTTGCTGGTAATGCAGCAAAAATCATTAAGTTGCTGATCATATGATCAAGTCTGTCGCCGGCAAAAGCAAAAATAATAATTTCCCGATATTTTTTTTCGATAACAAATTTGATTGCCAATTCCGAGTCGGTAAAATCTTTGTCGGTGGGATATTTAATAACGGGAATGGTTTTGTTTTTTGGGGTATAGGAATCTAGATCGCCGATAATATAATTGGGTTTTAATCCAAGTTTTAAAATATGTTTTGTACCACCGTCAACACCAATTAGAAGATCAGTTTTATTAATGATTTTTTTTATTTTGGAAAAATTTTTGATTTTTCCGTTGAGAAATAAGAGAGCGCGTTTTGACGGCATATTACAAAAGTTTCAAAATAAATTTTTCTCTTAGCGGTAGTTTTAAAATTTTGTCGGGAGAAAACCATTTGACGTCGAGTAATTCATCTTTATCAAAATCAATTTTTCCGTCGATTATTTCGGCTTTGAAAACATGAACTTGGTGGGTTGGGCTCAATGGGAATATGCCGATTTTTTCGATAAGTTTTATATCATAACCGGTTTCTTCTTTGGCTTCTCTGACGGCGGCGTTTTCAATGGTTTCATCTTTTTCTACATGGCCGGCAGGAATATTCCAGAGGCCATAAGCCGATGGTTTTTTCTCCTGGACCATAATAATTTTGCCGTCTTTTTTTATAAAGACGCCGGCGATATCTACTATCGGAATATTCAGATTATTACTTTTTGGGACATCCGAAAAACAGGTCATGACGTTGAAGTTTGGATCGGATAATCTTAACATCTCAAAATTTTCTCTTTCGATTAATTTAAATTTTGGATTATTTTGATATTTTTTCTTAAGGTCTGGATAGTTGGTTTTGAAATCGGCGTCACCTCTTTCGGGGCGATTAATATCCGGTTTTCTGATTTTTACTAATTTTAAATCACCGGAAATTGTACAGATTTTTTTATCGAGAAAATAAGTAAAACCGGTAGGGGTGGTTTCGACAATTTTCCCCAGTGTTTCAATAGCGGCAGTAAATTGTCCATATTCCTTTTCGTTTTGGCAAAAAATGCAGACAAACTCTACGGGAGCCGGTAATTTATCGGTAAATTTATTTTTTAGTTCGGTACTACGATCGACGATGTAGGTGATGGTGTTTAATAATTTTTTCATTTGGTTGCCCCGCATGGATTCGAACCACAGTAAACAGCTCCAAAGGCTGCTGTCCTACCATTAGACGACGGGGCAAAGACTGAAGGAATTATATCAATTTTATGGTAAAAATGGCAGTGTTTTAGTGGATGTCGGCTTTTTTGTCCTTGAAGAATTGACGCCAGCTTTCGACAAATGAAATTAGAGAGATAATGGGAACTTCAATGGCAACGTTAAAAAAGATAGAAATTATATTGTACTCTTTCCATTTATTGGCAATCCAAGAACCGATTTCGGCCATAGGTAAGGAAAAAATATCCAGGATAAATTCACCAAAGGAGGTTTTTTCTTCGACGGTAATTTCTCGTGATTTATTTCTGATAACCAGAGCGGCAAAGACATTGAGGGCAATGGTAAATGTGTCAAAAATGACCGAAGTCATAGGTAGAGTGGCTTTATAAAAGGCCCAGGCGATGAGGCCGAACGAAGTGAGACAGGCGGCGAGATAAAAAATAGAAATGGTTAATCGGGTGATAAGGCCTTTTTTCTTTTTTATTTTTATTTCATAAATATCTTTATCTTCGTTGATATAAACGTATTTATTGGTAACGGCGAGTAATTCGGGAAGATTGCTTTTTCCTGGAGGTCGAATCATTGAAACAATGACAAACATGGCAAGGCTGGGGACAAAAAAGTCAACGGCGGTGGCGAAGGGATTGAAGCCTTCATAGAAAATGTGAGCCAAGGGAATTTCGACGATAAAGAAGGTGAACCAATTGGCAACAAAGACAGATAAGGTTGAAAATACCGCTAATTTTAGAAGTCGTTTTTTTAGTGATTTAAACCTTAAGTTGTAAAATTCGGTGATTAGTTCCTGAAGTTTTATTTTGTCGGCAAAAATTTCATTTAATTCATTGGAATTATTTTTGTATTTTTTAAAAATATCTTCGATGATAGTGAAGATAGTGTCGTATTTTTCACAAATATTAAAAAATTGTTTTCTAAGCGGATGTTTTAATTCAATAGATAAATCAGCTTGAATTTTGAAAATATTTTTGACGATATATTGGAGGGTGGTTTTGTCGGGATTTTGCCAATCGTTATATTTTATTTTTAGTAAATTATAAGAAATTATTGAATCATCAAGATCATATAGGGTTCGGTAAGTGGCAATATAGGTTTGGAGTCGTTGTTCTTCGGCCGTGATTGACTTAGTCGGAATTACTTTTATTCTTTGATTAATTAAATCCGTCATGGTTTCAATTAAGGCTTGTTCTTCGAGGGGTGGGGAGAGAGTGTCTTCAATTTCACAGGCGGCGATAGACATGGCCCAGTCATAGAAATTTATTTTTTTCTTGATATCAATTGATGGAATATCAGCATTTTCGATAATAAATAAGTATTTTTTGAGGATTTGTTTAACTTCTTTAATTTTTTCCTTGGGAATTGAATCGTTGCGAAGATGTCCGCCACGGATTAGTTCCAAAACCATGGTTTCAGAAAGAGTGTCGAGGTTTAAATTAGAAAGAAAGGTAATATTGGAAATTTTGCTGATCATTCCCCTTTTTATGATTCTTTCGATGGCACTACGGCGAAGTAAATTCTCTTCTTTCCAGTCGATAATTTTTCGTATTTGTTCGTAGATTTTGGCAATTTGGGAGGCGACTTCGTCAACGTGAATAGTGATACCGCCACTGTGGGCTCTTTTTTCACAGATATTTTGATATTTAGTGAGAAGATTACTTATTTCATCCGTTAAGATCTCTGATTTCGTTTCAATCTTAGTAGTATTGTCACTATTATTATTGTTTGTACTAAAGAGAATAGTTGATCTCATTTTGTGACTCCAGTGGGAGTCGAACCCACGATTGCCTGGATGAAAACCAGGAGTCCTAACCACTAGACGATGGAGCCTAAATACTTTGGTATTTTACCAATAAACAGCATCTTTTTCCAGGATAGGTATGGAGTTGACAAAATGATGTGTTAAAATAGCTTCATGGGAGAGAAAATAAGCTTGATGCAGGAGGCTTTGGATGTAGATGTTTCCAGTGAGGAAATATTTAAAAATAAACCAGGTGATTTGTTGGTGAGTTCCAGTGAAGAGGAACATCCGGTGATGATGGCTGAAAATATAGATAAAGTGGTACGATTTGACAAAATTCAAAGACGAATTGAGGGGTTGTGTGGTAATTATGGTAAAAAAGTTGGTGAAGTGGTACAAGTTACAGTAAAAGGTAGTAATGGTGTTGAATTAAATGCGAGTTATAGGAATAATCGCGGAAGAATTTGGGTGGTTAAAGATGGGATACCGACTGATTTAATTAGTGAAGTGAGTGATTATAGTGGAGAAATTGATAATCAAGCGACTTTCGATGGATTATGTGTGGTGATAGATTATACGAATGACTTGATCCATCAAGAAAATAGACCGATTAATTTGAATCAGAGACCTTTGATGAAGTTGATGAGGCAGCGGCGGTAGCGGCGGGGATTGGACTTGGAAGGACGAGTTTGGTATTTTCCAGTTTATTTAAGATTTTGTAGTCAATGCTTTTGTAGGAAAGGTAGGCGCCATAGGCGATGGC
>Ga0247841_10008633_pt1 | contig 14587 bp, 8 predicted proteins | sample LaCruzMarch2015__2_FD_192410 | JGI IMG/M metagenome (GOLD analysis project Ga0247841, IMG submission 192410) | Freshwater microbial communities from meromictic Lake La Cruz, Castile-La Mancha, Spain - LaCruzMarch2015_18m | ecosystem: Environmental > Aquatic > Freshwater > Lake | place: Spain...
ACTCAACCCTTTGCACAAGGTACGAGTAGAGCTTTCGAGGCGATACAGGGACAATTCAGCAATCATGGCAGTGGTGTCGTATATTTCCATGTCGGGGACATAGAAAACGGCATCGAAACGCATTGGGTAAGTTTTTCCAGCAAATCAGTGCTCATCTATTTAGAAAAGGGGAAGCAATTCAAGGAAAAGCCTCTTCTTTATGCCGTGCCTAAAGAAGATGACTTAGACCAGATCAGCGATCCCCAAAAATACGATTACACAACCAAGATACACGAGATCGTAGAAATCAACAAGATCATCATCTTGAAGTCGGGTGACAAATACGCGGCTATCAAACCGCGCAACCTGACCTACAAGTATCCGCTTGGAAAGGATAGGCCAGACTGGCTCAAGAGCTGGAAAAAGTGGGAAGAAAAAAATGGAGAACCCGCTCCGCTCTTCGAGACAATGACCTACGACTGGAAGTATTGGGCGCCAGGATTAACGACCAAAGCTTCTGGATCATCTTTTCAATCAACCGCAGATAGCACGACTGTTGTCATTGGAGGCATCCCAAAGATAGAGCCTCCAAAACCGAAGATACCGAAAGTTACTTTCTCTCACAAGAAAGCTACTCTCGGACAGGTCTTCCAGTTGGCAGAAATGAAACTGAAATGGCAAGCAGGACAATCTGATTCTGCCTCGGGCATCACGCTCGATGTAAGATATAGATCAGATGGTCTTAGCGGATTTCTCTTGAAAGAAGGGAATCTTTCGGAGATTGATGATCCGTCACAGTTTACTTTCAAAAACGTTCAATCCAATGGGAAAGCGCACATCGAACTCAAAGATATCATGATCTTCAAATTCGAGAACAAGTATTTTGCTCTGCAGCCAGAAGCCATCGAAGGCGACCAAGTTTCATACGGTATGAAATATTGGCCCTACGGAACCGTTCCGTCTGGCGAAATCGCTGCAACCCCTTGAGTACAGGCCATCCATTCGGACTATGGAGGGCTTTTTTATTTACATAAAAAGCCCTGTCTTTGAAAACAGAGCTGTGAATCTTCCTAAAATCATTGTGATTTGAGGAAAACTTGGAGAAACGGCGTTTTTGTTCCTTTGTTATTTATTCTAATATACCTGACTGGTTTGCTCATATCATACGGGACTACGGTCTCGATCGTTGATTCTTTGAGTTTGACTACCCCACCAGATTCTTTACCATCCCAAAAGATGGATAAGGACGAACGTAGAGAAAAGACTCCACTGAGAACTTTCCTCTCTCCTTCTGTAGTGTATGCTTCTAGTGTGTAGTCTGGAATGTTTCCCTTATCTGGATGATAGGCCGTATACTGACTTTCGTAATTACCACGAACCAACTCGGCTCCATCCAAAGAGAAGGCAATCCTTTCTTCTCCTTTTTCCTGTATGCTCAGTTGAACATACAGTTTGTTTTTGGCGGCTGAAACATTCTCGGCCGTCAAAACGAAAGAAATCAACGAAACAAAAACGATGACTATGCGCGCCATGACGATTCCCCCTTGTGTAAGAGCTATGTACGACAAAATATCGTAACAACTTTACGATACCACTAAAAAAAGAAGATGTCAACGTCCCCTACTTTCTAGAAAAGAGGCTGAATATGTTTGAAAAAAATGAATTTAAGACAGAGGCAGCAAAAGCTTCTGTGCCACGAATATATCGAATCATGCTTTCAGCAAAAGTTTTTTCAGAGGTAGTTGTATCACTTTCTGTAACCGCTACTGTTTTTGGCGCACAGTCTTTATAGCAAGAGGTGTAACTTTCTTGTGAAGAACATATGCCATCACCACACTTTACACAAACGAATGTACCGTCAGTTTTGTTAACTGGAATCAATTTTGGACAACAAATATTTTTTAAAGCGTAACTCCCCGTTTGATTTTCATTCTTGCACTTTGGCATTGCGTCAAAAAGCGTCTTAAGTCCAGTTACTGGTAGAGCCGTAAGGTTTGTTTTTATATTATTCTTTAAATTAAGCATTTTAGGAAGATAACTAGGTTTTAATACGTCATAAGGGATTATAGCTTGTATTACCGCCGTAGTAACCTCATTTACTCCCCCACCAGTATCACTATCCCAGTAAGTAAAACGAGAAGATCTTAAAGAATATTTTCCCAAAAGAGTGTAAGAAGTTGGCATTCCATATATTTCTAAAACATAATCTGGAGGATTTCCTTTGTTTACGTCGTAATTAGTTAAAAAACTTTCGTAATTACCGTATAAAGGAGCTACATTGTTCAACACAAAAAGTATTCCACCGTTCGGTGTTTTAGTTTCCTGAATATTTAGCTGTACGTATGTTTTGTAATCAGCATGGATGCTTGAAAAAGGAATCAGAATCAAAACGAGGGAGAGAAATAATAAGATTTTTATATTTTTAAACATGTGTTTGCTATTTAATTATTATTTCAATACACATTGATGCGTAGTTAAATTACAGACCTCTGTCGTTTTACACCCGCCTTGGCTATTACATTTCCACAAAATATCTATATTACAAGAGAATGCTCCTGTATCATTACTAATACTTTCTGGTGGCAAACACGATCCAAAAACCTTTTGACCGGATTTATTCGTGGCGACACAATCATAATTAGGATTGCTGGCCGATACACATTTTCCGTTTGAACACCTTCCACACCTTACAACATCATAATTATATGGGAGATCTAAACTATTAGTGCTACAAGAAGTATTATACCCAACAGTAGTATTTATACCACATTCGTCTTTTACTTGAGTGCTCATATCGGTTTGTACACATCTTGTCCAATTTTCACTTCTAATACGAGTTGGAAAAATCTCGTTTAGAATCACCGCACAAGTTAATTTATTGAATTTATGAGGCCCTGGTAGATTCATAAGACTTTCAATCGAAGATCTAAAATATTTAGCTGTTGATCCACATTGTTTATAACAACCATCGCTATAGTTAGTGAAAAGAGATTTAAACTTAGCGCAACCATCTATTGGATGTAATAAAGACGTTGTAGAACAATTTGGACTCTCTGATACCACAAAAGGGTATTCATCCCTTACCGTAAAATAGTGTGCTAGCTCATGGATAATGGTATCTGTATCATCTATACTCACATAAGGTATGCTATCTATATCGTCTAGACTTACATAAGGTATCAAAATAGACTTTGAAGCGGGACTATATACACCCCCAAAAATTTTCGTAAATTTATTAAATTTATCAGTATAAAGGTAATAGACATCTTTTCCTGGACACTTAGAGTTCTTCCTAATATTTGTTAGCATAAGAGCGCCAGATGTTGTTGTATTATCTGCTGGCTCACCCTCATTGTATTTCTTAACATCAGCATATATTTCAAAATTTCTAGGATATTTTTTGAATGGATCATACACCCACAAAGCTTGCTCGTAAGTTTTTTTAGCGTTATCAAACGTGGTGCCGTTCGGTACATTCTGTCCACCAACAACGACAACACTATACCCCTTTGTACCAGCTTCTGCTAGGTCTTCATCTCCCCACATATGCACACAACTAGTTACGTCTAATACATTACTGGTTTCTGTAAAGATTAATCCACCTGCGTCGTCCTCTACTAAACCCTGCACTTTACCGACTGCAACCAAAGTATCAAGAGCTGACTCCGAACTAGCAAATGAATTTGGGAAGCTTGGAGAATTCCATGTATAGTAGTCGTAATTTGGGTCTGCTTTACTCCTCACAACATTCCAGGACATAAAACCACCGAGATTAATTGTTGCTGAGGAGCCCGGTAGGATAAGACTACCGTTAAAACCTAAAGATTGTGGACTTTCTGCTTTCTTTATTTTTAACTCCAACGTTAGTCCATCATATGGATTTACTGGATAAACTGGCGTGAACAATCTATTTGTTTCTGTAGCTGTGATATAAAAAGGATTTAAGTAGAGGTTTACCTCTCCCCACATCTGACATTTTGGAACTGTAGAAGTTTGACCGATACATTCCTCTCCTTGTTTACAACAAATCTGATAACCTTCGGCTCCACAAGATTTCTCTTGTGCCTTACAACATTTGTTTCCTTCTTCGTTATTTACCGAACACTCAACGTCTTTACTACAACAAGCTTGAATGCTAGTCTTCGGTCCACAGGTTTTTCCGTCACAACAACCAACATCAAAAACTTGATACAAACATTCTTGACTTGCAGAACAACAAGCTTGATGGTTTACTCCAGCTAAAGAACATATTTTTGAATTCTTAGTTGGGTCTGTAGTAGATACCTTGGTAGGACAACAAGCGCCGTATATACTTCCACCAGGCATAGTCGTAGAGTCTATTTCTTTCATATAGCAACTAGCGGTTGTAGCGCAACAATCTTGCATACCAGCATAGGTACCACAAACAGTTTTTGGGGTTTCACAACATTCCTTTGCTCCACTTGTTTTTACGACAACTGTTTTACAACACCTTGGGCTTGTTGCCGAACCAGCACATACATCTGCTTTCTTGCAACAAATTTGATAACCCCTATTACCGCAAACTTGTTCATCTGTCGCACAACATGTGGCGCTATTTAATAAATACCTACAAGATCTATTTGGCCCACAGCATGTTTGATACATGCCAAACATATCGCATAAGGTAGAATTCTTTGTAGGATCTGTTGTCGATACCTTTGTGGGACAACAAAGACCCTGAGTTAAAGAAGGAACGTCAGACGTCATCTTAAAATAGCATTGATCTGTATTCCAATTACAACACGCCTGAAGCCCCGGTATAGAGCCACATGGTGTAGTAGGAGTATTACAACATTCTTTAACTCCACTTGGATTTGTAATTACATTACTAGCACAACAAGAAGGACTCGTATCTGTTCCAGCACAATATTCATAGGCACCGCAACAAATCTTATTGGTTCCAGTACCACAAACCTTTTTTGGACTGGGACAATTAAAGGTTGAAACACAAGTCTTTGTTGTAGAATCACACGTTTGGTCCGTTGGACAAGAGCCATCGCATTTGTGCCCGCATAAATCATCTGCTCCGCAAGCTTTTCCAGAACATTGAGGCTCACAGGTGCAGGTTTGAGATAGGATTGGATTTCCGCCGGTGCAACCTGCTGGCAAAGACGTAATCTTTGTTCTTGTTTGGGTTTGTGACGCAGGACAAACATTTGGAGACCATGCTGAGTATGTAAATGAAGTACAAGTAGTTGTTGTTAACACTCTTGCGTAACATACTGCGCTGGTGCCTCCGTTAGAGCCTGCACACGTCCAAGAAACATCACCGCCTGGGCTAGGAAAAATCAATGGATTTTGTTGTGACAAGAATGTTCCTGTTGTACAAAATGTGTCTGTACCAAAGCTTGTAGATGTAGATGGATATTGTTTGTTGGCTGTACCACAGACTCCGTTTACGGGAGTGGGCGCATTAACTCTGCTGGCAGAACAAGATGAACTAGTACCTCCGTTAGAACCCATACATGCCCAAGAGACACTACCGCCTGGTGCAGGGAAAGCTGGTGTTTGGGATAATGATCCTGCTGAACAAAATGTGTCAGCGCCAAAGCTTGTAGACGTGGATGGATATTGTTTGTTGGCTGTACCACAGACTCCGTTCACGGGATTAGGTAGTGTGATTAGAGAAGAAGACTCTAAAACCCTAACATTAATTGTCTTAGTACCAGCGGAAGTCGCATTGCTACACGTTAAAGAAAAACTTACTATACCAGGAGTATTTAAATTACTAATAGTTTCGGCTCCAGAGGGGGCTTTTGCTCCACTCCAACCGCTACCGGAAGCTGCACAACTAGTAGCGTTAACCCCTACCCAAGCGAGTCTAACCGATCCCCCATAAGGAACAGATGTGGCGTTCGCAGACATACTAACCGTAACACCTGAAGTTAATACACCATAAGCAAAAATCGGCAAACACATAAATATGACTGCCGTAGTTAGAAAAAATAAGTATTTTTTCATTTTATTTTAAAATTAGAAATTAAATATTTATTTATTATACCCTAAACAAAATTATCAAACAAATCTACTCACAGGATAAAATGTTTTCCTATGTATCTTACACGGCCCTAACTCCCCTATCTTTTGGATATGAAATTTTGTTCCATACCCTTTATGTGTATTGAATCCATAGTCTGGATATTTTTTATGATATTTTTGCATCATTCTATCTCTAGTCACCTTTGCTATTATCCCGGCCGCACAACAAGAAAAAACCTTGTTATCTCCTTTTATCACCGACTTCTGCTTAATATCTGAATTGATTTTAAAATTCCCGTCTAAGATTAAATGATCAACTTTTGTATTTAAATCATCTATCGCCTTGTTCATAGCTAGTTTTGTAGCTTCTAATATATTAATCTTGTCTATAACCTTTTCAGAAACGATACCTACTGCCCATTGTATATCTTTGCTAGTTGTTAAAAGCTCGTAATATTGTTCTCTTTGTTTTTGTGAAAGCTTTTTTGAATCTCTAATCCCTAAAAACATCTTTTTATCTTTTAATTCTTTTACCAAAACAACCGAAGCCACCACAGGCCCAGCTAAAGGTCCACGACCTGCTTCATCTAAACCGGCTACGAGCTTGTATCCTTGTTTTTTTAATTTATTCTCTTCATTGAAATTCGGATAATTCATGCCTTGATTTTACCACTGCAAAAGGTAAAATGGTATATTAGAGATAATTATGAAATTTACTCATTTACACGTTCACTCCCACTACTCTCTTTTAGATGGTCTACCAAAGATAGACGAGCTTTTAGATTACGTAAAAGAATTAGGAATGGATTCTGTGGCCATTACCGATCACGGAGTGATGTATGGAGCTGTTGAGTTTTACAAAAAGGCAAAAGCAAAAGGAATCAAACCGATTATCGGATGTGAAGTATATACGGCTTTTGAAAAACTTACAGATAAAAGACCGAATATAGATAATCCTAGAAATCACTTAATCTTGCTTGCTAAAAACGAACAAGGATACAAGAATTTAGTAAAACTTGTTTCAATCGCCCACCTAGATGGGTTTTACTACAAACCAAGAATTGATGACGAGACTTTAGAAAAATATGCAGACGGTCTAATTGGTTTATCGGCTTGTATACAAGGAAAAATTCCAAGACTACTTTTAGCTAACAAGCTAGATGAAGCAGAAGCGCTCGCTAAAAAATATGAATCATTTTTCGGTAAAGGAAATTTCTACTTAGAGATCCAACATCATGCAAATATTCCAGAGCAAGATAGCGCAAACAAAAAGTTAGTTCAACTTTCAAAAAAAACAGGCATTCCTCTAGTTTGCACAAACGACATCCACTATTTACGCAAAGAAGATGCAGAAGCTCAAGATGTTTTGATGTTGATAAATACGGGGGCGGATATAAATGACCCGGAGAGGTTATCAATGACACAAGATGACTTTTCAATGAAAAGTCCCGAAGTGATGCAGGAAGATTTTAAAGATTTTCCTGAAGCTTTGGAAAACACGCAAAAGATTGCAGACATGTGTAATGTCCAATTAGAATTGGGAAAAACGAAATTGCCCGTTTTCCCATTACCAGAAGGTAAAACTGCAGAAGAGTTTTTAGAAGAAATCTGCTGGGAAGGGATAGAGGCAAGATACGGAAAGAATCCTGATAAAACAGTAACCGACAGATTGAAATACGAACTTTCGGTTGTAGGAAAAACTGGATTTGCCGGATACTTTTTAATTGTGCAAGAATTTGTGAAGTGGGCAAAAGACAACAGGATTGTTGTAGGCCCTGGAAGAGGATCAGCCGGTGGGTCCATAATCGCCTACTTATCTGGAATAACAAACGTTGATCCTTTAAAGCACAATTTACTCTTTGAAAGATTCTTAAATCCAGAAAGAATATCTATGCCTGATATTGATATGGATTTTGCCGATAGAAGAAGAGATGAAGTTATAAAACACGTTGCTGAAAAATATGGTGCAGATCACGTTGCCCAGATTATCACCTTTGGAACAATGGCGGCTCGTGCCGTTATTCGTGACGTAGGTAGAGCCCTACAATACACCTATTCATATTGCGACCAAATGGCAAAATTGATTCCTTTAGGAATGGATTTAGAAGAAACCCTAGAAAAGGTTGATGAATTCAAAGAAAAATATGAAAACGATGAAATGGCTAAAAGATTGATTGACCTTGGGAAAAAACTAGAAGGAGTAGCTCGCCACGCTTCAACTCACGCCTGTGGTGTTGTGATTTCTGCAAACCCGTTAACTGATTCTGTCCCATTACAGAGACCAAAAGATGTTGAAGAAGGAGTTATTACTCAATACGAAGGTCATAGCATTGAAGATATGGGACTTTTGAAAATGGACTTTTTGGGATTAAAAAACCTTACGATTATAGAAGACACATTAGCTCGTATCTATGTCTTGCACGATAATTTAAAAATAGATTTAGATAAAATCCCAGACAACGACGCAAAGACTTTCGAACTTTTACAGCAAGCTTTAACAACTTCCGTATTCCAACTTGAATCTGACGGAATGAAAAGATATTTAAAAGAGTTAAGACCGAGCGAATTCAATGACATTACCGCTATGGTTGCTTTGTATCGTCCGGGTCCTATGCAATTTATTCCAGACTATATTGAAAGAAAACAAGGAAACCAAACGATTTCATATATACATCCTAAACTTGAACCCATTCTAAAAGATACCTATGGTATTTGTATCTACCAAGAACAGTTGATGAAAATTGCTCAAGAGGTTTGCGGATTTACACTTGGTGAAGCCGACGTATTAAGAAAAGCTGTTGGTAAAAAAATCAAAGAACTATTAGACGCGCAAAAAAACAAATTCATTAATGGAGCTGTTGAAAACGGTGCATCAAAAAAGGTTGCTGAAGAATTATGGCAATGGATTTTACCTTTCGCTTCTTACGGATTCAACAAATCCCACTCAGCAGCTTACGCTACAATAGCCTATCAAACGGCCTACCTAAAAGCTCACTACCCTGTTGAGTTTATGGCCTCCGTTCTAACTTCAGAAAAAGCTGACGTTGAAAGAATTGCTTTTTTAATCGACGAGTGTAAGAAAATGAATGTTGAGGTTTTAGCTCCGAACATAAATGAATCTTTGAAAAACTTTACAGTTGTTCCAGAAAAGAATCAAATACGTTTTGGATTGTTAGCCATTAAAAACGTAGGAGTAAATATTATCGACACGGTTGTTGAAGAAAGAAAAAATAATGGAAGATTTGAATCAATTGGTGATTTTATACACCGTATTAATTCAAAGGATTTGAATAAAAAATCAATGGAAGCCTTGATTAAAGCCGGGGCTTTCGATGATTTAGCTGAAAGAGGACAATTACTTTCTAATTTAGAGAAAATGTTGGAGATAGCGAGGGAAAAGAGTAAAAACAAGAATACTAACCAGATGGGTCTGTTCGCAAGCTCGAAAATAGTGAATAATGATATAAAGCTAGAGCAAGCTCAACCAGCAGGCACTTTTGAGAAGCTTGGATGGGAAAAAGAGCTTTTAGGACTATACGTTTCTTCACATCCTTTAAATGGATTTAAAAAGCTTTTTGAGGCAAGGACTACCCCGATAATTAAAATAGACGATACGTTTGTGAATAAAAAGGTAGTTTTAGGAGGATTGATATCTAGCGTTAAAAAGATTATTACAAAGAACGGAAAGCCGATGTTGTTTTTAAAGCTAGAAGATCTTACCGGTAAAACAGAGGTTGTCATATTCCCCAACCTTTTAGAAAAGAACCCGGTTGCTTTACAGGAGAATAAGATAGTTTTCATAGCCGGACGAGTGGATGATAGAAATGGAGAGATAAAAATAGTGGCTGACGACGCTCAAGAAATCGTATTTGCTAAAGATAATTTTTATTCAAATTAAATATTAATAAACATATATATGGAAATAGAAAAAATACGTCATTCGTTAGCTCACGTTTTAGCACAAGCTGTTCTATCAATATTCCCTAAAACTAAATTAGGAATGGGACCAGCCATAGAAAATGGTTTCTATTACGATTTTGAATTGCCTAAAAACTTTACACCCGAAGATTTAAAAAGAATCGAAGACAAAATGAAAGAGATAGTTTCCCAAGATCAAAAGTTTGTAAAAGAAGAAATCACAAAACTCAAAGCTAAGAAAATGTTTGCGGGTCAAACATATAAATTAGATTTGATTTCAGAACTTCCTGGTAAAACTGTTACAACATATACTAATGGCTCTTTTACTGATTTATGCAAAGGATCACATATTAAAAGCACAAAAGAAATATCTCCTAATTCTTTCAAATTAACAAAAATAGCTGGAGCATATTGGAAAGGCGAAGAGAAGAACAAAATGTTAACTCGTATATACGGACTAGCCTTTAATACAGAAAACGAGCTAAAAGATCATTTGAAAATGCTAGAAGAAGCTGAAAAGAGAGATCACAGAAAGCTTGGTGAAAAACTAGACCTATTCGTCTTTTCAGAATTAGTAGGACCAGGACTCCCCCTCTATACATTTAAAGGAGCTACCATATTGAGAGAGATAAGGGCATATTGTAATGAGTTACAATATGAAATTGGATACCAAGAAGTTCAAACACCGAATATGAACCGCGCTGAACTGTTTAAAGTGTCCGGACATTACGACAAATACAAAGACGATATGTTTAAAGTGTGTTCTCACTATACAAAGGAAGACTACTACTTAAAACCAATGAATTGCCCTCAACACACTCAAATCTATGCTTCAAAACCAAGATCATACAAAGACTTACCTATTCGTATAGCTGACTTTGCACAATTGTATCGAGATGAAAAAACAGGAGAGCTTTCTGGACTTACACGTTTACGTGGATTTTCTCAAGACGACGGACATTCTTTTTGTACAGAAGAACAAATCAAAGACGAATTTAAAGCAGTGTTGTCTGCTATCGAGAAGGCGATGAAAACATACGGGATGAATTACAAGATAAGATTGTCTTTATGGGATCCAAAACAACCTGAAAAATACCTAGGAGATGCTAAGACTTGGAAAAAGGCTCAACGGGTTCTAGAAGAAATATTGATTGAGAATAAAATAGAATACTTTAGAGCCGTTGGAGAGGCCGCAATATACGGACCTAAAATGGATTTAATATCAAAAGATTCTTTAGGACGTGAATGGCAATTATCAACTATCCAACTAGATTTCATAATGCCAGGAAGATTTGGATTAAAATATATTGATTCTGATGGAAAAGAAAAAACACCGGTTATGATTCATAGGGCTATCGTTGGATCTCCTGAAAGATTCTTCGGCGTGTTGATAGAACACTACGCTGGAGCTTTTCCGTTATGGCTGTCTCCTGTTCAAGTTGCCGTAATCCCAATATCTGACAAACACTCTGAATATGCAAAATCGATAAAAAGGGAGCTTGTTTTAAATAGTATAAAAGTTGAGTTAAAAGACGAGAGCGAAACTCTTGGTAAAAAGATAAGAGAAGCCGAAATGCAAAAAACTCCATACCTTTTAATTGTAGGAGACAAAGAAGTTGAAGCTAAAACAGTATCTGTGAGAGAACGAGGTAAAGGAGATGGTGGAGCTATGGAACTATCAAAATTTGTTGAAAAAGTTTTGAAGGAGATAAAGGAAAAGAAATAACATGCAACAAGAGCTCTCAGAAGCTACAAAAAAACTAATAAAGGAATACCATATCTGGCATAAATCTCTAACGCCAGAACAAGAAGTTCCTACAGTTCACGTTGATGAGGTTGCCCTGAAGGTTGCTGCCTTTTACGAACACATAAGAACAGTTGTTGAATGGAAAGAAGAACACCTAATGCGTAGGTCAGCTATTATCAGAAAACTCAAAAGAAGATTCTTTGACCTCGAATTAAACAACTTTTCTGAAACTGACGGAGTGGCTGAAGCTTTAGTTTTTGAATTAATACGTGGAGGACACTTCCCTAACGACAAAATTGAAGAAACAAAAATACAAGAAGTTCAAAAGATAGTAGATAAATATGTTTTTATCCTAAAAAACAATCCCGAAAACAAAAAAGGTAAAGCAGGATTAGGATTCTACAACTGGCTTTTAGAGTTAGCTGCTTGCGAAATTGAAGAAACACTAACTCCACCTATTAAAGAAATTGCTTTAATAGACTTCATGTTTAGATTAATGAAGGAAAAGATTAGAGTTTCTGATAGCGTTTACGAAAAAGGTGTTTTAAAGAAAGAAGATACTGATGTTCAGATATATATAGCTGTGCAAGAGGCATTGTTTAAATTGGATAAGCCAATGCTTAGCTACAACTTGATAAAATACAAATATCCTGATTGGCCTGAAGCCAATGAAGATTTAATGGTTAAAATAGCCCAAGATGCTTTTTTGATATATAACAAAATAGAACAAGATCTAACTAACCCTTTTCAAAAAAGATTCTATGCCATATGCGAAAAGTACGACACGCCCTATCTTTTGTTAGGAGACGTCTTATCCTCGCAATCAGAAAGTGATATTGTGAGAGAACTATCTAATCCAGCTACGCTGGAAGGATTGATAAAAGGAGCTTATCTCAAAAGATTAGCTACTTTAAAAGAAAGAATCACTAGGGCTGCTGTATATTCTACAATATCCATATTCGTTACTAAAATATTATCTTTAGTTTTAATAGAAGTCATTGTTTCTGAAATAATGGCAGGAGAGTTGAATAAATTAATATTAGTCGCCGATGTTCTAATTCCGACCATATTAATGTTTATCCTTGTTACTACTGTTAAGAAGCCGTCTTCAAAGAACCTTTCTATAGTCGTAGTTGAGGCTATGAAGATAGTATACAAAACAGACAAAACCGACGTTTACGAAATAAAGATGCAAAGAAAGAAAGGAGTGATGACTACTTTTATCCTTTCTTTAATATATGTGCTTTCTTCTTTTGCTTCATTCGGATTCATATACTGGATCTTTAATGAATTCGGTTTCCCTCTTACGTCAATCATAATCAACATCGTCTTTATCGCGTTGATATTATTCACTGGAACAGCTGTTAGAAAGCGTGCTCAAGAATTAACTATCGAAGATGAAAAAGAAGGATTCATTAGTTTTTTATCAGACGTGTTCTTTTTACCAGTGCAGGGTTTAGGAAAATGGATATCAACTAAGTGGAAGAAGTATAACGCCATTGCAGCGTTCTTCAACGCTTTAATAGATATGCCCTTTTCAGCTTTCGTAGAGTTTTTAGAGAAATGGAGGTATTTTATCAAAGACAGGAAAGAAGAAATTAGATAGATACAACGGAAACGGTTTCTTTACGGAATCGTTTTTTTGTTGTATTATTACCCTTATGAAATACAACCTGATTGTTTTTGGTTGCCAGATGAATATATCCGATTCAGAAAGAATAGCTTCTGTTTTAGATAGTATAAAGTACAAACAAACCTCAAATATGTCTGAGGCTGATTTAGTCATAGTTACGATGTGCTCAGTAAGACAATCTGCCGTAGATAGGGTCCACGGTTTAGTTGTAAAATTTAACAAATTAAGAGAGAGAAATCCTAAGTTTAAAGCTATCCTCACTGGTTGCGTGTTGAATAGAGATAAAAAACTCTTTATCAATGGATTTGATTATGTCGTTGATATTAGAGACATTAAAAAAATACCTAATATTTTAGGTTTAAAGAAAGTAAAAACCACAGACAACTATTTAAATATAGCACCAAAATATTCTTCAAAGTTTTCGGCTAACATCCCGATAATGACAGGGTGCAATAACTTTTGTAGCTATTGCGTAGTTCCCTACGCTAGAGAAAGAGAATTGTCGAGACCAGCAAAAGAAATTGTATCTGAAATTAAAAACGTTGTTAATAAAGAATACAAAGAGATTTGGCTTTTAGGACAAAACGTAAACTCGTACAAAGATAAAAATACTAACTTTCCTAAATTACTAAAGATGATAAATAGTATAAAGGGAAACTTTTGGATACGCTTTACATCATCTCACCCAAAAGACTTTTCAGAAGAATTAATAACGGTTATGGCTTCATTGAATAAAGTCACTCCGTATTTGAACCTTCCTATACAATCTGGCGATGACAAAGTTTTAAAATCAATGAACAGACACTATACCGTAAAACAGTATAAGGATAAGATAAATAAATTAAGAAAAAGGATTTCAAATATATCATTATCTACCGATATTATCGTAGGATTTCCCGGTGAAAAAAAAAAACAGTTTAACAATACCGTTAAGCTTTTTGAGAATATAAAATATGATATGGCATATATCAATAAATATTCTCCAAGATCTGGAACGGCTGCTTTCAAATTAAAAGATAACATCTCGTGGCCGGAGAAAAAAAGAAGAGAAAAAGTTTTAACAGATGTTTTAAAGCAAACTGCACTAGAAAAGAATAAAAAATTGATAGGAAAAGAAACGAGTGTTTTAATAAACGAGAACAGGGGAAACGACTATTTCGGCAAAGACGAACAATACAAAACGATTAAAATCAAATCAAATAAGAATATTTTAGGAAAAATAGTAAAAGTAAAAATAACAGAAGCCTATCCGTTCATATTAAAAGGAGAAATTTTGTAAGAAAAAAGCACCTTTATGGGGTGCCTATGAG
>Ga0247841_10008635_pt1 | contig 14586 bp, 9 predicted proteins | sample LaCruzMarch2015__2_FD_192410 | JGI IMG/M metagenome (GOLD analysis project Ga0247841, IMG submission 192410) | Freshwater microbial communities from meromictic Lake La Cruz, Castile-La Mancha, Spain - LaCruzMarch2015_18m | ecosystem: Environmental > Aquatic > Freshwater > Lake | place: Spain...
AACAATTACCTGATGATGAAATTACACTATAAGCAGATATTTATTATTTTTCAGATATGAATTTATAAAAATATTTAATTTAAAAACATTATATTATGAGATTAATTATTCTAATCGTCTTATTTTTTTTAACTTTTTTTTCAAATTTAGTTAATGCTCAATATACTACAAGAAAAATTATAAATATCCCTGATATCCCCGGATACAGAACTCTTAAATGTGATTTTCATATGCACACTGTATTTTCTGACGGTGTGGTGTGGCCAACATTCAGAGTTGAAGAAGCCTGGTCTGAAGGACTTGACGTTATTGCTATTACTGACCATTTAGGGCAAAGTCCTTATAATAAAGTTAGTCCGACTACTTTAAATCAAAGCTATGATATTGCTAAACCTATAGCAGACAGGCTTGGAATTGTATTGATAAGAGGCACTGAAATCACACAAAAAATGCCTCCCGGACATTTTGATGTTCTGTTCCTGAAAGATATCAATCCCCTTGAATCCGAAGATTATATGAATTCTTTTAAAGCTGCCGCAGATCAGGGTGCATTTATTTTCTGGAATCATCCCGGATGGAAACAACCTGATGATATACCAGTCTGGTATGATATTCATAGTGAAATATTTAATAAAGGCTGGATGAATGGTATTGAAATAGTAAATAATAATTATTATTACCCTCTGGCTTTTAAATGGGCTATTGAGAAAAACCTTACCATATTTGCAAATTCAGATATTCATGACCCTGCAACTGCCGAATTTGATTATACAGGTGAGCAACACAGACCTATGACTCTTGTTTTTTCAGTTGATACAAGCCAGAATGCGATTAAAGACGCATTACTAAAACATCGTACAATAGTTTATAATAAAGACGAATTAATAGGAAACGAAGAATATTTAAAATCTATATTCTTTGCTTCTGTGAACATAATAAATTCTGAGATTGAAATTGAAGCAAATAGTCGAGATAATTATTACAATTATATAAAAATTAAGAACAATTCATGTATTAATTACAAGTTTAAACTTGCAGAAAAAAATAATGAAATAAGAATACCTCAGGATATAATTTTAAAAGCAAATACAATAACTCTATTAAAAATTAGAGCTATTCCTAAAGATATAACAGGTGAAAAGGAATATAAATTAAAATATTCAGTAACAAACCTTTTAAAATCTGCTACTGAAAATGTAGTTGTTGAAATACCAATAAAAGTTAAATTTATTAAAAATTAAAATACATTTTATATTTAGAATTATGATTATTAATGAGACATACGATTTATTAAGGTCAAAATACGGCGATCTTTTTACGGATACAACTATTGAAAATGTTGTGGTTGGAATATTCCATACAGCAGTTAAATTATCAAGCGGTTATTGTGGAGTGGCAAGTACAGATATAGGCAACTCAGGTTGTTCAAATTGCTATAAAAAAGATTTTGGTGAATTTTCACCTGGAAACATCAGCGGGAAAAAAATCCTTGACTTGTTTAATTTTTCAAACGAATCCAGAATTCTTGATATTATTAAACTCACCGTATTAAATGCTGTTTCTGCAGAAATAATTGACAAATCAAATTATCATATAATTGAAGATAAAGATCCTATTGATTTGATTGATTTAAACAGCAATAAAACCATATGTCTGGTTGGGGCATTTCAATCTTATATTAAAAAAATCTCAGCTACTTCAAATAAGCTACTTGTTCTGGAATTAAACGAAAACGCCTTTTCTGAAGAACAAAAAAAATATTATGTGCCTGAAAACAAAGCAAATTCAGCTTTTTCTCAATCCGATATAGTAGTAATTACAGGAGCAACATTGGCAAATAATACTTTAGATAATCTTTTATCATTAATTCCGCCTAAAGTACAGATAATTGTTGTAGGTCCTACAAGCAGTATGATACCGGATGTACTTTTCAATCATAATGTAAGTATCATAGGTTCAACAAAAATTATCGATTCTGAAAGGATGTTTAAAGTTATTGCCGAAGGCGGAGCAGGTTATCATTTATTTCATTATTGTGCAAAAAAAATATGTCTTTTAAATGACAAAGGAAATACAGTTAAATAATAAATGGCTTAAAGCCTCTGTTCTTGGTTGTTTATGGGCTTCTTCTGAAATTATTTTAGGAAGTTTTTTACACAATCTGCGTATTCCATTTAGTAGTAATTTTCTAACAGGCATAGGTATAATTCTGCTTATTTCAGTAAGTTATATATGGAAAGAAAAAGGATTGATCTGGCGTTCAGGATTAGTTTGTGCTTTAATGAAATCAATTTCTCCGAGTGCCATTATTTTCGGACCAATGATTGCAATTTTCTGTGAAGCAATGTTATTTGAATTATCTGTAAGGATTTTTAATAAAAATATATTTTCATATATTTTAGGAGGAATGCTTGCTATGTCGTGGAATCTATTTCATAAAATCATTAACTTCATAATTATTTACGGGTTTAATATCGTTGATTTATATGTAAATCTTACTAAATACGCACAAAAACAATTTGATATTCAGTTTGATAATCTGTGGCTTCCTATTTTATATTTACTTATAATTTACCTCATTTTCGGTCTGGTATTTTCTATTATTGGAATATATATCGGAAAAAAAGTTATACGGCAACCTCTTAAAATTAAGAGCATTAATATAAATAAAGTACAAGAAATTAAATCTAAAAAAAATACTCCTTCTTTTAATTACTCAGTATACTGGCTTGTTTTCGATCTTTTTGGGTTAATTAGTATTCTTTGTTTAATTAATTTCACCCCCTTACTTTACTGGAGTTTATCATGTATCACAATAATTTTGATTTGGTCGTTTCGTTACAAAAGCGCCTTAAGAACATTAAAGAAACCAAAATTCTGGATTTTTTTCGTAATAATTACGATGCTTACAAGTTTTCTTTTTTCAAAATTTCAATCTTATCAGACTGATAGTTACCATGGATTACTTATAGGTATTGAAATGAATTTTCGTGCAGCTGTAATGGTAGTGGGATTTTCTGTACTTGGCGCAGAACTTTATAATCCAAAAATAAGAAATTTTTTTATTAAAACTTCATTTCGTCAGCTTCCTTTAGCTCTTGAAGTTGCATTTGATACTTTGCCTTTTGTTATTGCTAATCTTCCAAGATTGCAGGAGATATTTAAAAAGCCTGTTTCAATATTTCAGCAGTTAGTTTTACAGGCTGATTTCTGGCTTGACAGAGTTACATTGAAATTACTTAATAAATCAAATGTTATTATTATTAAAGGGACTAAGGGACAGGGGAAAACAACATTATTGAATAAAATTGTAAATATTCTTGAAAAAAATAATATAAAAACAGGAGGTATTTTATCACCATATTATTTTGAAAATAATATACACTCAGGCTATGATATCGTTAATGTTGCGACTAAAGAAAAAGTAGTATTATCTCGCATACAGGGAAGTGCTGAAATGTCTAAGGTTGGTAATTATTTTTTCAATGAAGAAGGGATTGAATTTGGTAAAAAAACTTTATTAGCAGATAACCTTCAGCAATATCAAATAATTGTAATTGATGAAGTAGGGCCATGGGAATTAGAAAATCAGGGATGGGCAGCAAATATAAATTCGATTATGAAGTCTTTTAATAAACCTATGATTTTAGTGGTTCGTGAAAGTTTAATAAATAAAGTAATTGAAAATTGGTTTTTTAATAATCCTTTGATTATAGATGCATCAGAAAATAATGAGGAAGAAATATTTAATAAAATTCTGAAATTTATAAAACCAAAATCTTAGATGATATTCAATTAAAATTCAACAATTTTTTAACTTTTATTATTTTTTTACTACTCCGGTATCAACATCAAATACCTTAATTTCAATTATTTTATCAAATAAATTTTTTGCCATTAATCCATAACCCTTTGTATTAGGGTGGTCTCCAACATTTATCGGTTCAAAAAAATCTTGTTTATTTTTTTCCAAATCATTAAATATTTGAGAATTATCAACAAAAGGAATTGATTTATTTTTAGCAAATGTTTTCAAAATATTACTTGCAATAGGTTGAAAAAAAGTAGCATTTGCAGGAAGCGGATAATTTTGCATTATCACTTTTGCATTATGTGATTTGCACAAATCAATAATTTTTTCCAAATCTTTAATTAGCCATTCTTTTATCAAATAGTTACCATTTCCGGTTAATTTCTCCATAGTAAGATATTGTGTATTAGAATAATAATAATATTTTAATTTATTACCTAAAGAATAGTCAACAGGTATAGTATTTATCACCGAATCTAATCGTTGGCTTTGAACGATATTAAATTTTGTTTTAGATTTATTTTTTAGTTCGTTAACATAAAACAAGCATTCATTATTATTATTATTATTATTATTTTTACATGAGTCCTTATCTGCTGAATTAAAAAATCCCATATTATCATTTTGAAATGAAAAAATATTCCCAAGCATAATATTCAAAAATACTTTTTCTACATTTTTATTTGATCCTATAAACTGTGCATAAAGAATATAAGAATATGCAAGCCCTTCATAGTTTTTGATAAAGTCCGGAAAATTAATAATTCCTCTGCTATACCATTTTATTGATTCTTTATAATTTTGTTCTCTTATAAAAAAAGTTCCGATATTATAATAATCAATATCCTTTTTTATCTCTTTATTAATTCTCAAAATATTTTGTTTGTAAGCATTTTTGTATACTTCCGATTGTTTATCTTCAGTTCTGTTAATTATATGGCTTGCTCCGTTTTTTTCATTTTCTACTGCGGTCTCCCAGTTGTTGTGTTCATTATCAGAGTTTATTTTCTTCTGTTTAATATTCAAATATAAAAGTTCTACAAGTTTATAAATTCTAATTCTGTATAAAAATTTATTAAAAGAAGAACCAAATCCCCAGTAATTCCTTGCATTAGGACCTCCGGTTAAAAGAATTACCAAGTCTGGTTTATATATTTCGAGTTGTGATTTTAAATTTTTTAAGATTTCAGAAGAGTTTTGCCCCGGAACTCCCCTGTTAACTACCTCAAATTTTTTATTGGTTTTTTCATTAAGTATTGTCTGTAACTGGCTGGAAAAATCCTTCCCTTCAGGAGCGCCAATTCCATAAGTAAATGAATCTCCAATACTCAAAACAGTATAATTGCTTTTTTTAACATATCCATTTTTTTCTTTGGATTGATAAAAATAACCAAATATTCTTAAAGAAATTTCAATAATTAAAAGGAAAATAACAATACCTATAAAGAAAACCAGAACTTTTTTAAGTATTCTTCTAATACTTATATAACTCCGTAAAACCTTAATTTTCTGAAACAATACATTTAATAAAATAACAAAAAAATAGCTTATTAAACTAATTGTATCATAAAATATTATAGCTATTTTGTTAAAAGAAATATTATAAAATCTAAATATAAAAATAATAATAAATATAAATACTATGCAAAGCAAAGGCATAATAAGTGATTTAAAAGAATATTCCCAATAAATGAAGGAAGATAGCCTTTTTATAATAGATTTATCTCCTGTAACATTTTTCGGGGTATTATATGTATTTTTTACACCTGATACTATCCAGTATTTTTCTAAATCTTCATTATTAAATTTATAAATTATATTTCCTACTTTGATATTTATTTGAGAAATATTACTTTTAACATCGTCATCAACAGATATTTGTATATTTTTATAAAAAGCATAATTAATGCTATTCCATTTGTTTTCAACTCTGGTTAAAGTATATGCCCTGTTAAGCGGAGTATTACAGGAAAAAGTTATATTATTCAATTCTTCAGTTGTTAATCCATCAACTGTTATTTCGATTGGCTGGTAAATATTTATGTTAGATAAATATTTCGAAACAAAAATTACAAAGCATAATAAAACTATTACAAAGCCAATTACTCTTTTTTGTTTTACCCGTTTTACAAACCTGTCTTTTAAACTATAATTCATTGTACAATATTTTTATTATTTATCTTTTAGAATGTTGTATTGTGTCAAGATTAAATATATTTTCTTCCATTATTTTGTTAAATAAGTTTTTTGCCATTAATCCATAGCCATTTTGGTTAGGATGCGAACCAAGCTGTTCAAAATAATTATCAATTGGTTCGTTTAGCAAACTAAATATCAGACGATTATCAATAAAAGGCAAATCAGGATTTTCTTTTGCAATTTCATAAATCACATTATTGGTATTTAACTCCGGAATTGCTATAGAATGTAAGGGATAATTTTGCATTATTACTTTAATTCCAAGGGATTTACAAATTTCAATTATTTTTATTAAATCTGATTTTATCCATCCTGAAACTAAATTTGTATTACTATATTTTGAATTTTTGTTCGGCTGAAATAAGTCATAATTATACTCTAATTCTTTTTTTATCAACTTTATAAATATATTATCATGCTGATAAAAATTTTCAAAAACCAATTTATAACATTCAATTTTTTTCGATTTATCTTTTTTTATTATATTGTTATATAAATATATAGAATTATTGTAATACTTAATAGCGTCATCTTTTCCCCCACGATTTTCAGCTATAATCCCATTTATATAGTTTAATATTAAATTGTTCTTGTTGGCTTTTAGTTCTTTTTGTGCATATTCAAAAGGTTTGTCTTTATTCTTTAGTAAATTATAGGCATATAAGATTATCGGATATTTTAATGTTTTATCTATAGTACCGTTATTATTCAAATATTTTGTGTATTTTACAAACAAATAATTAATACTTGAATCTTCAATCATTGAAGAATTAACAATTGAAAGACAATACCATAAATTAATATTTGCAGGTTGTTTATCAATTTCATTATAAATCCAATGTAAAAAATCTGTTGATTTTCCAATTATGCTATACGAATACTTTAATGCGTCATATATTTTTCTGTCATTATTATTTATTTTTATTCCTTTTTTAAACAATCTAATTGCTTCATTTGTATCTTTCTTTTCAAAAAGATAAAAATTTCCTATATTATAGTAATTATCACTATTTAATGAGTCCTTCCTGATATTTTCTTTAAATTGTTTAATAGCATTGATTGACTCTTCTTCGTTAAAATCTGTATGGTAGTTATGACTTTCAACTTTTTGCCGTCTTTCAATAATATCTCTGTATAATAATTTCACTAATTTATAAACTCTGATTTTATAAAGAAATTTATTTGCTGTGCTTTTATTATATCCCCATAGGTTCCATTGATTTGCTCCTCCCGCTAATAAAACAACAAGAGTTGGTTTGTATTTATTTATTTCACTTGTTAATCTTTCTAAAATATTTGATGTGTTTTCATTGGAAACCCCTCTGTTTATAACCCTGAATTTTTTATTCGTTTTTGAATTTAGCAATAGTTCTAATTGCTCCGGATATCCTTTTCCTATTCGTGCACCCAGACCTGCAGTAAATGAATCTCCAATACATAATATTGTATAATCTCCTCTCTTTTTATTCATAATGCTATAATCATAACGTTTTTTCAAATGAATATAGCCTATTACACGAAGAGAAATTTCAAGTAAAACTAAAGTAATAAATAATCCAATAAATATTATAAATATTTTTCTTAAGCTTTGTTTAATTTTTGTTTTATTAAAGTTAAAACTGAAATAATTTAAATTATTTATCTTATCTGAAAAAGCATATTTTAAAATTTTATATTGTCTTATTTTATAAAATATTTTATATTTATTAAACAAGTAATAAATTATTAATAAACAAATTATTAATAAAATGATGAAATATATAATTCTTATCACACCGCCCCACAATAATGGGGATATTACTTTGAATATTACTGAATCACTTCCTTTAACATTTTCAGGGCATTGATAAATAATTTTGAAGGAATTATTATTTACATTTATAATTTCCCAGTATTTATCAAACTCCTCTTTATTAAAAAAATATTCAAATTTTCCAATGTTAATTTTAATATTTTTTATTTTATTTAAATTTTTTGATTCAATTGCTATTCTAATATATTGAGTAAAACCGTAATTACTTTTCCAGGATTTATCAATAACAGAATAATTCAATTTAAATATTTTTCCTTTAGTTGTAATACTTTGAATTTCTATATCTTTAATATTGTTTTGATTAATCCCGTCAATCTTTAATGTAATTGGTTGAAATATATTTACATTTTTAATATATTTATTTACAAATAAGCCAGTTATAATAATTAATAAAATAATAAATATTAAGATTGCAAGTCTTTTAGTAGTAATAATATTTTGCTTTATATTTTTTTTATAAAATTGCATAGTTTGTATTATACAGATGTTTGAGCCTTATATAATTATATTTTCTCCATACTGAAACAAAAATAGAAAGAAGAATCGAATACACAAAATGACAATAACACATAACAAAATACTTATTTACAATATTGTTGTAAAAGTCCCATAGCTTGTCTATCTCCTTTATTTGCAGCAATATTCCAATCAAAACAAGCTTCTGAAATATTACCTGCAAAATACTTTGCGATTCCCCTGTTTACATAAGCACTAATAAGTTCCGGGGATACTTCTATTGCTTTGTTGTAATCAATTATTGCATTATTAAAATCTTTTAATTCTCCTTTAATATTACCACGATTAACATAAGCTTTAGCATAATAAGGATTAATCTTTATTGCTTTATTTAAATTATCAACTGCGGCTTTAATATTTTTTTGCTGATAGTTTAGTATACTTTTGTTATACCATGCTTCGTAACTATACGGATTAATACTTATAGCTTTATTTAAATCATACATAGCTCCTTTATAATCATTTAAAATAGTCTTTATATGACCTCTGTTACTGTATGCTTTATCATAAAGTTTATTTAACTGAATTGCTTTATTTAAGTGTTCAACCGCACTATTATAATCGTTTTGTTCAAATTTTGCTATTGCAAGATTAGAATACGCTTCTGAATAATATGGATTTAATTTAATTGCACAATTAAAATCCGTAATTGCTTTATTGTAATCCTTTGATATAATTTCTGCTCCTCCCCTGTTATTATATGCAAGAGGAATATTAGTATCCTTTTCAATTACATTATTAAATAATGTATACGTATTTTCCCATATAAAATTTCTGGAATATGTAAATATCATATAAACGATTAAATATATGTAGCTTATTGTTAATATTATTGGCTTTAATTTACGAATCTTAATATCTGTGCTATGAATTATCCAAAGTAAAATATTCCCAATAATTATGAATAATCCCAAATATGGAATATAAGTATAACGTTCAGCAACAATAACACTACCACCAAAACCAACAATATGAAGAACAATTGATATTGTAATTAAAAAAAATAAAATTCCGAATATTATCTCTCTTTTCAGTAATGATAGCTTTTTAATAATAAGAAAACTAAATATAATAATCAAAATAATAAATATCGGTGAAATATAATAAACAACAGGCAGATAATCATTAAATTTTAATGGATATGAATGAAGTACCGATAAGTTAAATGGGAAAAATATCCCTAGTATATAAAATGATAAAGAATAACAACCTAAAAAAATCCTTTCAAAAAAAGAATAATCAATAGTATGAATTTGCATCTGATTTGCACTTAACGGACTGTATATAAAATGAATATATGTAGAAATTACAGGGATTATTATAAATGGTATTTTTTCAATAATAGTTTTAAAAGTGATTTTACGTTTATAATAATAATCAAACAATATTAAAATAAACGTAAGTGTAACACCTGAAAATTTTGAAAGTACTGACAAAATTGATAAAATAACAGCAAAAAGGTATAGAAATATTTTACTTTTCTCTTGCAAATATTTGGCATAGCAAATAAGAGAAGACAAGAAAAATAATGAATACAGCAGATCTTTTCTTTCAGCAATCCAGGCAACAGATTCAACACGATAAGGGTGAATTGCAAAAAGCAAAGAGACAATTAAGGCTAAATTAAAATTCTTAAAAATATAACTTATTAGTATATAAACCAGTACAATATTTATTAAATGCAATATAAGATTTTCAATATGATATGGTTTAGGATTTAATTTCCATATTTTATAATCTGCTGCAAATGAAATTAATGTAACCGGTAATTCATCTTTTACATAAGAAAATATAATTTCTTTAATACCGTTAAAAGAAAAATCTCTTATATATTTATTTTCAGTAACATAATAATCATCATCATATTTAACAAAATTATTATCAAAAGAATTTGAATAAGCAAAAATTGTAACTATTAAAATTACAGATAATAATATATAATTTATATATTTATTTTTATTTAATATTCCATTATTTTTTGAATTAACTATTAGCTTTTTTGTATTTGTATGAAGCTTTTGTTTATTCATTTCTTACAATTATCTATTTTTTTATAATAATAACACTTTAAAATTTTAACATCCTAAATAATAGCATATTACGCCAATAATAAGAGCGATAAATATTTTTATAAGTTTAATTATAAAAAAACTTTTTTTTGATTCTGCAATTAATAGCAACCCTCCATGACCTTCTTGCACAATTGAATTTGCTAATAAAATGCTGAAAGGTACAGCTCCTGTAGAGAATAATGTAATAAAAATAATATGTGGTCCGGATATTGGGATAATACCAATTAAAATCGAAAGTAATAAAACATAAAAAAGATTGTTCTTAACCCATAATTCTATATCAAAGTAATGATAAGTTAAAGCAATTAAAGTTAATGCACCAAAAGTCCATAAGAAAATCTTTAAAAAATGCTTTTTAATAACATGCTCCCATAAATGATCTTCAAGGAAATGATCCGGAACAATTATAACAATAAATAATGAGACAATACATCCTAAAATAAACAATATCAATTCCCAATTAATATTATTAAAATCAAATGTATAGCCAACAAACTGTGATAAAGTAACTAATATTAAAACTGCAATAAGTAATGCCCTTTGAAAACTTATTTTCTTAAAATGTTCTATAATATTTCCTCTGTTAAAAGTCAGACAACCTTCTTCTTCGTGAGTTTGTAAATGTAATTCTACTTTATTTATAAGTGACTTCTTAAAAAATAAATTAACAATATATCCGGAAATCAAACCTAAAACAGTAATAATTATTATTAATTTGATTGCAGTATAAGGTATTAATGTTAGCATAACAAATGCTTCATCACCAATTGTAACAATTGTTGCTGTGAGTAAAGCTGCAAAATTTATAATATTATGAGTGTAAAGTGATACCGCGGTGAAAGTCCCCACACAACCCGGTAAAATACCTAAGCCTGACGATATAAACAATTGAAAAAAAGATGAATTTTTTAAATTCTTACTCCAGCCCCCTTTTGATTTAACATTTATATATTCAATTATCAGCATCATAAAAAGCACAAAGCCAGATACCATAAGCGTTTGCTGGATAATTTCAAAAAAATTTAGCTTCATTTTATATTTTTATTATTTTTCATTTACAGAAACAGCTATTATTTGAATTTTTCTTTCCAAACTTGCTGCCGGACTATAAACCGAATTTCTTTGGTCTTTAGGATCGTCACTTACATTTTTATTTGCCAATGTTTTTCCATAAGCAATTAATTCAAACTTAAGCTGTCCTGACTTAATATATTGTTTTAATTTCCCGTTATTATATTCATTAAAATAATTAATTAAGCTTGAAATTCTTCGTTTTGCTAAATTAAAATTATACTCAGCTGTATTTAACGGACTTGTATATCCTTTAAGTGTAATAATTATAGTTTGACCTGTTTTTAAAAGATTTTCCAATAGAACCGAAAATTTTTTAAGATCGTTGTACCCGCTTTCAACCTCATTCATAAAAAATAAATCAATATCTTCAATTGATTTTTCTTTCTTCTCCCCTTTTAATCCATTAGAATATTCCTGACGATAAATTTCAGTCATTGCTAAATATTTGTTTATTGTTGATTCATAATTAAGTGTAGTTATTGTATCATTACAGCGTGGATTAGGTTCATCATTATGAAAATACAGAGTTATTGGCACTAACTGTTTAATTGATTTTATTTGAGTTGTTATAATCTTTACTTTGTTAATGCTATCATTTTGTGGATTTTTTAATTTTATAAAATAAATATCATTACAGCATGTTTCATTTTTACCAGATTTCGTTGAAGACCGGTTAGAAGAAAAATATGCTTTTGAATAATCATAATTTAATGAATAGTATAAATCATTATTTATTGAATTTATTGGAATCCCGATATTTTCAGGCTTGTTCCAAGTTACAAAATCTCCTTTAGATTTAAAAATGTCATACCCGCCAAAATTATCATACCATTCAGAGCTAAAATACAAGGAGGTATCAACATTATTGAAAAAAGGTGTTACTTCATTATCAATAGAGTTTATAATATTTCCCATATTTTTCACATCACCAAAACTGCCGTTTTTTTTTATTTCGCAATACCAAATATCAAATTTCCCGTATCCTTCTTTTCTATCGGATACAAATAAGAGGTATTCTCTACCCTTGAATTTTGCTAAACTCGGTTGCGTTGTATATGCACCATTTTTATTAATACTTTCAGGTAATAATTCAGGGGCTTGCCAATTATTATTAATCTGCTTACTTCTATAGATTTTAGATGTTTTATTTTGAATATCACTCACACTAAAATACAATGTGTTAAAATTTGAAGAAAACGAAAAATTTGCAATATGATAATTTCTCTTATTAATAATTGTATCAATAATTTGCGGATTAATCCAGGATGTATCTTTTTTTATTGATTTAAATATTTTTGATGTAAAATTAATGCTATCTTCTTTATTTACCGGATGATATGAAGAGTAATATAAAACCGAATCATTAAAATCAGTTGCATAAAATTCACTAAATGAGGTATTAATATTTGTATTTAATCTGTAAACATCAACATTTTTGGGGTTAAATCCAAGGTATATTGCATTTTCGCAAGAATTAATTTCATGTTTTGATTTAAGTGAATAATAATCATTTATATTTTTATGTTTAATATAATATTCGTTAAAATATTTTTGAGCCTTTTGATAAGCACCAAGATTTTTCTCAACTATTCCAAGCCAAAATTTAATTAATGGATACTTATCTTTGTTTTTATCATTTAAAACATATTTATACCACGTTTCTGCTTCTTCGAAATCATTGATCATTCTGCATGACTCAGCATAATTATATGCAACCTCGTAGCTTTTACTAATCTCTAATACCTTTTTATAATAAATATAAGAGATATTATAATTTTTTTCTTCAAAAGCGTTATCCGCAATTTTTAAATAATTTTTTACGCTTTGAGATAATAATATTTGACTCTTTACAATAATAATTATTATCAACAATATGACACTCTTAAAACTCATTAATATATTTCAATATAAATCCCGAATTTTATAAATCTAATAGTATTAAAACACTATTAACTATCTTTTTGTTTGTAATATTAGTTTAAAAATTATAAACGTTTAAAATATTATATTTTTAAAAAAAACTAATTTCATAAAAATATATTTTTTTTATGAAAAATAAATAATAAGAAGAAAATGTAAAATTATAAAATAAAAAGAGGCTGTACTTTCTAAGACAGCCTCTTAATTTTTCTTTATTAATATTTTTTATAATAGGCTTTTGCCTCCTCCTGATTTTTCTCCTAAATTAATTCCTATCATTATTTCGTGAGACCCATTTGAATAATTTTGTATTTTCTTCAATGAATAATCAAAAGCATAGCCTAAATATATTTTTTTGATTTTAAATCCAATCAAACCAACAATATCTTCATCAGATCGATAAGAAACACCTAACCAATAATCTTTTTTGATATAGAGTTTTAAATTTCCATCAACTTGAAAAGGTGTTCTCTCAGTAGATTTTATAAATACAGAAGGTTCAATATCAAAATTATTTCCTAACCCAAATTTATAACCTCCAAATAAAAAATAATGCCTTACTAATTTATTATCAGGATTATCATTATTTCCTAATTTAATCTTAAATTGTAATAATTGATTTGCAGATGCTCCTATATAATACTTATCTCCGTATAAATATAAACCAGCATTTGCATCGGCAGCAAAATCATTATAAACTGAATTGGTAATCGAAGGATCATAATCATCAATTAATTCAAGGTTTCTTTCATCAAGTTTATACTCAAAAGCGGAAAAACCTACTCCAATTCCCAGTTTAGATTTAATACCATCTAAACGTAAATGATATGCAAAAGAACCTTGGAATCCGGTATTATTAATTGAGCCAAATCCATCATTAAAAATATATCCTCCTATACCGATATTCATACTTTTTATAGGAGTATAACCACTAATTACCTGTGTAGATGGTGCATCTTTTATTCCAAGCCACTGTTGTCTTGCAGTTAATGTAATAGGTGTATAGTTAACACTCCCTGCTATTGCTGGGTTAATTAAAAAAGGGTTTAACGTATATTGACTATACATAGGGTATTGCTGAGCAATAGCTAGTTTTGAAACCATAATTATGATTACTCCTACTAATAAAATCTTTTTCATAATATTTTTTTTAAAATTTATAAAAAACTTTTATACACTCT
>Ga0247841_10008637_pt1 | contig 14582 bp, 6 predicted proteins | sample LaCruzMarch2015__2_FD_192410 | JGI IMG/M metagenome (GOLD analysis project Ga0247841, IMG submission 192410) | Freshwater microbial communities from meromictic Lake La Cruz, Castile-La Mancha, Spain - LaCruzMarch2015_18m | ecosystem: Environmental > Aquatic > Freshwater > Lake | place: Spain...
ATAACTCTCAACGGAGAAATAGTCTTAACAACTCTATCCTCAGAATCATATTCATATTTCATTTGAGTCACGATATCTGCCGCGGCCATCAATTCCATGCTAATTCGATTTTCCGAATCATACCAAAATTGAGTATATGAATCACCCGTAACAATTCTCTTTAAATTATTATCAAAATAATAACTGTAAAGAGTATTCAAATCCGGTGTACTTCTATACTCTTCGCTCAATAAATTCCCATTATAATCATAAGTATAAACCTCTTGCCCATTTCCAACATCAACTTTTATAACATGCAAGCTCTTTCCAGAATACGTATATGAAACATCTTGAGAATTATCTAAATAATCTATTTTAGTTGTTCTTCCGAGAGAATCGCTAATGACTCTTCCATCACAAACACCGTCGCCAGTACAACCATTCAAACAATCAACAGAAATAACCGGACCAAACTCCCCATAATTTATACCGGGCATACAAATACCTGTGCCATCAGAATTACATCGGCCAACTTCACCAGTACACCTCGGATCAACACAGGTGTTAGTATAAGAATCACAAACAGTTTCAGACGGACATGGAATAAAAATTCCAACACCAATCCCCCCCATAGCACTATTGTCAACACTGCAGATACCAGTACTATCCGAATTACACTTACCGACTTCCCCATCGCATTTTAAATCAACACATTGAGCTAGTCCTGGAATACATTCAGTCCCACCAGGACAGGCCAAAGAAACAGGATTGCCGGAAGAATCAGAAGAACAAATTCCAGTATTATCTGAATCACAAATTCCAACTTCTCCGTCACAAGTTCCTGCATTCACAAAATAAAAACTAAACAAAAACAAAAATACAAAGGCAAACTTCAAATAATTTTTTTTATTCATATTCAACCACCCTATATTTAGTTTCATTTCTTATAAAAAACTTAGTTATCTTCGCAATAACCGATTCTTCTTTTTCTAAATCATAAGCAACGACACTCTTTCCAGCTTGCAAATCTTCAATATTCGCCAAACTACCGTCCGCAAGAGTTACAGAAGTATTTTCCAAGAAACAACCAGTCTTTGGAGTTGCAGCTGTTTTTACTTCCACCACTTCCGCCCGAACGTTCGCATCCGTACGTGGTTTTTGAGACTCATATGAACTAGCAACCTTGCCAGTAGGATTCTTATAAGTTTTTATCGTACCTAACGTTCTGGCACTTTGATAAAACGAGAAACCATAAGTCGCAGTCATAAGAACATCTTTCGCCAAAACTCCTCCAGACTCTTTAAGACTAACTGCAGGTTGCGTAGCGAGACGATATATTTCTGTACTCAAATCAGTAACATAACCTGATGCACCAACTACTGAAAAAACAGCATCGGTTGCCAACACGATACTCATACTAGCACCTATATCTGCCCACAGCCCTACAACAGCTACGGGAGGTAAAAAATAACCTAGCACAACAACAGATAACGTAACTAAACCCAAACCACCTGAGGCTTTATCTATAGAAGTCATATAATCTTGCAATAATTGTTTTTTAACAGGAACTTGATAGCAGGATAAATCTCTAGCAGTATTACCAACATAACCCGCATCAGCCTCGGGATCATTCTTTTCCGTACCAGTCTGCACATTCATATCGAACGGCGTCTTCCCTGAAAGTAATTTAGAATAAACTCCTTCGACGTAATTTTGATTACAATCGACATCAAAACCATAGCCACAAGTTGCAATAGTCTTTGGAGCAAACGGATGAACATTCCAAGCAGAATAAGACTTCCCCGCCTCAGATGCTGGCCAGCCTAAATTAGGATTTGTATGTGCCTGTATAAAACCGCCGTTATCTGGAAGAGCGACTTTATACTGAACATCATCGCTAGAAAAAGAATTATCGCAATCGGGGAAAACATTAGAAATAAAATAACCTTCCTTCGTTGCCAATGTATAATTGCAAGCCATGTAACATTCACCAATACCTACTTTACCTAAATTGCTATTTGCTATATCTATAAAACTCAATCCGGAAATCTGACCTGGACAAACTGTAATAGTTGCACTTGCCGGACATCCACAAAAACCGTCGCCATCATCGTCTGAGCAATAAGGTTTATCAGTTATCGAACTCTTCTTGTAATCGCTAGAAGAATATTTTGGCGGAATACCTCTCGAAACTTCATTATCCAAACTCTGAGAATTTTCAAACTTACACGAAGATGTATCGCTGTCTACTAATCTCACCGGTACAAAAACATTCTTCTCTAATTTTTCTTTTACGGATTTACCACTATCAAAATCTTTGTAAATTGTATCATAATTCGGAGTAAACCATTTATATGGAACTGTCTCAAATAAATTTTTCGCCCCCTCACTATTTACCCCATCCGCACATTTATCTTTTTGAACACAAGCGGTTTTCCATGAATTAACTAGATTTCCTTCATCATCTTTTGCCTTCAATGCTCCAGCTGTTCCTGCCGCACCATAAAACTTACTAAAATTCAACTCCCCTCTAAAACTATCTATAAATTCTTCCGGTAAATCAGTCGTTCCCTTACTCTTAGCAAATGCTTCTCCGTCGGGCAAACATTCGGCAACCGGATATGCTCCATAAAATTTCAAACCATCAATATAATATCCCGGATAATTAGACAATTTGTCACCGTTTAAAGCCGGATTAAAGAGAGGACCGAAAGGATTCAAAGGATTGTAACCATGATCTTTGTCTGCCTCATAGACTATTCCCCCAGAACATTTTGCAAAACCATTTCCAGAAACTCCCCCAGGAACAAACGTATGAACAAACGACTTAAAATATTCCGAATGCTCAACATACTCTGAACCAACACTAACTTTCTCAGTATCTCTATTTGTTTCTATCCATTTCACAGCCCTATTATATCCATCGCAGATTATACCGTCATCTACCGCAACACTATCATCAACCATCTGACAAAATTCATCTTTTTGATTATATGAATTATAAACCTCACCGCAACCAGCCATCACCAAAGGATCTGCGCTAACTATTACTGATGTTTGGTTATTCTTCCCATCCCCTACATAATCCAAAACAGTACAAGTTCTATCAACATCCCCCTGACAAGTTCCTTGGCAATTATTATCAACATCATCTACTCTTTCTTCCTGTAGAGGATTTCTACAGAAAGCCGCACCAGCATTATCTCCGACGCCATCATTTTCGGAATCAAAGAAACATAAACTTTCTTTCCATTCTCCACTTGCACTTCCGTTTTTCTGAGCACTCGCCCAATTAGCTGTTACTGCCGCATCTTTCTCATTACCATATGGCCAATCTGCACAGTCTCCATCTTCTTTTCTTATACTATCCAAATCATAATCTAACCAATTAGTAGCTCCTGAAATATTGTAAGGATCTATGTCCTTAACCTTAATAGTAGAATCAATCAAACAATAAACTGAGGCACTATCTTTTGTCAATGTTTTCGAAAAAGTATTCTCAGCACTAATAACTAAATTACCAGTTGCAAAATTATCAGAATTTATACTGTATGTTTTTACACTACTTCTCTCCAAAACATTCTCAGAGTAGTCTACCAAAGAGTATACAATTTCAACAGAACCTGTCAAATCTTCATCAGATACAGATCCGCCATCAGAACTAACATCAAAAGATAAATCTAAATCCACCCCACATTTTACATTGATGCCAGAAACTACTTTTCCTTCAATTTCTGCTTGAATATTTCCACCAAAACCCAATGTAAATTGATTACCATCGGACAAGCAACCCAAATTATTATTGCAATCACACCAGCACTTGTTATTTATATCAGAATATTCACTCAACGACGGAATTATTTTAGTAGAACAACTTGAACAGTCCCACTGACACGAAGCCTCTCCCTCGTCAGGATTATGACAAAATGGTTTAAAAGACGGCCAATCTATTTCGCCCTCCAGATTATAACTTCCTTTTTCTGGTCCACCAAAATCACACTTTTCAACCTTATCTTTAGTCGCATCTAATACGCCATTTCCACAATCACCTCTAAAACCCGTCGAATACTGACTAAAACCATTAACGTCAAAACTAATAACATTTCCTTTCAAACTAACATTTGGTCTCGGATACATCTTAACTCCATCTTTGTAAATAATAATATCATCAACTGTTTTTCCTTCCGGCACGACAACATCCAAAAAAGTCAATCTCGCACTTCTGTTCAACCCAGGATTATTTTCAGAATCAACAAAAATAGAATTTTCAGAAAGCTGAACAGCTTCCATAAAGTTATTCCCACTTCCAGAAATACCTGATATGAAGTCTATTTGTACGAATTCATTTTCAACATCAAGATTAATTGGAGAAGAAAATAAATATTTATTAAAATTATAATTTGCAAAAGAATTCCCATTACTGCTCCCTTCTATCATTAAATCATTAGCTACGTTATCATAAGCAGAAAAATTCTCGAATTGATTAGCAGAACTTCCAGATAAAGCAATTCCATTTGTATTATTAAAAATAGTCAACTCTTCAAAATTAGAATTTATTACATTACTTAAATAAAGCCCATGTACGGAAAAACCAGTAATCGTCCCATTCTTAACAATTAAATTGTTTTTTCCAGCAGAATAAATTCCCAACGACCCACCATCATCAATTTCGTTTTGCCAAATCAAATATGGATCTTCTCCGTTAATACCTGGACGAACCGCCCAAACATTTGTTAAATCCCAACTACTAATTGGTTGATTAAAACTATCCTTAAAATAATTCGGAGATTCGGTCGCATTTACTTTTATACAACCAGGATAACCAGCATCGGGATTATTACTACCATATATCCAAACGCAACTCATCAAATTGGAATCATTTACAAAAACGTATGAATTGCGCACAACCGCCCCTCTTCCAACATAAAGTATTCCGATTAAAGCGCCCCTTCTACCTGCACGATTAACAACTCCTGCTGAAAATGAATTAGAGATGAGTGCTGAGTGATAAGTCATACCAACCAAACCTCCTCGGTAACTAGCTGACGCACTAGAACTAACTTCGGCTATAGAGTAGCTATTCGAAATTAATGAATCTTCTGCATAACCAATCAAACCCCCAACAACGTCCGAACCGCCAACTATACCATTAGAATAACTATTATTTACAAAACTATTAGAATGAACCAATGCCCCAACTAAACTTCCAACAGCCTCGCCCCCTGTGATGTTAACTCTTTCAAGCCCTACCCGATTTACACTCCCTCCACTTATGATCTGGCCAAACAGACCAACAGAATTGAGAGAAGGGCGATAAATGTACAAATCAGAAATTACGTGTCCATTACCCTCAAGAGTTCCGGTAAATTCAAATCCATTAACTTCATTTCCTATCGGTTCAAACCCGGCCCCATTATTCCAATTCTGGGTATCAGAACAATCAATGTCGTTCATCAAAAAATAGTCGCCATTCAAATTATTTTTCATATTCTGCAAATCATTACAATTTAAAATATTAAATGTGGGAGGACTACCTAAAATTGTTTTCCCATCCATATCAAAAATAACATCATCAACAGCTACGTCAAAACAAGTCCCCTTAAAACTATTAATATCCTTTTCCAATAAATAATATTTCGTCGCATCATCCAAAACTTTACACTCATTAATTTTTTCAACATTTCTACATTCTCCATTTTTGCAAATCTGTTTTCCTTCGTCTAAATTTTGAGAATTTGAATTTCCACAAGAACCGCCTAGTCCTAAAAATCCAGAATTGAAAACACACCATTCATTTAAACTATTTTCACATTCAGTTTTATCGCATAAATTAAATAATCCATTTCCGCATTGTGAACAAGTTTTTATTTGCCCAGGTGTTGAACATGATTGAGAACAACACCTATCAGAATCGGAAGCAATTACATCACTTCCTTCACAATATTGATTCTCAGAGCAAATAAATCCATTTTTCCCGCCGCAAGTTGAAGCCAAAGTTTCATTTAAAATACAATCTCCATTAAAACAATACTCATTTTTTTCACAGCTATCATTTTTAAAACTTCCCTGAGAACAATAGTTATATTGCATATCATTAACGCAACTTCGAACATTTTCCTGTTCACATCTTACATATCTCATCGATAAATTCAATCCAAGAGGTCCATTCAAGCATGGTTTCTGAGGACCAGACCAAGGATAAGTAGCTCCATCAGAACAAACAAACCCTGCAAGTTCAATATGGCTATTGGGCATAGTATAATTATTAGCTAGCAATTTAAAATTATAATTCTGTCCCGTAAAATTTAGAACAGCATAGTCAATAGTTGAAGTAGGAGAAACTCCGAAAAACCCATATGGCAATTCTATCCATTTCAAAACATCTGCATATCTCCTAGTACCTGGAATACGCTCACTTACATAATAAGTATGATTAATATATTTAATCTGAGAATCCAAATCAAGTCTAGAAACAGCAGAAGAAAATCCAGAACTAAAAACTGCATTCCATTGTTCTACAGAAGGATATGCTGAATTCTCAGGTTTAATATCAGAATCGCTATTTGTCCAAATAACTCCAGGAGTTTCAGGCAAACCAATTTCTCCAGCAGAAATAAGTGTTAAACTAAATAAAAATAATATCCCTAAAAAGATTAAAAATTTATTGCACATTTAAACCCCACTTCCATTAGGCAAGGGAGCAGGTTCCGCAGGAAAAACATCCAAATCACCAAAGTCTAACTCTCCGCCAGGAACTTCAAAAGCCTCATTCATTTCTCTAATCTCATTTAACTCATCAACTATTTTTCCAAGTTTCTGTTTTCCATCTACGAAAACTACGGGAGCAATTTTTATCGAGGTAGGTTTATTTGGTAAACCTCTAAATGCGTACACTCTCGAACCCCCGATATCGGGAACGCTTTCTCTAGTACCTACTCTTAATTCTTTATTCCAATAAACATAAAATTTAATCGACGATAAATTCTCTTCCGACAAAGAGTTACTGTCTCTCATTACTTGAATATACAAAGTTTCATTCGCAGGAGCATAAAAAGTATACTCGTTTCCAATCTGTAAACCCAAACTAGAAAAATCTGGTTTCAATAGCTGACTAAACCAAGGGAAAAGAAGATAACTCACAATGCCCACACCGATAATTACTACCAAAATTAAAACAACAGTCGAGACAACTTCTGAAATACCTCGCTTATTTTTTTCTCTCATCTCAAATAAGGATATCCTCCATTAATATCTAAATTAATTGCCCAAACATTTGCGAAGTCCCAATCTAAATAAGTTGCTTGCTGTTTCATTTGCTCTGTTGTTTTACTAACTCCTGTGAAACTTGTTACTTGCCCAGAAGAGGAGGTATCCCAATAAGAATTAGAAGCAACACATCCCGAACCAACTAAACCCCCGACAGGAGTAGAACCTATTACCTTTCCTGTTGAATAAGAATTATTTATTGTTCCGCTACCTGAACCAATTAAACCTCCTACATACCCGTAGGATACACGACTAGAAGATACATTTCCTTTTGCATAACAATTAGTTACTATTGAATTTGATATTCCGATTAAACCTCCAACGTGATTATTAGATGAAACTACATTTCCAGTCGCATATGAGTTAGACACTACGCCAGCATACGAAGCTCCAGCAAGACCTCCAGTAGCTTGACCAGACGAGGTCACACTTGCAGTAGAATATGAGTGAGATATCACTCCTCCACTATTAGTAGCTCCGACAAGACCTCCAACAGAAGAAGTCTCAGCAGACACTCTTCCAGTTGAATAACAATTAACAATAGTTCCAGAAGACCAGCCAACTAATCCTCCAACATTATAACTACTAACTCCTCCGGCTACATTTCCCGAAGATGAAGAATTTGAGATTATTCCTCCTTGTTGATATCCGACTAATCCTCCGATTAGATGATCGCCAGAAAGTATATTAACGTTAATTAGTCGAACATTAGAAATATTTCCAGTCATCTGACCAAACAAACCGATAGTTGACTCGCCCGGCCTATTTATATACAAATTACTTATTTCGTATCCTGCTCCATCAATAGTTCCTGAGAAACCTTCAATAGGTTCAAATCCCGTACCATTATTCCACCCACTAGTTACTGAACAATCGATATTATTTTGCAAAATAAAATTAGAACTAAGAACATTTTTTATATTTTGTAAATCAGTGCAATTATAAATTCCATAAGTAGTTACTCCCAAGGTTTCTAAATTGTTATTTGCCTCTTCCCCAAAATAAATTAAATAAGGATATCCGTTATTAATAGCCCAAGTATTTGCAAAATCCCATCCAACAAACGTACCTAGCGTTTTCATCTCTGCAGTTGTTTTTCCTTCTCCGCCTGCAGAAGTTGTCTGACCAGAAGTTTGATTGTTGTAATAAGAATTTAGAACCTGAGCAGAAGAATCTCTTTTTAATCCAAGCAACCCTCCCCCGTCGCCTCCAGAAACAATAACTTTGCCAATAGAGTACGAGTTCGATATAATCCCTCCTCCCATTTCTTGCCCGACAAGTCCTCCAACACTCCGACTACCAGAAACATTTCCTATCGCATAACAATTTTGGATAATTCCTCCGCCCCAATTAGTTGCCACAAGTCCTCCAACATTATTTCCCCCAACGACATTTCCAGAAGAATAAGAACTAGAGATACTGCCATAGTTATTTAAAACTAAGCCAGCCTGCTCTCCATCGCCAATATTATTAGCTGATGCAAAAGAGCCACTTATATTTCCATAATTATTAGCAACCAGCGGAGCACTGTATCTCCCTACATTTACCGCAGAAGAAGACTTTTGAATAGATCCATAATTAGTACACGAAATTCCCGCTCTTCCTTCTCCCTCTTGCACTCCTCCATTAAACACGAAGGAAGATTTCACGACGCCTGATACCGAAGAATTTAGAACATACCCATAATTGAAAGAAGTAATTCCTCCAGTACCATACCTTCCTCCAAATATATCTATAGAAGAAAATACTAAATTTGATAAAATTCCAGAATTATTCTTCACAAAAGCGACACCTGGAAGATTGTAAGCATTAGTATAGCCTGTCATATTTATATATAACTCCTCAATTACATGCCCCTCGCCATTTAAAGTTCCAGAAAATTCTCCTATTGGTTCAAATCCCGTACCATTATTCCAATTTCTCGTCTCAGAACAGTCGATATCATTTGCTAATTCATAGCTCGCATTCAAATTATTTTTTATATTTTGTAAATCGGTGCAATTATATATTTTATAAACATCATCAACTATTCCGTCTAAAACGCAAAGTCCGTTCACACAAGAATAATTAGAATAACAATCGCTATTATTTACACAAGAGTCGATAGTGCCGCTAACATTAACCATCTGCAACATCCATTTATCACAGCTAGAATTATCAAAAGAGTTACACCCGCATTTCCAAACGTCACTCTGTTTCTTACAAGAATATGTAATAAATAAATTTTCGCCGTTTTTAAAATCTTTAGAAACATTAACAGTTATATTTGTAGAAGCAAAATCTGTTATCCAATTAGAATTTCCTACAGTCGCCTGCGGAAATGTAAAATTAATCCATCTATTACTTTCTTGACTCCAATAATAACCTTTTCTATATATGTACGCACCAGAATGATTAACAGTCGCCTTAAAAGTCTTAATCTGGGAAATTAAAACATCCTGATCTGGAGAAATACTAAAGACTGTCTTATTTCCATCGAATATATCCACTGGTTTAGAATATCCTGAGAGATTATATTCTGCCTCCTCTGAAATGAACTTTCCTGTAAAAAAACTAGTTTCAAATAAAGAATAAGCCACCCCGATAATTACAATTAAAAGAAAAAGAAAAAAATAATTAAAGAAACCTCCAAAACTGTCCTTACTCTTCTTTTTATTTCGCCCCATTTTCATCCAATTTATTCATTTCGGAACTATTTAAGTTTTGTTGAGATGGAGAAGTAGTCCCTCTTTGCTTTAGCCAGATAAAAAAGACAACAATCACTGCTAAAAGAAGAATAGCGATAAAAACAATTAAATAAATTTTTAACTTATCCATGCCAGTTTTTTCATCGCCCAAAGACTCCTCAGCGCCATCAAAAGAACCAGCCGGATCAATTGGCGAATTTACGCCTGCCTCTCCTGCAGGAGAACCACTATTATTCTGCTGACCAGAACCTAATTCGGGAGAACTCGGAGGTGCTGGCAAATTAAGTGCAGAAACAAATCCTATTAATAATAAAAAAACCAAAATTGCCAACCCTTTTTTCATTCCATAAAGACAGAATAATACTATTTAAACATTTTGAATAATTTTAATTCTATAGAAAATATTAAAAAAAGGAATTTATAGTTTTATTGACAACTTAAAATGATTTTATTTTAAGAAGACTGGATTTTTGATGTTGGCGAAAATATAAAATTAGTATTGTATCTTTTAAGTAGTAACAAACAAAAGCTTTAAATACCTCTAAAGTTTAGATAAACCATGGCAAGAAATTTAGTGTATTATGGTGGAGGTTATCTCTACGTATCTACAGACTGGCATGGAGATTACTCCTTATTTCAAGAATGGATAGAAAAAGTCAATGAACATATAAAAAGAAAAAAACCTTCTCTAGCAAGAGCATTAATTCTTGGAGATATAACAAACCCAAAAAAAGACGAAGATGTCTTAACGAATGGAGATATAGAAATAATAAACGCAATAGAAAGAAATACAAGTTTCCCAATTAACTTCTTAATGGGAAATCACGAAAGAGGATTAAACATTCTAGCAAATCTTAAAAAAGAGGGTCACGACATACAAAGATACCTAACAAAATTTAATGCTTTAACTAGAATTAAACCAGATTATTTAGGAAAATTAGAGCATTTGCCAACCTCCGCAACAACCGAGAACGGAATTATCTTAACTCATGCAGGGCTTCCAGCGATTGGCAGAGGAATAGAATATTTATTCGAACCAGAAGAAGAAGACATCGACAGAATAACTGAAGGAGCAGATGAAGATTTTGATCCACAGAAAATTCAAATTAAACTAAACGAACTTGGGATAAAATACTCTATAAGTGGGCACACCCCACTAGCAAGATTTATACCTGAATGCCAAAAAAGTGGAATGGTTGCAATTAACAACAGACGAATAATCTTCACATCGAACGACGGATATTCTCCCGGTAGAAAAACAGGATTATGCATAAACCTTCAAAAAGATTACCAAAATTTAGTTGACGAGCTTAAAGCAGATGGAGATATTACCTATCTAGATTAATTCCAAGGCCGGAATTCAACAATCTCTATCGTTTCATCTGGAAGAAGTTGTTTCATAAAAGATTCCAAATTCATCTTGTTATTCATATCTTTTACACTAAATTGAGGATTAAGACCATAGCTAGAAAAAGTCCCAGATGATAAATCCACCTTTAACCTACCTCCCACTCTTTTCATTTCTCCAGCATAAATAACTTCTTCGCCAAGACTTAACTGAATATGTTTAATACCTTGTTCATTTTGAACAGAAAATTTATTAGCAAAACGCAATTTCCCCTCTGCTGTTAAAACCCAAGTAGCTGTTTCTCCTTCTCGAATAGCTATTTTTGTAACGGACCCTCCTTCAACAATCGTAGTCATCAAATCTTTTCTAGCGTTTGCAATTCTATATTCGGGTCTAACGATTGAATCATATTCGGTAGCAGATATCTTTTTTAGCTCTTTCTCTGAAATAGCTCCTCCTATTTGGTCTCTCACTGTTCTAACAGGAGAAGTTTTGATTTCAGAAGCATCGATCCATTTATAACGAAAATTTCCATCTCTTTTAAAAACTCCTGCAAGCCCTACCTCTTTAGTTGAATACTTAATATTTCCTAATTCGTCTCTTAAAATTTTATGAGACGCGTCATAAAGAGGGACACGAACAACAGCTCTGTTAGCAGAAGAATCGACTGAAAGAATCTCGGCTGTGGTCCACATGCCTGGCTCAGAACGAGAAACAACTACTTTCTCACCTACTGTAAAACTGCCAAGTTTATTAAAACTATACCTAACTTGAACTTTTCCCTCATTTGAAATATCTGCTACAATTGCTTCTAAATCCTTACCACTAGTTCTACTAAAAACCTTGACCTTTGTGCCAACAGAAACTCTCTTACCTAAAAAAGCAGGTAACCCTCCGCATCTGCCATCGTTTAAATTATTAAACGGACAGAGATTTGCCCTACTACATTGTTTACATTCAAAAAACTTATTACCTACTCCCTCCTTCTGAATAACGCCGCTAGGAATAAAATTACTATTATGCACAACAACCCCTTCTTCACCGACGACAAAATTATGATATTCTCCTGCCTCTAAATTATAAACTAAAAATGGCTCTTCAGTTTCAATATCCGTTAATTTCGTAATTTTAACTTTCGAACCATTCACCAAAGTCAATTCATCTCCAACTTGCAACTCCGACGCAGAAATCCACTCACCATTTATCAAAAACGGATGCTCCTCAGTTACCCTGAGTTCGCTAGCAGAAATAAATGTTAAACTAAATAAAACCAAAATGCTTAAGATAATAAATAATTTTCTCATCATACTCTTCCCGGATCTACTGGCTCAGGCGGTAAATCTAAAAAGATATTTAGATACGGATAACCCTCATTAATACTTGGGTTAATCCCCCAAACATTATCAAAATTCCAACCACTACTGGAGAAAGTATTAACATCTTTCATTTCTTCTGTTGTCTTTCCTTTTCCTCCCGCGCTTGTTAATTTTCCAGAAGAATTAATATCCCAAAAAGATTCCTGAACTATTCCCTTAGGAAGCCCCCCTATAAGGCCTCCAGTACCAGATACAATACCTCCAGCATAAGAATTCAAAACAGAACCACCATTAATGCCCCCAACCAATCCGCCAACTCGATTCACTCCCACCACATTAACAAAGGAATAACAATTAGATATTGCACCATCATTATACAAAAAGCCAGCAATCCCGCCTATATCCCCATTCAAAAATCCAACAATCCCTCCAACTATGCGATAATTCCCAACATTACCACTAGAATAAGAATTCAAAATTCTTCCTCCTCCCAAATATCCTGTAATCGCCCCAACATATTGACTCCCAGTAATATTTGCATTGACGACACCCAAACTAGAGACGCTTCCACTAATGCTCGAAAACAACCCCACCATCACTGAAGAAGGTCTATTTATATACAAATTTTTAATTTTAAAACCTTGCCCATCAAAAGAACCACCAAATCCTCCAATTGGTTCAAAACCAGAGTAACCACTAAACCAGTAACCCCCATTATTCTTGCAATCTTGGCTATTTTTGTACTGACTAACTTGCAGATACGGATGATTGCAGTATTCTTCAAAATTCCAACTTCTAGTTTCAGAACAATCAATATCATTTGCTAATTTATAATAAGCCCTCGGAGTCATATCTAAATCATTTATGTGCTGCAACTCTTCACAATTTCTAATTAAAGTATAGGGGCATTCTCGTGATAACTTTCCAGAAGCTTTATTCAAATAACAACCCGCCGGATTTAAAGAAATAATTGTTCTGTTTTGAAATCCATTAATACAAGAGTCTGACCAATCAGAATATTTAAAAAAACAACTTGGACATTCTCGTGATAAAATTGGGGCTCTGCCTAAATAGCAGCCAGCAGGATTTGAAGAAGTAATTATTCTAGTCGAGTATCTATTAGTACCGTCGCAGACACTCCAGTCAGAATATTCTTGAGTACAATTCCAAATTCCCCGAATTTCCAAATTAGGATAACCTCCATTAATACCTGGATTAATTCCCCAACTGTCATCAAAATTCCATCCTGCATTCAAAAAAGTATTAACATCCCTCATTTCTTCCAAAGTTTTATGCGTATTAGCATCGTCAGAATAAGGACTTTCATAATCATTAAAATTCCAAAAAGAATTAGAGATAGTAGTACTTCCGCCCGGCCATATATACCCAAAAGGCTCACTCCAATAAAAGCTCCCAAATACATTCCCCAAGAAATAAGAATTGTTTACCACAGCATTATAAAAAGAGCCAGCAATCCCTCCTAGAAGTCTTCCGCCGTTTGCAGAAATATTTCCCTCCATATAAGAGTTACTCAAAGTTCCTCCAAACAATATTCCCACCAAACCACCAGTAGAAAATGTCTCTCCAGACAAAATTCCAGTAAAATAAGAATTAGACAAATCTCCTCCACCAGAAAATTCACCAATTAAACCTCCACTCGCATATTGAAGAACCGTACGTACAATTTCGGGATGATACATCTGCACTATACTCATATTGGACCCTGAATTTATAATCTGACCAGAACCCTGGTTTGTACCCATTAAACCTCCCAAGCTTTTGTATCCTTGAATAGTGCCTGATGAAAAAGAATTAATAATCGTAAAGGTATTACCGGACCATGAATGCCCTACTAGGCCTCCATACGATCCGCTGAAAGGAGAAAGATGGCACACTCCCGGAGGACAAATTGAAGAGGGATCTATAACAACTGCAGAAATATTTCCATCAAAAGAAGAATTTGAGATATTCCCGGAATATAACATA
>Ga0247841_10008638_pt1 | contig 14581 bp, 10 predicted proteins | sample LaCruzMarch2015__2_FD_192410 | JGI IMG/M metagenome (GOLD analysis project Ga0247841, IMG submission 192410) | Freshwater microbial communities from meromictic Lake La Cruz, Castile-La Mancha, Spain - LaCruzMarch2015_18m | ecosystem: Environmental > Aquatic > Freshwater > Lake | place: Spain...
ATGCAGTGGTTGGGTTTATGGTTCAGAATACACATTTTCTTCGCAAGATTCCTGTAATTATGGTCACCGATAAACCGGTAAACGCCATGACGCACAAAGTGAACCAGCAGATCGTGGTGAAGTCTTATTATCATTTCGTTAAAGCCATTAATCATTACCTTCTATCGAAAGGGTTGGAAAATGGCTTGTTCCTGCGTGATCGTGTTGAGGGTTTTGAAGGATATAAAATAATGTTACTGAAGGAGGATTACCACATCCTGGTAAAAGATTCAGGGTGTTCATCGGAGACGATTGCAGCATTTGCCGAAAGTTATAACAACGAAATGAATGCCGTCCTGATCTTTGCTGAAAAAGAGGCATCGGCCAACACATCCAGGGAGCTCTTCAACCTGGCGTGCATAACCGGAAAGCTGGGCAAAACAGCTAACGGCTTGATTGCATTGAAGGAGAAGAATAATTCACAGGGCTTATTCGATATGGGCGTCAGTCCGCATTTTGGAATAGGGGGGCAGAAACTGTCGGATTTGAATTACATCAAGCGTTTGGAAGATCAATGGGGTGTTACCGGGATGGGGCTTGAAGAAACAGAATGCCTGCATGGCGCAATGGATGATGGTGTGGTGAAGAACATTTTTATCTTTGGTGAAGACCCGGTTGGTTGTGCCATCGACCGTGCAAAAATCGAAAAAGTTCTTGCCGGGATATCCTTCACGGTTGTAATGGATTATTTTCTGACTGAAACGGCCAGGGCTGCTGATCTTATTTTGCCGGCTTCTCTCCCGGTCGAAACAGGCGGGACCTTCACAAATTCACAGAAGGTGATACAGGAGTTCGATAAAGTGATGGCATCCAGGGTGGAGCAAACCTCGCTGCAGCAGATCAAAGGAATTCTGCATGAATTTGGCATAAACAGCCCTGAAAACCCAAAAGATATTTTCATGGAGGTCATCGCATTGTTACCACAGACAAAAGAACATAACAAACTGCTTATGCATCCTACCAAAGGAGACAACAACAAAAGGAATTTTAACTATGGATGCGATGCAGTTATAAAAAGATTTGAAAATTTGAAAATTTGAAAATTTGAAGATTGAGAAGGACAATTCCCTATTATACATTTTGCCACCCAATATCTGTCATTCGTTATTCTTCACTCTTCACTCTAAATTTGTCACTTGTCACTTGTCATTCGTCACTTGTCATTCGTAAATCGTAAATCGTAAATCGTAAATCGTAAATCGTAAATAACATGAAAGAGTTTACAAATATAAATGAGATCCTTGATTTTGCCATCGGGGAGGAGCAGGCAGCCGTCGATTTTTATATGCATTTAGCCGCTCAGTCAAAACATCAGCAAACCAAAAAAGTATTCACGGAGTATGCAGAAGAGGAGATGCGCCATAAGGCTTACCTCATGAGCGTTAAGGAGAACGGCAGTTTTCAGTTGGCAGATGAGCGGGTTAGAGACCTGAAGATCGCTGAATACCTGGTTGATGTGAAACCATCAACCAACATGTCGTACGAAGATGCCCTGATCCTTGCCATGAAAAAGGAAAAAGCCGCTTTTCGCATGTATACAAAACTGGCTGAAAATGCTGAAGATCCATCAGTGAAAACAACATTGCTCAACCTGGCCCAGGAAGAATCCAAGCATAAACTTCGCTTTGAAATAGAATATGATGATTTTATTCTGAAAGAAAATTAAATTCCATGCCTGTCTCTCAAAACGCCCTCGATCCAAAGAAGTATTATTTCATTGATACCTCTTTTAATTTGCTGATGAAAAGGAGAATCTACCAGATTCTGCTCATTTCAAGTACATATGATTCCTTTATGTTGGAGGAAGACGGGCGTATTGATGAAACCATTTTCCTCGAATATGTTTCCCTCAACCTGCGGTATCCTCCGCAATTCCTGAAGGTGACGTCGGAAGAGGAGGCCTTTGAGGTGTTGGAAGATAAGCGGATCGAGCTGGTTATATCGATGTTAAACATTGAAAAGACCGACACATTCGATCTGGCAATGCGGATTAAAAAGCAATATCCAAAGATTCCGATTGTTGTACTTACCCCTTTTTCACGTGAAGTGAATCTCAAACTTGCCGAGAAGGATCTGCGTGCCATCGATTATGTGTTCAGCTGGCTTGGCAATGCCGGGATTCTGCTTGCCATCATCAAACTGATCGAAGATAAAATGAACATCGATCATGATGTATTGCAGGGTGTGCAGGCCATTTTGCTTGTTGAGGATTCAATCCGGTTCTACTCTTCATACCTGCCGAACATCTATAAAATTCTGCTCAAGCAATCTAAAACCTTCATGACTGAAGGATTGAACGAGCACAACAAGATGCTCAGGATGCGCGGACGCACAAAAATCCTGCTTGCCACAAATTATGAGGAAGCGGTGAGGATGTGGGAAAAATATAAAAGCAACCTGTTGGGCATCATTACGGATATTTCTTTCATGCGGGCAGGTGAGACTGATAAAACGGCGGGGATCAAATTTGTGGAAAAAATCCGCGCAGAGGATCAGTATATGCCTATCCTGTTCCAATCGACAGATACTGAATACGAGGCGCTGGCGCGTGATCTCAAGGTTGGTTTCCTGAATAAAAACTCAAAGACACTTTCTATTGAATTAAGAAATTATATCACTGAGTATTTTTCATTTGGTGATTTTATTTTTATTGATCCGAAAAACGGCCGTGAAATTACACGTGCGGTTGATCTGAAATCACTTCAGGATAAAATTTTCGAAATCCCCGATGATTCGCTGCTTTATCACATGCAGCGCAATCACTTTTCGAAATGGCTCAACGCCCGCGCATTGTTTCCTATTGCAGAGATGTTCAGGGAGGTATCGGTTACTTCATTTTCCGATGACATGGATCAGGCAAAACGATACCTTTTCGATGCCATCACCGCTTTCAGGATAAACAAGGCCAAGGGTGTTATTGCTGATTTCGACCGCGACCGGTATGATGAATATCTCCAGTTCGCCCGTATCGGTGAAGGATCTATCGGTGGAAAAGCACGCGGCCTGGCTTTTTTGGATTCTCTGATCAAGCGAAACCGTCTGACCGACAAATATGAAGATGTAATCGTTACCATTCCCCGGACAGTAGTCCTGGGTACCGACATCTTCGATGAATTTATGGAAGAAAACAACCTTTATGAGATCGCGCTTTCCGACAGGAGTGATAAGGAAATACTTACCAGGTTCGTCAAATCCCGTCTACCTTTCCGGATTCATGAAGATCTTTACCGGTTTATCTCCTGTGTGAATAACCCGATTGCTATCCGTTCGTCAAGCTTGCTCGAAGATTCGCATTATCAGCCTTTTGCCGGTATATATTCGACCTACATGATCCCCAACATCAAATTTAATGAACGGGTCATGATTGACAAATTGAGTGAAGCTATCAAGAGTGTTTACGCTTCGGCTTATTTCAAGGACAGTAAATCCTATATGGCAGCTACGCTCAACATGATCGACGAAGAGAAGATGGGAATCGTTTTGCAGGAGGTTACCGGCCGACAGTACGGGGATCGTTTTTATCCGGCGATTTCTGGTGTGGCGAGATCAATTAATTTTTATCCGATTGCACCTGAAAAGCCTGAAGATGGGATTGCGAACATCGCTTTCGGTCTGGGTAAATATATCGTTGACGGGGGAAATGGGATCCGTTTTTCACCGAAATATCCAAAGAAGATACTCCAGCTGTCAACCCCTGAACTTGCCTTAAGTGAGACCCAGAAGTTTTTCTTTGCACTGGATCTTCGCCCGGAAAGCTTTTCACCTGATATTGATGATACGGTGAACCTCATGAAACTGCGTATCAAAGATGCCGAGACCGATCCTGTTTTGAAACTTGTGGCTTCCACATTTGATTATGACAGCAACCAGTTAAAGGATGGAACCTTGTGTGATGGAAAAAGGATCATCACTTTTTCCCAGCTGCTCAATCATGCAACTTTTCCTCTGGCCGAAATCCTGAAGCAGGTGCTTGAAATCGGACAGCGGGAAATGAACAAACCAGTAGAAATCGAATTTGCCGTAAACCTGGATATGCCCAAGGGACAATCAAAGGTATTCAGCCTGTTGCAGATCCGGCCGATAGCAGGTCGTGATGAAACCATCAATATTAAACCTGAATCCATTCGCCACGAAGACTCGCTCCTGATCTCTCATTCAGCTTTGGGAAACGGCATCATCAAGGGAATTCATGACATTGTTTATATAAAACCCGATAACTTTGATGCTTCAAAGAGCATGGAAATTGTTCAGCGGCTTGATAAACTCAACGAAAAATTTCTGAATGAAAAGAAATTTTATGTCCTGGTCGGGCCGGGGCGATGGGGTTCAAGCGATCCATGGCTTGGCATACCCGTGAAATGGCCGCAGATAAGTGCGGCCCGCGTGATTGTTGAATCAGGGCTTGAGCACTACCGGATAGATCCCAGCCAGGGCACCCACTTCTTTCAGAATCTGACCTCCTTCAGGGTAGGGTATTTTACGATCAATCCCTATATCAATGAGGGCTTTTACAACCTGGAATTTCTTAACGCACAACCGGCTTTTTCCGAGGATGAATATATCAGGCATATCCGGTTTGAAAAGCCCATCCGCATTGAGATTGACGGCAAGAAGAATTTCGGGGTGGTGTTTAAACCGTAAAGAATATCGAATATCGAATATCGAATATCGAATTTCGAATATTGAGTCCACTCCGAAAAGCAATTTAACAGAATACCGGACACTGAGCGAAGTCGAAGTGTTCTTATTGACAGGTGCTTGCATCCTTCGACTCCAGGATCCAATTGATCGGACTTTACGGAATAATCTCAATTTTGAATTTCTAATGACAGGGATGAACTGTCTTCCTATCTTGACATTATAACATCCCGGAACTGCAATCCTGAACCGAAAGATCATCAACCGATCAGATCCCTGAATTAAAAGTTATTAACAATTGGATCACCTTTTTATGTTTTCCTGATTAAGCAGAAAAACTGCTTATGAAAACAACATTATTGGAACCGGGGAAGTACTACCATGTGTACAACCGGGCAAAAAACGGCGATCCGCTGTTTGAAAACGAGGAGGCCTATCGCTTCTTTATGAAATTGTACCAGGCGCATATTTACCCGATTGCGGAAACGTATGCCTATTGCCTGTTGAGTGACCATCTGCACTTGCTGATCCGTATCAGGGAAGAAGCTGAAGGAAGCTTGTTTAAGCCATTCGCCATGTTGTTCAACGCCTATTCAAAAGGCTACAATCTTCACAATGGTAAGGATGGAAGAGTTTTTAAATTCAAGCTGAAGCGAATCGAAATCCGCAACATGCCCTACTTCCGTGAGATGATCCGGTATGTGAATCAGAATCCCTGGCGGCACGGAGTAACCGAACATCCGGCCAATTACCGGTTTTCATCATTCCGGGCAACCGTCACGACGGGTCCGACCATGGTGGCAAAAGAAAAGGTGCAGGAATATTTTGGCTCTCATGAGAACCTGACAACCAACCTCCTGTTGAAAGTTGACGAAAGCGCCATCAGGTCATTTATGATGGAAGAATAGCTCAGCTGCTTTTTTTCTTGCCCTGGTTGGCTACTTCGTCCATCAGTTTTTGAATGACCGCAGGATCGCCGAGGAAATAGTCCTTCTGCAATACCATTTTTTCGTCGAATTCGAAAACATATGGTATTCCGGTTGGCAGGTTGATACCGACGATCTCCTGGTCTGAAATATTCTTAAGGTGTTTTAGTATGCCCCGAAGACTGTTTCCATGGGCGGCAACGACGACCTGTTTGTGTTTTGCAAGGGCTGGGGCCATCACCTCAGTCCAGTAAGGAACAATGCGTTCAACGGTGTCTTTCAGCGCTTCAGTCCCGGGGATATCCCTTGGGTCGAGATCGCGGTAACGACGATCGAAACGGGGATGGCGCGGATCGTCCATCTCCAGAGCCGGCGGGCGGACATCATAGCTGCGTCGCCAGATTAAAACCTGGTCATCGCCATATTTTTCTGCCATTTCCGATTTATTGAGACCCTGCAGCACTCCATAATGTTTTTCGTTCAGCCGCCAGGTCTTTTCAACCGGTATCCACTGAAGGTCCATTTGTTCAAGAACCAGCCATAAGGTACGGAGCGCACGGGTAAGATAACTTGTGTAAGCAACTTTAAATTCAAAGCCCTCCTGTTTCAATACTTTTCCGGCCTCAATAGCCTCTTTTATTCCACGTTCCGACAGGTCAACATCGGTCCATCCTGTAAAACGGTTTTCCTTGTTCCAGGTGCTTTCACCATGGCGAATCAATACGAGTTTGTTCATGATCAGTGGTTTTTCGTTACCCGGCAAAAATACAAAATTGTCTCTATTTTTCCTACCTTTGTCCCGAAGCAACGTCAATCCCCATGAACAATTATAAAACGATCAACAACATCCTTGGCTGGGTAGTATTTACCATCGCCTCAGCAGTATATATTATAACCTCTGAACCCACGATGAGTTTCTGGGATTGCGGTGAATACATTGCAACTGCCTTCAAACTGGAAGTAGGCCATCCGCCGGGGGCCCCGCTCTTTCAATTGATTGGTCGGTTTTTATCGCTTTTTGCCTTTGGAGATGTTACACTGGTTGCCCGTATGGTCAATACCATGTCGGCTCTGGCCAGCGGATTCACCATTCTTTTTCTCTTCTGGACCATCACCATGATCGCAAAAAAAATTGCCTTGCAAAATGGTGAAATGACAAAACAAAAAACGCTGACCATCATGGGATCAGCACTGGTTGGTTCGCTTGCCTATACCTTTAGCGATTCCTTCTGGTTTTCGGCCGTTGAAGGTGAAGTGTATGCCATGTCGTCATTTTTTACAGCCATCGTTGTGTGGGCCATCTTTAAATGGGAGGAACACGCCGATGAAAAACATGCCTATCGCTGGCTGATACTGATTGCATACCTGATGGGGCTTTCCATCGGGGTTCATTTGCTCAACCTACTGGCTATCCCGGCAATTACATTCGTCTACTATTTTAAAAAATATCCGAATCCGGGCTGGAAAGGTATCGTCGTAACAGCTATCCTCTCAATCCTGATCCTGGCTGTGATCATGTATCTCATTATTCCGTGGATCATCAAACTTGCTGGTCTTTTCGAACTGTTCTTTATCAATTCGCTCGGACTTCCGTTCAATTCAGGAACGATCATCTATTTCCTTCTGCTTATCGGGTTTATCATCTGGGGCCTTTATTATACCCGGAAAATGGCAAAACCTGTGTGGAACGCGATCATCCTGGCTTTTACCTTCATAGTGATCGGGTATTCCTCTTTTCTGATGCTGGTCATACGCAGCAATGCCGACACGCCGATTGACGAGAATAATCCCGAAAATGCCATGTATCTCCTGGCATATCTGAATCGTGAACAATATGGAGACTGGCCTCTTCTGAAGGGACAGTATTATAATGCACCCGTAGTTGACCGTGCCAATGGTAACCCGGTTTATGCTAAAGATGACAAAACGGGAAAATATCTTGTGACAGATAAAAGGGAGCGGGTAATCCCGATCTACGATGAGCGGTTTACAACTATTTTTCCCCGGATGTGGGATCAGTCGGAGGCCCGTTTTGAGACGGAATATGTCCGCTGGGGAAAAGTGAAGGGAGTGCCGGTGCAGGTTCAGGGTGGTGAAGGAAGTGAAACATTGAATGTGCCGACCTTTGCGGAAAATCTTGCTTTTTTCTGGAATTACCAGCTGATTCATATGTATTACCGTTATTTTATGTGGAATTTTGCAGGCCGCCAGAATGATGTCCAGGGAATGGGTAACAAGCTGGATGGAAACTGGAAAAGCGGGATATCATTCATCGATAAAATGCGTCTTGGCCCTCAGGATATTCCTGAAAGCAGGAAAAGTAAGGGAGACAACCGCTTCTATTTCCTGCCCCTCATCCTTGGGTTAATCGGAATTTATTTTACGCTTCGCCATGATAAGCAAAGCGCATGGGTTGTTTTTCTTTTATTTCTCATGACAGGTATCGCTATTGTATTATACCTCAACTCTCATTCACCCCAACCCCGCGAACGCGATTACTCTTTTGCCGGATCCTTTTATGCCTTTGCCATATGGATAGGCTTGGGAATCATGCAGCTTGAGAAATGGATCGGTAAAATTACAGGCAATAATATAGCAATGGTACTCTCCCTGCTCTTAGGAATGAGTGTGGTTACGCTTATGGCGCAGCAGGGCTGGGATGATCACGACCGCTCAGGTCGCTATACTGCATTGGCCGTTGCCGAAAATTACCTCAACTCATGCGCACCCAATGCCATCCTGTTCACTAACGGGGATAACGATACCTTTCCTCTTTGGTATGCTCAGGAAGTTGAAGGGATCAGGACCGATGTGCGTGTGGTTAATCTCAGCCTGCTGAATACGGAATGGTATATTAATCAGATGAAAAGAAAGGCGTATGATTCAGATCCGGTGCCATTTTCACTTACAGAGGATAAATACCGGCAAGGTAGCCATGATGTGACATATTTAATTGAAGATGAGGGACTTAAAAACATTTATGTCGACGTCAAAGCGCTTTTTGGAATTATTGCCGAAGATGACAGCCGGTTGAAGATGAATACTTCTCAGATTGGCATGATTGACTATTTCCCGGCCAAGAAGTTCATGGTCACCTATGATTCCGCCACACTCATGAAAACCGGCACCATCTTACCGGAAATGGCTACCAGGCTCGATACCATTCGGTGGGAAATTAAAGCCCAGGCCATTGAGAAAGCCAATCTTATGATTATGGACCTTCTTGCGACAAATGACTGGAAACGCCCTGTCTATTTCGTGATGACCACCGGAACGGATACTTACATAGGTCTTGAGAAATATTTTCATCTTGAAGGTCTCGCATACCGGTTGCTCCCTGTTAAGGCAAATACCATTGAGGGTCAGATCGGGGAGGTTAATACATCGGTAATGTACGATAACCTCATGAATCGTTTCAAATGGGGAAATATGAACAAACCCGGAATTTACATTGACGAAACCAATGCCCGGATGGTCATGAACATGCGGAGTCTGTATGGCCGCCTCGCGGATGCACTGATCCGCGAAGGGAAAATAGATTCAGCAAAACGGGTGCTTGACAGGTGTTTTGAGGTAATGCCTGAATCAGTCATTCCATATGATTTTTTCACGGTGCCCCTGATCACAGGTTATTACAAGACGGGAGAAATTTCCAAAGCAAACCAGGTGGCGGCTAAACTCAATAAAAATATCACAGATGACCTGGTCTGGCTCTTTTCATTCCCCGACAAGGATCTGAAAGGAATGGACATGAGTATCCAGGAAGCCGTGTTTACAATTCAGAGACTCAGCGTGGCTTTGAAGGATGCAAACCAGGATAAACTTGCTGCCGAAACGGAGGCTACGCTCAAAAAATATTACGATTTATATGTTGAAAAGGTATATCAGCCGTAATCCCTATGAGCGCTGTCAGGCCACCCTTTTTTTTCAACTGGTTAAGTCCAAAATATCTTGCCTCTGAAATTCCTGGGAAAGAAAAGGTCTTGTATCTAACATTCGACGATGGACCTGTTCAGGATGCAACACCGGAAGTGCTGGAGATTCTGAAGAAATTTAATGCCAGGGCTACCTTTTTCGTGGTTGGAGACAATGTTCGCAAGCATCCTGATATTTTCAACCACATCATAAACGATGGACATGCTATTGGAAATCATACATTCCATCATTTAAATGGATGGCATACTGCACCGGGAGCCTATATGTTTGATGTACACAGGTGCAGGGAGTTGGCTGATACCCGCCTTTTCAGGCCTCCCTACGGGCGGTTCACCCCCACCCAATATTTTCTCCTCCGCAAAGATTTCAGGTTTATTTTATGGTCGGTTCTGACGCGTGACTTTGACCGCTACACAACACCGGAGCAATGTCTGAAAAATGCAATTGATTACAGCCATAGCGGCTCCATTGTCGTTTTTCACGATAGCCTGAAGGCCATGGAAAAGGTCAGGTATGCCCTTCCTGGGTTTTTGGAGCACTTTTCGGCATTGGGGTACAGGTTTAGCGGCATTGATGCCAGCGATTAGCAAATCAGGCCTCACCCCGTGATCCAATTAGTTAGTTTTATTGGACCTCACCCCCTGACCCCTCTCCCAGGGGAGAGGGGAGAATCCAGTTACCTGCGCTGAATCCGTTTTGACCTTCATTCTGAAGTATTGTCCCGTGTCCCGTGTCCCGTGTCGCGTGTCCCGTGTCCTGTTTCCTATGTCCCTTGTCCTGTTTCCTATGTCCCGAGTCCCGTGTCCCTTGTCCTGTTTCCTATGTCCCGTGTCCCGTGTCCCGTGTCCCTCGTCCCTCGTCCCGCGTCCCGTGCCCTGCGCCCCTTGCTCAAAGCGTTCCTTCATCTGCAAAGCTGTAATAGTTGTTCTCCCCGATGATCAGATGGTCAAGGACTGTTACTTCGAGCATGGCTCCTGCATCTTTGATTTTTTTTGTAATACGTTGGTCCGCTTCACTTGGCGTTACAACCCCTGAGGGGTGATTATGCCCGAGGATGATCGATGAAGCGTGGTTATCGAGACTGATTTTGAAGATCTTTTTGGGATCAACTACTGTTCCGGAAATGCCTCCCTCGCTGATGTTGCATTTTCGCAATACTTTGTTTGCCTTGTTGAGCAGAATTATCCAGAATTCTTCATAAGGCCGGTCGCCCATGGTACTTCGGAATATCTCATATGCATCGCGGCTTGTTTTTATTTTATCGCGTATCAGGACCTCCGATTCATTTCTCCTGCGCCCCAGTTCCAGCGCTGCAAGTATGGTTATGGCACGAGCCTGGCCGATACCTTTCACAGTCGTCAGTTCATTGAGGTTCATTTTCGATAGTTCGACCAGGTTATCATGAGCCCGGTGCAGAATGTTTTTGGCCAGTTCAACCGCCGTTTCATGCCTGGTCCCTGATCCGATCAGAATCGCCAGAAGTTCAGTGTCACTCATACTTTGCCGGCCTTTCAGCATGAGTTTTTCGCGTGGCCGGTCATCCTCGGCCCAGGTCCTGATTGTGGTGTGGTTTGAATAGGTCTCCATTGTTGTTTTTCTGCTTAATCGGTCAAACCGACGAAAGGTTAAGCCTTTCAGCGGTTTATTTTTCAACTAATTGCTTTGGTAATTACACTAACATCGAACACTGTTCGTTATAAAATGAAATTGAAACACTATTATCGCTCATTTGTTCACCAATGCCGCCTGAAACAATGATTGGAAAACCCATTTTTGAACTCGACCGCATTGACTCAACCAATGCTTATGCAAACAAGGTACTGGCCACAGGTGATCTTACGGAAGGCACAGTGATATGGGCGCATGAACAATATGCCGGGCGCGGACAGCAATATCATCTTTGGATTAGTGAAGCAGGCAAAAACCTTACATTCACCGTTGTTTTGAAACCCTTATTCCTGCCACCTGACCGGCAGTTCCTTTTAAACAAGGCGGTTTCGCTGGGGGTTCTCGACTTTGTCCGTAGCTCCATAAAAAACATATCCGGCAACCAAATTCCAGAAACCGGCATCAAATGGCCCAACGATATCTATGTCGGGAATCAAAAAATCGGCGGCATTCTGATTGAACATAAAATAATGGGGAATATTCTGGATACCTCGCTTGCTGGCATTGGTATGAACATCAATCAAATCAGGTTTTCATCAGAAATTCCGAATCCCGTATCACTTATTCATCTCCTCCACAGTGAAATGGCGCTGAAAGAGGCATTAATGGAGATCTGCTCTTGTCTCGGGAACCGTTATAAAATGCTGCAGGATGAGGAGACTGAAACGCTGGATCATGATTACCACAATTCGTTACTTGGATATAACCAGTGGCGCAATTTTACCCGGAATGGAATTTTAATGGAAGGAAAAATTACCGGGGTCGATAACCTGGGCCGTCTCCTGATTGAAATCCGCAGTGGTGAGGTCGTGACCTTTAACCATAGAGAGGTTGAGTACGTACTGGGGGATTGAAATTGATTGAGTGAATGAGTGAATGAGTGATTATTAGATTGATAGATTACTAATTGTTATACTGTGTAAAAACTTAAAGTTCGCATATTCAACATCGTGCCAATTTATCAATGCCCCAACTTGTCAACCTACCAGCTTGCCAGCTTACCAGCTTACCAGCTTACCAGCTTACCAACTTACCAACCTGCCAACTTCACTTGTTGTATCTCTTCCCAAACATAACACTGACGTAAAGCGTAAGAAAGAATGACTGTTTTGGATTATAGGCCATGATCGGCACTGGAATAGGGGAGTAATCAAAAATTCCGCCAACTTCAAGAGAATTTATTTGTTTGTTCTTTACGCCAAATTCGAAATCAAGACCGGTTTTGACATATACACCCGGATGAACTCCTATTTGGGTAAATCCGGCAAGGAATGGACCACGCCCGTATATATTGTCGGTAAAATGAACTTCGGGATCGTACTTTTCTTCCCTGACTTCATAATCGGTAAATCCACTGTTGAAATGAATGATATAGAGATAAACAGGTTTTGTCACGGCAACCGAAAGTCCTCCGTAATAGAGCCAGCTTAATTGAACCCCTCCCCAGTAAGGTTTTCTGTTTAGAATATGCTGCTGACCCACCCCACCACGGAAGAACCATACATAATTTAATTTTCCATAGAAATAGGAACGAGAGTCGGAGAAATAGGGGTTGATACTTCGAACCTCCTTGGATGATTTATAGGTAGAAAATTCGAGTTCCCACATAAATTGCCTGAGTGCGGCGACATTATGCCCTTTCCTGAATTTAAGCCCCCATCCATTGGTATGAATCATGGCTCCAAGGGTCCATTGCTGTTCGAAAAGAACATTGTCGGGGGTTGAATCGGGTACCGCCTCGTATTGTGCATGGGCGAAATATCCTCCTGCAGTAATAAACATGAAGAACAGGAACAGGATATTTCTTTTCATTGTCATCGAAAATCAGGAAAGAAACAAAAGTACGAAAGAAAAAAGAAATGGGAAGCCAGGGCCTCCCATTTTAATATAAAACAAATGGAAAAGTGTTTTTTTAATGCCGCTCCATTTGGTATCTTTGCTTTTCACCATATGCTGCACAGTGCTGGTTTGAGGTGCAGGAGGCAACGATCCCTGTAATGACAACGGCCAGTATAAAAAAGATGATTTTTTTCATGTTATTGATTCCTGATTTTCGTTGGATTAGGTACACAAAATTACAGTGTTATACATTAATGAACAAACAAATTCAGTTTTTATTGTGTTGATGGTGTGAGGGGCTTAAGTATTTAAAATCATGGAGAAAGTGAACCCTGTGATCGAAACCGGCTGGAAAGAGGTTTTACACGAGGAATTTGATAAATTGTACTTCAGTGAACTGAAAGCCTTTTTGCTGGAAGAGAAGCAGAAATTCAGGATTTATCCTCCCGGAAAATTGATATTCAATGCATTTGACCATACCCCTTTTGAAAAAGTTAAAGTGGTGTTGTTGGGACAGGATCCCTATCATGGTCCGGGCCAGGCGCATGGCTTGTGTTTTTCGGTTCCTGAAGGGGTGTCCAAACCTCCATCACTGGTTAATATTTTTAAGGAATTGCAGGATGACCTGGGCATTTCAATATCCCGCAATGGGAATCTTACGAAATGGGCCGACCAGGGGGTGCTGTTACTCAATGCTACCCTTACTGTGCGCGAAAACCAGGCAGGATCACACCAAAACCACGGCTGGGAAACCTTCACCGATGCCGCAATCACACAATTATCGCTAAAACGCAGGGGGTTAGTCTTCGTACTATGGGGCAATTATGCCATTGCCAAAAAATCAATGATTGATGTATCAAAACATTTTATACTTTCATCGGTTCATCCATCGCCATTGTCGGCCCACCGCGGTTTTTTCGGTTGCCGGCATTTTTCACAGATAAACAATTTACTACGGCAAAATGGCGTTGAGGAGATAGATTGGCGGCTGGAATAATTATCAAAATATACAATTTATTTAAAAACAATGTTTTACGCGAAGTCCTCTGAGTTTTTTCTTGTGAGAATGGCGCATACCTTTTATTCACGGAGTTTTAAAACATGCCGAAGCGAAAAATCCCAGGGATTTCGGGCAAGTTTCTCTAAATTGGTAATAGCTTTCCTGGTTCTGATGAGCGCCGGTTGTAAAAAAGATCAGCCTGACCTCCCGATATATCAACCAACACCCTATACGATTAGCATTCCAAGGTTTTTCCCTACAGCGTTAAATATCCCTGAAGATAATCCGATGACGGTTGAAGGGGTTGCATTAGGCCGATACCTGTTTTACGATGGCAGGCTATCGGGACGGCAAGATCCCGATTCGCTGATGAGTTGTGCAACGTGTCATCTGCAATACCGTTCATTCGAATGCGGGATTGATCATCCGAAATACAAGGATGGGCATCCATTTGGATTGACTGGCATTCCGACTTCACACTCAATGATGCCGATGATTAACCTGGTTTGGTGTCCGCATGGTTTTTTGTGGAATA
>Ga0247841_10008639_pt1 | contig 14581 bp, 15 predicted proteins | sample LaCruzMarch2015__2_FD_192410 | JGI IMG/M metagenome (GOLD analysis project Ga0247841, IMG submission 192410) | Freshwater microbial communities from meromictic Lake La Cruz, Castile-La Mancha, Spain - LaCruzMarch2015_18m | ecosystem: Environmental > Aquatic > Freshwater > Lake | place: Spain...
ATGTCGTCTGTGGCGTTTGTTGCGATTAAAACTTTCGTTCCCGGCCGATTCGAAAAGCTGGAATACTCACATCTTGAGGTGAAGCTATGGGGGGAACCCCTTTTGAGATATTGGCTAAAATAACTATACAACAATAATTTGATCGCTGCAAATTCTTCTGAAAAACCGGATTTGAACATTCATCATTCAGCACCTTTTACAAAGTTTCCCAAATTTTACCCGCCCACAGTCTCTATAAGAAGAAGACTTGAGTCCATCCAGGTGAGTTGGCTATACACTCACGAAGTGATACAATCGCGCGAAACGAGAGGGTGGGTGCAGATGGGTTCAAATCAAACAATCGGGGCGTTGTGCGAACGCAATGAGAACTGATAATATCGATGTATCCCCCTCATATCTTGGCTTAGCAAAAGACTCTCTGCACCTCAGTGTAATTGCTTTCTTTCATTTCTTCGTGCAATCTTTTGTTTCATTTTACTATTTTTCTCTTTTTGTGTGGACTACTTTTTCGGGGAGCAGGTCAATTAACTTCCGTTCAATGACCTTATGTACCATTCATGTAATTCAGCTGTCACTTCTGAAAATAGCGAAAAAATTGAAAAAACCGCACAAACTCTGAAAAAACAAGAGTATGTGCGGCTATTCATTTGGAGGCGCCACACAATTACGAGAGAAATTCTGAAGAATAGAAAATGCGTAGTATTTTCAAACAAGGAGATTTCTTCGAGACGGCAAGGTTTCTCCTTGCCGTAAACGAACTTGCTGATTGATTCCAGCGGATGCTCGTATACAAAAACAACACCCGAAAGGGTGTTGTTTTATTTGTCTAAAACCACCAAAGTAGATACAATGAAACGGCTGCGGGAGGGGGTTCCAGTTGATTTAACACACTCGAAAGAGCACACTCATAATCACAATTGGCTCGGAGTGTAAATATACCAAGAAGCACGCTTGTCAACTTCAATGACTTTTACATCAGAAAAACATTTGGCCATTTCATAAACACAATTTTCCATCTCGATAGTTGGATTCTTTATAAATTGGAAGTTCAAGCCATTCGATCAATGAAGTCAGGAGTGACCGCTTCTGATTATAGTCATAGATGATCACCTTGCTTTTTGTTACCCTTGAAGAGTTCTTCAAATCATGAACGATCACATTCAATGGGCGGAATTTTCACACCGCTAAAAGTACCGATGCAAGCGATTATACCCGCCGCAATAACAAACAAATTGAAGTCTAAAAAACCAATAATGACTAGCAAAACTGCTGCACTCCGGCTTTGTTTCAGCTGAACAATGAGACTTAGTACTAACACAATGGCGATGCTGATGATCGCTAATGCGTCGATCAGTTCTACAAGTCGTAATTCGGGCAAAAAAAGCAACAACTTAAATGCAGCAGTGACATAACCCAAAGTTGATGCCACAACACACAAAAGGCAATTATTTTTCCGAGTGCGCAAAAACTCTTTCTTTGTCAATCCGTCAGGGTATTCAGTTGAGGTTGGATTATTGGGCAACAAAGATTCTACATGACCCTTTGGTAACATTGGTTTTTTGCCTTCCAAAACCTCATGAGGCAGGAAATCAGCAGATAAGCCGTTAGGAGCCTTTCTAGACGTTCGTATTGCGTAATTCCACAGATATATGTCGCAATATTGAATTCTATCCTCGCGCGAAATAATATACCTGTCAACAGGTCCTTTTATGCTAGCTATCTGCATAGAACCAGCTCTAACAATGAGCAAGTTTCCATTGCTTTGTGTTCGAAGCCGACTTAAATACGCTTGATCTGCTCCGAATCCTGCGATATGGACTGGTTTTTCTGGCTTTATACCAAATTCCTCATCACTTTCATAGGCATCCCAATTATCCATCCCAGCACATCGATCTCGTTCCAAGTATTCTGGATAATCAGCGTATATGCAGCTGATGCAATAATCCACCGCATCAGAAACACGGTTTTCTACAAAAGACGAAAACCGTCGGACTATCCTCGCTTTCACAACAGAATTATCTAGATATGCTCCATCTAATCCGCCTGATTTTCGCAGCCATGACTGAATATAAAGCAGGTTACTTTCCCGATAATCTTCAAGCGAGATAAGCGAAGAGTCCAGGAAAAGAATGCCGGCAATTTTGCAAATTCGTTCTTTTAAGTTCTCGTAACCATTGGGAAAAACCTTTGAAACATTCTCTGTGCCCATTTCATCGAATAACAGTTGCATGATTTCATCGACTGTCATGGCAGAAGATTCACCTGTGAATTCAGTCATCAAATTGTCTCCTGTATTTTTAATGCAAGAAATCCGCAAGATCACCATAGAAATATCTTGCGATATTTCCATCTTCGATCTCATACTATTGAAAACGCTATTTCTACTTCAGTAAGCGGGAACGGTATTTTTCACTGATCTCATCCGAGCAACCGAGCAGTACGTCCGGATTTTGACCGCGCACAATTTTTGCGATGTTTTGAACAAAATCGTCTGTAACATTGCGATCGGCCAAATTAATGAAAGTTCCATCCGAAAGGCCGGCATATAGGGTGGGATTTACAACTGTGGGCGATTTGCCAACCTGATTCACAAATAGCCAGTATACGTCTGCATATGCTATAATTCTGCCGCCATAATACAAACTGCTGCGCGAACCCGATCCCCAATAGATATAGTGCTTAGAAAAGCATAGTTTCGCAGCCGGGAAACATACGATGCCCGGCATATCAAATTCTTGCTCGATCTGATTTTCCATACCAAGCGTGCACAGGCGGTCGATGGAATTCGCGTAGGACTTTTTCCTTTTCTGGAGGCGGACAAATATTATAACCATCGGCACAAGCAGTAGCACTGCATAGATTGCGTAGCCTTGTGCTCTGGAGCTAGGTGGCACTTCTCCCTCGATAATATAGTGGCTACCGAGGTTCGTGACAAACTCATCGCTGGTTATTTCAAAACACGACGAAATATACTCGATATCCTCGGTCGAAAAAACATGTGTTGCCCCATATATTCGGGTGAATTTGGATGCCGAATCAGGACTCGAGGAGGGCATAAATCCAATGTTATTGCCCAGTTCGGATGTCAGTTCTTTGTATTTTTCATGGGCGAGAACCAGTAAGAATACCGTCCCGTCCGTATTCAGTCCCGCATAATAATGCGTAAGCTCGTGTTTTTGTTCCGTCGTGAAAACCCAGTCGGGAACCTCGCACAAATCAATATACACATATTCGCCGCTGGTTGTTTCATGCGTAAATTTTACGGCAGGTTCATGTGGCTTTTGCTGTTCAATAATCCCATATACGAGCAAAACAGTGGCCAGAACCGCCATAGCGATCGCTGCATAGTTCCATGCTTTTGAAAGCCCGAAAAAGCGACACATAGACTTTGAAGCAGGTGATTTGTATTCCATGATATCCCCCTTTGTATGATCTGTCCCCGTTATTTGGTCCAGAAGCAGTGTTAGTAAATCAGTGATTCTAGGCAGCGATTGTAACCACTCTTTGAGTCGCGGGCGGCCGCCCACCGAGGCTCGAATGCTACCTGATCTGATTGCAGTATCAAATCCATCTTTACGTCAACACTTGTGCTTAATATATCGTTCCCATGTGTCGTGTCTGAATAGGAAAATCGAAATAGATACTTGGTACGTTAAATGTTGGGGTTCGAGCCCCTCCATCCCCAGTGAAAGTAGTGACTAATTTTAATACCAAATACACACGGTAGTGAGGAGTAATTAATTTGTGCACACGGTGACGGGTTGCGGCATGATCATCTTCACAGTAGTCATCACAGATTTTCTGAAGCCGTCCAACCACCTTTAGCGCTTCAAGATAATTAACGACGAATGTAGCGAAAAAAACAATAAAGACGGCAGTTCAGATATAGATCATACTTTTGTCGCTGACACCGTCCAAAAGGAGCATCTTTTCAATTTGCATCCGAATGACGAGACAACGGTTGTCGCTGGCCAGTTCTGCCAAGCTGGGAAACCTGTCAACCATTTTATCGACCAAAGCCTGATGCCTTTGAGGATCTTGGACAAATTCAGCCTTGCCATAGACTGTCAAGGCCAAGATGGGTAGCCCTGACCGCTGGGAATCCGTCCGGGTATCGATCAAGATGCTGACCATCGGATTAGATGCGATGTTGGTGTGTTTCGAACTTCCTTTCAGGGTGAGCATAAAAATACTCATACTATTGCCATCATAAATATAATGCATTAGCGAGCTGTTTGGCAGATTATTGTTGCAGGTAGCCAGAACACACAAATTTTTCTCTTCGAGCATTTTTTGTGCGATCGTCAGCATATTCATCACCCGTGCGGTTGTTTCTCAGGTCGGCTGAGCCAGGCTTCTAATATCACACCGTACAAGATGCCCATCACAAAACTTATGTGATCTACAAATCCTGTAGAGCTGTAAAAAGCAAAAGAAACCATAAGCCCCAACAATGCGCCTCGAAGTAAAGCCTTGCTTCGATTTGTAACGGTCCAGGGGGCGCCAACAATTAATCCGATAATAACCCGGTTAAACCAAAGTGCGAACACAAATATTGGCAAAGCCGTTAGCCCTGAACGAATATAAGCTCCGACCACGCATACAAGGCCTAGCAATGCTCCCCCAATGAGAGCGACTTTCATTCTTTTGCTCATCTCTGCCCCTTCCGGATCTTAATTGATCCATGTTTTAGTTTCTGTTTCGGTTGCCTTCTCTTTGTTCAACGTATGTATGAGATTTATGAATGCAAATGTGCTCTACAGGCACCTTAGAATATGAATAGAATGCACTTATATACTGTTCTGCCATCAAGCATTGGTACTCGTTGTGAATACAAAGCTTATTGTTCTACAGTAAGAGCCTTTTTGCTTCAAGAACTACCGGCTGTAGTTCCTCATTGATTTTCTTGTTTATTGCCTGGTGGATAAGGTATAGGTAGGGCAATCCCATATTTGTCTCTAAAAGCGAGTTGACGATTATCGTATTCAGACTCTGGTTTCGGATACCGGAAACAGCCAAAACGAACTCCCATCCAAACTGTACCAATATGCCGATGGTTAAAATCCATAATAACGGGACTTTTTTGTTCTTTTCTTTTTGCCTGATGTTTTGGACGCAGAGGATGCCGTATCCGATAAATAGCAACAATGCCATTACACCATGGTACGATGTCGTGCCTCGGATAATGGAAATTTCTGAAAATCCCGTGCCGAAATTCTGGCTTAAAAGCGCAGTACAAAACCACCCTGCCAATATGAACAACGACCACTCTAGCGCATGACCATCGCGATCTAGCCAAAGCCAGATCCATACAAAATTAGTAAAGCCGTAACTCATGGAAAGCCAAAACAGAAAAACAAGTGGATCAGCTCCAGCAACCTGCCGTGTGCCCAAAGCCAGATAAAAGATACCGTAATCAACGATGAAGTATATGATTCCGCCGAGAAGACCGGCAATGATCGCCTGATATCGCTTCGTAAAAATAAGCAGAGCCAAGAACACAAGAAGAAATGCGATGTCAAGCGAAATATATAGTGAATTCATTGTCCGGGCAGCAACAATTTCAGTCATATTAATACCCCGTAATTGTTTAGTTATTTTGGATGTTTTACAGTTGATCCTTCACGATGATACTATTATCGGCGAATGGGTTTTTGCGAACTGCGATCGAAAAGAGGTACGGATATCGCTCTTTTAGATAGCGCATGTGTTCCACCCATTCGAGCGCTTGCAACCCGCATGCTCGCGTGATATCGCCGCCGAGGTGCTTTATATCGCTATTAGGAAGCGCGTGAAAATCCTCGCGGCTTTCCAACTCATCGATTAGGTGGTACACAGCCCATAGCATATCGGTGAAAGTGTCATGCTTCAGTAGATTTGGGTTCGAAAACATTTGCAGAAGATATTCTTTTTCGGGTGTTAGCGCATCGCGAATAGCGATAAGCGTTTCGCATCCGGCTCAGCGTGTAGCTTCGCAGTCTTCACCGCTTCCGAAGCGGAGTCAAAATCCTTAATAACCCAGCTTGCCTTCATATCGAGACTGTTTTTAAGATGCTCACTGCCAGCAATCATTCCGCTTATGCCTACAAGCGCGTCTGTACCAATCTCGCTGAAGAACGCGCTGATCACGATACGGACCTGCTGCAACCGCTCCTGTTTCTCCCGTCCGCGCAAAACCCGATCCAATATAAACGTAACGAGCAGAATTTCGATCGGCAGGAAGGTCAGATCCTGAAATAGCAGGAACATCTCCTCCTTTAGGTTGTGGAATAGCAGGTATTGTAGAATAAAGAAAAAGAACGAAAACGCGATCAGAATGATAACAATCGCCTGATTGAATCGAAGCCGTTTCATGACATCCTCCATAATTATAGCATGTAAATACTGCTCTATATGCCAGACCTTATATAATCTAATACATTTTGACAGCAAATCTGTATTTATCCGTTTGAACACAGATCTCATGAACGGTACGCATGGAAAGAGGAGAAGACGCCCTGCGCAATCCAGCAATTCAGGGTAACGATTGGAATCGCGGGTTGAAGGGGGGGGGGCGATGGTTGCTGTTAATGGTATTGTCGCCATTTACTAAGAAGCATTATGTGTTTATTTTGCTCGAATTGTGCATTAAGGCTTCCGATGCTTCCCATAAGGCCTTCGCCGCTCTTCTGTGTGCAAGAGATGATTGAGATTTTTTCGGATCGCATCCCTGCCAATAGGCGGCTTGTTTTTCAAGAACTTGTTGGGTACAGACCAGGGAATAGATTTGTTCGGCAGCCTTGCCGACATCGGAACCTCGGTTGATGACGAACCGGCAAGCTGCTTTAATTAGTCCGCTCATATGCTGCGTTCCGATATCTGTTTTTACTATACCTGGATCCACAGCAAACGCACGAATTTTCGTGCCCTGATATCTGCGGTTAAACTCCGTCGCAAAGAGCACATTGCACAATTTAGTACGTCCATATTGCGTTAAACCGGAATAATGCCTGCTCATTTGCAAATTTTTAAAATGTAGGCTGGCAAAGCGGTGCGCCAATGAGGTGATGAGGATAACCCGGGCATCCATGGAAAGTGCAAGTGCGCTTATAAGGCCCTGTGTTAAAAGGAAAGGGGCCAGATGGTTGACCGCAAACTGCACTTCAATTCCATCATCTGTAGTGGCATATTGGTTTGCAATCAACCCCGCCGCATGGATGATTACATCTAGAATGCGCGTCTTTTGCAGAATCGTTCCGCATAAAGCTGTAATCTCAGCTTTGCGAGAGAGATCGCATAAAAGAAACTCGACACTAGAAAGAGGCGCGTGCTCAAGGATGGATTGGTGCGCTCTTTCGTATCGCTGTGCGTTTCTGCCAACTGCGAACACTTTGAAGCCTTTTTTAGCGAACTCAATCGCCGCAGCAAGCCCGATGCCAGATGTGGCGCCAGTTATTAATGCCGTTTTCTGATGTTCCATAAAATCCTCCGGTGAAGGAGTCCGATCATTTACCGCAGCAATTTTTATACTTGAACCCGCTACCACATGGACAATGATCGTTGCGGCCTACTTTTGCAATTGTTTGATGGCCGTCCTGCACGGTTGAAATTGTATTTGATTTTTGTCGGTCAAATACTTTAGCGAGTTCGTAGGGAGTGAACCCGTTATTATCATACATTCTCGTGTTATTATGTACACTCGTCAACAATTTCGAGAATTCATTGAGGATGCGCATGGTTGAATATTGGTATCCACGCTCGGTAAAATAATCATATACGCTTGTAGTACTCGCGCCGAACTGTATCATCTCGTGCAGATCAACCATTTCGCCATCGACCCCATCGAGGCCTTTGGCATAAGGTGCAAGGTTGTGCTTCAAGATATATACCTTAAGATCAGTATAAGGCTGCTCGGGTTCGAGATAATCCATATCTGAGTATCTCAAGAACTCTTCTTTGCAAGGAAGATACCGTGGCTTTCCTTCCTGAGAAGAGCAAATAGAGGCAACGTTATCTGAGTAATCATCAAACTGAGGCTGAAATTCCGGGCCAGAGATAATATTGCCAGAGATGGAGAATTCGACATCGTCGGTGATAGCTGATCGCTTTAAAGCAAGTAGAACTTCCTGTGCCGTAGTACTTTCGCCCTCATAATGATTAAACACTTCGACAAATTCGTATACGCGAATTATTCCATAAAGGCAAACCGCCGCAGTTGCGTATTGAGAGATAAGATTCTTACGCTCGTGGCCGATTCGTTTTGTTACGGGTTTCTTCGATTCTGGATTCATTGTCATAGTCGAAAAACCTCTTTCAAATACTAACTAACCTCTTTTATTATACATTAACAATTCAATCGATGCACATCTACTGACAAGTAGGACTTAAATATCCATCAGACTCCGACTCAGCTGGTTGCAGGTGCGAATTTGACAACAAAATACTTGTGCCTGTAGCTCAGCTGGATAGAGCGTTGGACTCCGACTCCAAAGGTCAGAGGTTCGAATCCTCCCAGGCACGCCAAAACCCCCTAATTAGGCGACTTTTTAGGGGGTTCAATTTTAGCTCATTTTTCAAAACGTGCGACAATGCGACAAATCCGAAAAAAGCGTTCTTCGGAGTATATAGAAAAGGACCTGCGAGAAGATGATCTTGCAGGCCGACTTTGTTTTTTGTCGCATTTTTGACGCACAAGGCATCTATTTTTTCCAGACCATTTGCAGCGCGATCTTTCGCGTCTCAACATATTAAAATCAAATTTCTTTTGCAAAACATCTTTACATCAAAGCCCTGTTGCTATGATGCCACTAATCTTATATAAAAAAAAGCTGCTGGTTAATGTTAAGATTTCTTAACCAAGATATTAACCCACTTGTTATTACTATATTCTCTGTTCTTTGATTGAATAGTCAATCTTTCTGATATTTGGAACAGAACCCTCGAAATTTTCAATCTTGAGAAGTATGCTTCCGCACAGATATGTATCATCAGAATAATCCTTCATAGGAGGCGGAACTTCAGCAAAGTGGCGGTAAAACTCTCCGTACGCATAAATGCACCTGTTATTTACGTCGGCAGTGACACAGATGAACCGTGCATAGTCTGTCCGGTCAGTTCTGTAGGTTGCACGGATCAACATGTTCTTTACATGCCAGTCATCCGGCGAAAGGGATAAGCCATTCCATTTCAGAAGTATTTCCTTTTGACCCGACGACTGTTCAACACGGATGAGCTGTGCATCCTCCCCATCACCATTTATTGCCTGGCATTCATATGCTATCGCCAGCAACTGCTTTAGTCCCCTCTGAAATTACACAGCTCTCAAACTAACTATACTAACTATCTACCCCGCACGATGCTCATGCCGCTCACTAGCGTTGCAATATCCCTCGTGTAGGAAAAGCATTCACATATTTGCATACGCCAGGGGATGTGCTAGCCCTAAATTAGAAATTGTCCTTGACACGGGGTACACTTCAATCTTGTTTGTTCCGGCAATTGGAGTTATAATAAATTAATAAAAGTCAAGGTATGTTCTGCTTGATCCCTACCATGCTATTTTGACTTTCATACTGACAACTTTTGAGGTTAAATATTGAAAATATCAGTTGTTATACCAACATTAAATGCAGCTGCTGTGCTTGGCTCATTATTAATCGCTATCACTGAGCAGACGCTTAAGCCAAATGAGATTATTGTTGTGGATTCCGAATCGAGCGATGAAACCGTGTTGGTTGCTAAAACGTATCCACTCACGCGAGTGATTAAAATCAGACGTACAGATTTTGATCATGGTGCCACACGAGATATAGCGTTTCGTGCATCAATCGGTGACATAGTAATTTTTTTTACACAAGATATCGTGATTAGGGATGACACACTTATCGAGACGCTTGTCCAGACAACCTTGATTGATGGTGTAGCTTGTGCATATGGCCGCCAAATAGCCCGAAGCGATGCACCGCTTTATGAAAAGTATACGCGAGCTTTCAATTATCCCGAGCAAAGCAATTTTCGCAGCGCAAATGATATTTTGCAACTTGGGATTAAGGCTTTTTTCTTTTCAGATGTTTGTTCCTCTTATCGAAGGGACGCTTACCTCGCTGTCGGTGGGTTCGATTCCCCGATTCCAACCAACGAAGACATGTTGATTGCCGCAAAATTCTTACGCGCGGGTTATCAAATTGCCTATTGCGCGGAAGCGGTTGTCTTGCATTCGCATCATTACACTTGGAAGCAGGAGTATGCACGAAACTTGTTGATTGGTAAAGTGCTTCGTCAATATCGAGCACGGTTTTCTGATGCGAATACCGGGTCCGAGGGTATGCGCTTCATACTATATGTCATTTCACACTTGGTAAAACGGGGAGCGATTGGTTCTTGCCTGAAATTCTGTTATCTTTGTACTGCAAAACTGCTTGCCAATAGGATGGGATTCAGTGATAAAACTTCCTTGGATATCGGTTTGTTTTGGTAACTAACTAATGCGTTGCTTATGCTTAGTTACCAAATTTAGTTGCGCAACAGTAGAAATATGAATAACACGCGGAGGATTTTGTGAAAAGAGTAATTCAATGGATTCGGAATTTCTTGAAATATAAGGATCTTTTCTCGCAGCTTGTCATACGGGACATCAAACTTAAATATCGCAGAAGCTTTCTGGGTTACCTATGGAGTGTACTCAACCCCTTGTTCACTATGTTGATTATGTGGGTTGTCTTCTCAAATCTGTTCCGCTTTGACATTCAGTTTTTTCCCGTTTACTTGTTGACTGGCCAAATACTGTTTGGTTTCATGACGGAAGCGACCAACTCCTCCATTGCATCCATCCTCGGCAGCACTGCATTATTGAAAAAAACTTATATTCCCAAATATATCTTCACCCTTTCACGGGTGACGAGCTCTCTTGTTAATCTTTTATTATCAATGATTGCGCTCATCATCGTAACGCTGTTCATCGGCGTGCCGCTGACCTGGCACATGCTCACGTTCATCTTTCCGATCTTGCAGCTCTATTTTTTCTGCGTGGGTCTCGGGCTGTTCCTTGCGCAGGGTTCCGTGTTCTTCCGGGACTTGCAGTATATCTGGGGCGTGATCGTTACGGCGTGGATGTATATTACGCCAATTTTTTACCCGATCAGCATCATGCCGGAATGGTTACAAACTTTGATCAAATTTTGTAACCCGATGTACGCTTATATCGCACAATTTCGAGATAGCATATTATATGGCGTGCCTTCCGGCCCGAACCTTTATATTGCCGGAATCGGTTGGGCTATGATTATGATGGCAGCTGGAATCTGGTCGTTTGTGAAAAATCAAGACCGATTCATTTTGTATATATAATGGAGGTTTCATGGAAAAAAAACACTTAGCGGTGGATATCAATCACGCAACTGTCCGCTTCAATATGGCGAGCGAATCCATCTTAAGCATCAAGGAGTACTTCGTAAAACTTGTGAAAGGTCAGCTGATGTTTCAGGAGTTCTTCGCGCTGCAAGATATATCTTTACAGGTGGACAAGGGCGAATCGTGGGGATTTATTGGAACAAACGGAGCTGGAAAGTCCACGTTGCTCAAATTAATCTGCGGCATATTGAAGCCTTTTGAAGGAACCGTGCAAGTTTTTGGCTCGCTTGCTCCGCTGATCGAACTCGGCGCAGGGTTTGATCCGGATATGACCGCAAGAGAGAATATTTTTCTCAACGGCGCAATCCTTGGGCACACAAAGGAATTCATGCAAACACATCTAGATGATATAGTGGAATTTTCCGAGCTACGCGAGTTTCTGGATGTGCCCATCAAAAACTTTTCCTCGGGCATGACTGCACGTCTGGGGTTCTCCGTCGCCACAATGGTGCGACCCGAGATATTGATCGTAGACGAGATACTATCGGTTGGCGACTATGCCTTTCAGCAAAAGTGCCACAAGCGTATGGAGGAAATGCTCAGCGGGGGCACGACTCTGCTATTTGTTTCTCATTCTATTGAGCAGGTTAAGGCGCTATGTAAGCATGCGCTTTGGCTAGAAAAGGGGCGAATTGTAATGTCAGGCGAATCATCCGAAGTATGTGAAGCATATATAATGAGGACAACTTTTTGATTTCTATCTTAATGGCAACCTACAACGGCGCACGGTTCATCGCCGAACAAATTAACTCCTTACTGCTTCAAACGGAGCAAAACTTTGTCCTGCACATTCAAGATGATTGTTCTTCAGATGAAACGTTTTCTGTTTTGTGTGACTATGCGGCAAAGTATCCACAGAAGATCATTGTTCATAGGCGTACTGAAAACTGTGGTGGTGCAAAATGGAATTTTCTTTATCTGATGGCGGACTATCAGGACGATTACGTCATGCTCTGCGATCAGGACGATGTTTGGCTTCCAAACAAAATAGCGAACACGCTTAAGGTTATGCAGGCAGCGGAAAATGAAAATGGAGCAGAAACGCCCCTTCTAGTTCACACAGACCTGACAGTAGTGAACGAGTCACTGGTTATCATCAGTGAATCATTGAACAAGATGCTTGGTTTACGTATGGAGTATTGTGTATTATCATCTCAGTCTATTCAGAACACTATAACCGGATGTACCGCTATGTATAACAGAGCATTGGCGCAACTGATTCGAGTCCCACAGTTTTGCATCGTACATGACTGGTGGTTGGGACTTATCGCGACTTCCTTTGGGGAAATCGTGTACTTGCCTGAGAGAACGCTACTCTATCGTCAACATGGCGCAAACTCTATTGGTGCCAAAAACATTATGTCTTTTGCATACATCATCAATGAAGCGTTTCACCCGAGAAAGATCCGCGCGCAGCTAAAAGCAACGTATCAGCAGGCTGAAGAGTTCCTCCGCATCTATGGCGACATCACCAGCCCGTCGCAGAAGGCTTTTTTAAGCGAGTACGCATCCATACCAAACTACGGAAAGATTCAACGTTGGATGATTTTGAATAGATTGAGATCACTCAAAAGCGGCTTTGTGCGAAAACTGGCTCAACTGATATATATCTGAAACAGACAAAGGAGGTTGGTATTCCAATGAAAGGCATTATTTTAGCAGGCGGTGCGGGGACGCGTCTTTACCCTCTGACCATGATCTCCAGCAAGCAGCTCTTGCCGGTGTATGACAAGCCCATGATCTTCTATCCCCTCTCAACGTTGATGCTGGCCGACATTAAAGATGTGCTGATCATCTCGACACCGACGGATCTGCCGAATTTTGAACGTTTGCTAGGTGATGGCAGCCAGTTTGGCATACATCTGTCCTATAAGATTCAGCCCTCGCCGGACGGTCTGGCGCAGGCATTCATTCTGGGTGAAGAGTTTATCGCAGGCGACTGCTGCGCAATGGTGCTTGGCGACAACCTCTTTTACGGCAACGGATTTCGAACCCTGTTGCACTCGGCGACCGCCAACGCTGCGAGAGGGCTGGCGACGATATTTGGATACTTTGTGAATGATCCGGAGCGCTTTGGCGTTCTTGAGATGACCGACAAAGGACAGGTTCTCTCGGTTGAGGAAAAGCCAAAGCAACCCAAATCAAATTACGCCATCACCGGTTTATATTTTTATGACAACCGCGTAGTTGAGCTCGCAAAGCAGGTGAAACCTTCGGCGCGCGGCGAACTTGAAATCACCGCTTTGAATGATCTATACTTGCAAGAAGGACTGCTGCATGCCGAGATACTCGGCCGCGGCTTTGCCTGGCTGGATACCGGCACAGTCGACTCCCTGCTAGAGGCGGCGGATTTCATTCGCATGATTGAGGTACGACAAGGCATCAAAATTTCCGCGCCGGAGGAGATCGCTTTCCGGAATGGCTGGATTGATAATCAGTCGCTACTTGATGCGGCAAAGAGATACGGCAAGTCTGCTTACGGGACCCATTTAATGCGCGTCGCGGAAGAAAAAATTCGGTATTAAGGACGGTATTGAATTTTGGAAGTCATTCAAACGAAATTGCCGGACGTAAAGATTCTTGTTCCTCGCGTCTTTGGCGACAACCGGGGTTGGTTAATGGAGAGCTGGAGCAATCGCGACATGGAGCAGGCGGACCTGCCTTTCGCGTTTTTGCAGGATAACCACTCGTTTTCGGCTCAAAAAGGAACGCTGCGCGGCCTGCACTTTCAAAAGGATCCTTTTTCGCAAGCGAAACTCGTACGCTGTGTGCGTGGCGCGATATTGGACGTAGCTGTCGATATCCGGCAGGGTTCGCCCGACTTCGGAAAATGGACAGCGGTCGAGCTCTCGGCGGAGAACAAGCAACAGCTCTTGATTCCGCACGGGTTTGCGCATGGTTTTATAACTCTAACAGACGATGTGGAAATCCTTTACAAAGTGGATCAATATTATTCGCCTGAGACGGATCGCAGCATTGCCTGGAGTGATCCTGCAATCGGAGTTGAGTGGGGTATTACCTGCCCCATTCTATCGCTCAAAGATCAAAATGCCCCCCTTCTTGCAGACAGTGACGCGAATTTTGTCTATGGAGGAACTGTATGAAAATACTCGTAACCGGCGGTGCCGGGTTTATCGGCGGAAACTTTGTTCTCTTTCAACTCGAACACCATCCGGAGGACAGCGTCGTGTGT